>Ga0265798_10002898_pt1 | contig 24868 bp, 24 predicted proteins | sample P3T30metagenome_FD_192430 | JGI IMG/M metagenome (GOLD analysis project Ga0265798, IMG submission 192430) | Plant litter microbial communities from East Loma Ridge, Irvine, California - P3 T30 | ecosystem: Environmental > Terrestrial > Plant litter > Unclassified | place: USA: California...
CCGAGGTGCCCGGCTTCACGACCGCCGAGAAGGACCTCGGCGCCGCGATCGACCGCGTCTTCCGCGAGGCCCCCAAGCGCATCGTCGTGTCGAGCTTCGCCAGCCACGTGCACCGCATCCAGCAGGTGCTCGACACCGCCCACAAGCACGGCCGCAAGGTCGCCTTCGTCGGTCGCTCGATGGTGCGCAACATGGGCATCGCCTCCGACCTCGGCTACCTGAACATCCCCAAGGGCCTCGTCGTCGAGCTCAAGCAGCTCAGCAAGATGCCCGACAACAAGATCGTGCTGATCTGCACCGGTTCGCAGGGCGAGCCGATGGCGGCGCTGTCGCGCATGGCCAACCGCGAGCACATCATCAAGGTCGGCGAGGGCGACACCATCCTGCTGGCCAGCTCGCTGATCCCCGGCAACGAGAACGCCATCTACGGCGTCATCAACGGCCTGATCCGCTGGGGCGCCACCGTCGTCCACAAGGGCAACGCCAAGGTCCACGTCTCGGGCCACGCCAGCGCCGGCGAGCTGACCTACTGCTACAACATCGTCAAGCCGAAGAACGTGCTGCCCGTGCACGGCGAGTGGCGTCACCTCGTCGCCAACGCCGACCTCGCGGTGCAGACCGGCGTGCCCGAGGACCGCGTGCTCGTCGTCGAGGACGGCGTCGTCGTCGACCTCGACCGGGGTCGCGCCTCGGTCGTCGGCCGCATCCCCGCGCCCTACGTCTTCGTCGACGGCGCCACGATCGGCGTCGCCACCGAAGAGGCGCTGAAAGACCGCCTCTCGCTCGCCGAAGAGGGCCACATCACCGTCCTCGGCATCTTCGACGAGCAGACGCAGAAGCTCGTCGAGCCCGTCGAGTTCATCCCCCGCGGGTTCGTCGAGGCGGCCGGCTGGGAGTCCCAGGCCGAGGACGTCGCCGCCAAGGCGCTCGAGCAGGCGACCGCCGCCGGTCACGTCGACGGCGAAGCGGCCGAGCAGGCGATCGAGGACGGCCTCAGCCGCTGGTTCTTCCGTCGCCACCGCCGCACGCCGGTCATCACGACGGTCGTCATCGACGCCGACTGACCGGGCGTCGGGCGACCTCGACACCTCGCACGCCGGACGGCGCGACGATCCCCCTCGGGTGGGCGTCGCGCCGTCCGCGTCTCCGGCCGCGGCCGCCGTCGCCGTCGCCGTCGCCGTCGCCCAGATCGTCGGGTCGACGAACATGTGAGCCGGGAACACGGTGGGTGTGTACCGTTCACCGCTGTCTCCTCCGAGGGTCCTGACCCGGACGGACCCGGACAGCAGTCCCCACGGTTTCCCCGACACTCGCTGCGAGGAGGCACGGCACCCTTCCCGACCCGAACGGGAAGGGTGCCCCCATCTCTCTCGACTTCGACAGATCCTCGACCGCGGGCGGTCGCGGGGGCGTATGTTCTGCGCGTGTCGAGCGGCCAGGGGCCGCACGACATCGGGGTACAGGATTCGGGTCCAGCGCCTCGAGGTGGGGCCGCCGCACTCCGGGTGTGCGATGCCGGCCCCACCTTCGCCCCCGACGCCGCCCACCGCCTCGGGCTCAGCCGTCGGTGGGCTCAGGTCTCGGGGTGAGGCCCGAGTTCGAGTTCGCGGCCACGGCCAGGGCCGCCACCCAGGCCTTGTTGAGCGGCAGGGCGTGAGCGGACTCGATGGTGAAGCTCATGGCGACGGCGGGGTGCAACCAGAGCGACCGCTGCCGGTTCGAGGTCTCGTCGACCTCTTCGGTCCAGGTGAAGAGGAAGCACTCGCTGCGTCGCAGCTTCGAGACGATGACCGCCCGGAGGTGCGCCAGCAGTCGGTCGTCGAACTCGACCTCGAGTGTGTTCGGACCGTAGATGAACGTGCCCATGGGGCGGGTTCCTGCCTCTCGACGTCGGGGACGACCGCAGGGGCGCCCTGCCGACCGCAGAGGGTGGAGGCCGCCGCCACACATGCCGGTGGACCGCTGGGGTGGCGGTCTCGAAGCAGGCGGGGTCCGGGCCTCGGTCCAGGATATCGGGGCCGGGAGGCCCGGGGGATCAGGCGTTCGGGGCGTCCGGTCCACCGGGGGCGGGCTCGACCGGCAGCAGCGTCGCACGCTTGGGCAGCCGCCCGTCGCCCGACGACCGGCCCGTCAGCCGCCGCCCGATCCACGGCACGACGTGTTCGCGCCAGTGCTGCCCCCGGGTCGGCTGCACCACGGCCACGGAGTCGTCCTCGGCGACGTCCGGGGCCGGGACGCCGAGGGCGGCGAGCACCTTGGCCGCGACGCGGCGGTGCCCGAGGATGTTGAGGTGCAGTTTGTCCGGGGCCCAGAAGCGCACGTCGTAGAGGTCGCGGTCGAACCAGTTGTCGACGACGGTCACCCCGTCCTTGCCGGACCAGGCCTGGATGCCCCGGGCGAACCGGTCGCCCCGGGTCTCGATCAGGTGGCCGAGCGGGAGGTGCCGGGTCATGTTGGCCACCGTCACGAAGACCACGTGGGCCCCGCTGGCGACCGCGCGGTCGATGGCCACCTCGAGACGCGCGGTGTTCGCGGCGATCGACACGTGGGGCCGGATGATGTCGTTGTTGCCGCCGCTGATGCTGAGCAGGTCGGGGCGCAGGGCGATCGCGGGGTCGAGCTGTTCGGCGAGCAGCGGGCCCAACAGCTTGCCGCGGATCGCGAGGTTCGCGTAGGTCACGGGCTCGGCCGCGGCGGCCGCCAGCCCCTGGGCCACGAGGTCGGCCCAGCCCCGGTTCGTCCCGCCAGGGCGATCGTCGCCCAGCCCCTCGGCGAAACTGTCACCGATGGCCGCGTAGCTGTGGAATGACGTGGTCACCGGTCGATCATGCCGCTTCTCCTCGTCCGAGGACCGCTCCGTTCGGGAGAGCTGCCGCCGGGACGCGGGGACGCCGCCGGCAGGAGGCGAAGGGTCGCCGGTCGTCGCGAGGAAGTCAACCCTCCCCGTGCGATCCGGCGCGACGGGGGCGTCGTCGCACAGCCCGGAGAACAGTGGGACGGGCCTGTCCACCACCCCTCGACGAAGGAGACCACATGTTCTTCCACAAGCAGGAACTGCAGTACAAGGCCGAGCCCAGCAAGCCCGACGCCGTGCTCGCCCACAAGATGCAAGAGATCCTCGGCGGACAATACGGCGAGATCACCGTGGCCATGCAGTACGGCTTCCAGGCCTGGAACAGCAAGCTGCCCGGCAAGTACCGCGACATGGTGTTCGGCATCGGGGCCGAGGAGTTCGGCCACGTCGAGATGATCGCCACGATGATCTCGCAGCTGCTGGCCAAGGCCCCGGTCGGCGCGACCGAGAAGGCCGCCCAGGACGACCCGGTCATCGCGGCCGTCGTCGGTGGCACCGACATCCAGGCCGCCATCGTCGCCGGTGCCGGCGCGCGACCGGTCGACTCGAACGGCAACCCCTGGTCGGGCAGCTACGTCACCGCCTCGGGCAACCTGCTGGCCGACGTCATCGCGAACGCCAACGCCGAGATGCAGGGCCGCCTGCAGGTCGCGCGGCTCTATCACATGACCGAGGACAAGGGCGTCCGGGACATGCTCGGGTTCTTGCTCGCCCGAGACACGGCCCACCAGAACCAGTGGGTCGCCGCCGCTCGCGAGCTCATGGCCGAAGGACACGAGCAGCTGCCGATCCCGAGCAACTTCCCGATGAGCGAAGAGATCCAGACCGAGGAGTACAAGTTCTACAACTTCTCGGACGGCGCCGCCGCCTCCGAGGGCACCTGGGCCCAGGGCCCGTCGCCCGACGGCAAGGGTCGGTTCACCTACGAGGAGGCCCCCACCAGCGGTGTGCCCTTCCCGAAGCCGACGAAGCCGGACGAGCGCCTGTACGGCACCACGCCGGTGCCGAACGTCGTCGAGAAGACGGTCGGCGTCGTCAAGGACAAGCTCGGCAAGAGCTGAGGGGCAGACCGTGAAGATCACCTACGACACCGTCTCGGACTCCCTCTCGTCTCCTGATCTGACGGCTGAGCAGACGGCCGTGCTGCAACGCGAGCTGTCGGCGGCCCTGGGCCGCAACGACCCGATCCGCACCGTCGCCGCGGCCGTCCTGGCCCGGGCACGCGAGCTGCACGCCGGCGCCTGAGACCGACGCCTGAGACCGACGGCGAAGACCCCCGACGACCTGGTCGTCGGGGGTCTTCGGCGTCCCGTCAGGTGCCGCCGTCCTGTCCACGTGACGGGGAGGCGCCGGGACGGAGCGGTCGGTCAGTCGCGGGGCAGACGACGCCCGTCGGCGTCGAGGTGGTCGCGCCACGATCGTCGGGCCGTCCAACCCAGCAGGCGGCGCGCCTTCTCGGTCGAGATGCCCGATGCGTCGACACGGTCGAGGGGTCGCAGCTCGACCTGGTCGCCGTGGTGCGAGCGCAGGGTGGCGGCGAGGTCGTGCCCGCCGGCGTTGTCGGCAGCGGCGACGTAGAACACCTCGTGGCCGGGCAGGTCGCTCTCGGCGGCCAGCAGGAGGGCGTCGGCCAGGTCGTCGGAGTCGACGTAGCTGCCGAAGTTCGCGCTCGTCGGCGAGGCCTCGCGCACCTGCGGTCCGAGGTTCTCCTCGTAGTTGGTCTCGTCGTGCACGGTGCTCGGCCGGATCGAGACCGCCCGCAGGTCGGAGCGGCGGACGGCCGCGTCCATCAGCTGCTCGCCGAACGCCTTCGAGAGGGCATACGGGTCCTGCGGGTGGAGGGGGTGCTCCTCGTCGACCGGGACGTAGTCGGGCAGGAACGGCCGCTCGGGGAAGAAGTTGCCGACGATGCTCTCGCTCGAGACGTTGACGAAGAGGGGCACGCCGAACCGGACGGCCGCCTCGACCAGGTTGAAGGTCGACATGAGGTTGGTCTGGAAGACCACGTGCGCGGGGTTGCCGGTGGGCTGTGGGATCGCGGCGACGTGCACGACGACGTCGGCTCCGGCGACGACGGCGAACGCCGAACCCGCATCGGTCAGGTCGGCCATCACGTAGCGGCCGGGCACCTCGACACCCGCGTCGAACACCGGCCGGACGAGGTCGACGCCGAGCACGTCGTGGCCCGCGTCGACGAACCGCCGGACGGCGGCACGACCGACCTTGCCCCGGGACCCCGTGATGACGACCTTCATGATGTGCTCCCCCGACGGACGGTTGCGGCGACGTCGACAGCGCAGCCGACCCCCGAGACGCTACGCCGTGACGCACCACCCGGGCGGGGTCCACAGCGTCCCGGCCCGGAGGGCGAGACGATTGACAGGGTCGATGGTCCCGTCGGCGCGGCCGGGGGTCGGGAGGCACTAGCTTGTGACCGTGGACCCCGACGCGCAGGCGTGGGGTGCCGCCTTCGCAGAAAGCACCCCGACCATGTTCGATGTCGTCACGCACCTCGTCGCCCGCCCGGCCGTCGCCTGGTGGTTGTCGACCAACCCCGAGTCGTGGCGTCGCGCGGTGGTGCCCCACGACTCACCGCACGTCCACGCCCGGGGCACGAACCCCGATCGCGTGCTGGTCGCCGGCGACGGCGCAGCCACCGGTCGCGGCGTCCTGAGCCACGACCTCGGCCTGCCCGGCCACCTCGCCCGCGCCCTCTCCGCCCACACGCGGCGCGCGACCGACGTCGACATCGTCGTGGCCGGCGACATGACGGCCGTCTCGTGCCTGCCCGCGCTCGCCCGGACCGACCTCGACCCCTTCGACGTCGTCGTCCTGTCGCTCGGGGCGAACGAGGCCCTGGCGCTCACGAGCGCCGAGAGCTGGCAGGAGGCGCTGGCCGCGTTGCTCGCGGACGTCACGACGAGAGCACCCGCCGCCACCCCGGTGTTCCTCTTGCCGATCCCGTTCTTCGGCGTGAACCCGGCGTTCCCTCGCCGGCTGGGCCGTGTGGTCGACGCGCACGTCCGACGACTCAACGCGGCGACGGAGTCGCTGGTGTCGCAGATGCCCCGGGTGAGCGTCCTGGCGGTCGACCAGGCTGACCCCTACGAGCCCGAGGGGTCGCACGTCTACCGCCGCTGGGCCGAGAGCATCGCCCCTCGCATCAGCTCGGCCCTCGACCCGTCCCGCCCGCGGGCCGGCGACACCCGGCAGGCCGACGAGGAGGAGCGACAGGCCGCCCTCGACGACCTCGAGCGGGCGAACGGAACAGAGGACGATCCGGTCCTGACGCAGCTGGCCGAGGAGGCGCGCCAGGCGTTCGGCACGTCGATCGCGGCGGTGACGATGATCCACAGCGACGTGCAGGTGATGAAGGCAGCGGTCGGCATCGACCCCGTCGACCTGCCGCGCGCCGAGGCGTTCTGCGACGTCACGATCCGGCGGGCCGGTCACCTCGTCGTCGAGGACGCCGCCCGCGACGAGCGGTACGCGGACTACTCGATCGTGCGGGGCGACCCGGGAGTGCTGTTCTACGCCGGCTACCCGCTCGAGTCCCCCGACGGCCACCGGGTGGGGGCCCTCTGCGTCATGGACGTCGAACCACGCGAGTTCACCGAGGGCGAGGCAGTATTGCTGCGGGACCTCGCCCTGCGGGTCCAGGACCACCTGTGGGGCGCGCCGTCGGCCTGACCTCCCGCCCGCTCGACCGAGAGAGGCACCCGTGAGAACCGACACCCCCGACGAACGCCCCGTGCACCTGCGGTGGCGGTCCATCGGACTCGTCGTCCTCGGCGGCACGATCGGCACCGGCCTGCGCGAGGCCCTGGCCCTGACCTTCCCCGCCGCCCCGGGCACCCTGCCCGTCACGATCCTGCTGATCAACCTCGTCGGGGCGTTCGCGCTCGGACTGCTGCTCGAGACGCTGGTGCGTCGCGGACCGGACGACGGTCGTCGGCGCGACCTGCGCCTCCTCGTCGGCACGGGCGTGCTCGGCGGGTTCACCACCTACAGCGCCCTCGCGGTCGACACCGCGACCCTGCTCGGCGACGCCCTGCCGGTGGGGGTCGCGTACGCCGTGGGGTCGGTCGTGGTCGGGTCCCTCGCGTCGTGGGCCGGCATCGCGGTCGGCGCCGCGCTGCACAGTCGTCGCGAGGCGGCGTCGTGATCGCCCCCGGGCTGTTCGTCGCCGTCGCCCTCGCCGGCGGACTGGGGGCCGCGCTGCGCCTCGTGGTCGACGGCGCCGTCCGCAGCCGGTGGTCGGCCCCGATCCCTCTGGCCACGCTGATCGTCAACGTCACCGGGTCGTTCGTGCTCGGCCTGCTCACCGGACTCGCCGACCACGCCGGGCTGCCCCGAGAGTGGTTGCTGGTCGCGGGCGGTGGGCTCATGGGCGGCTACACCACGTTCGGCACCGCGAGCGTCGAGACCGTCCGCCTCGTCGCCGAGAAGAGGTGGGTCGCCGGAGTCGCGTACTCGGCCGGCACGCTGCTGCTCGCCGTCGGTGGCGGCCTGCTCGGCCTCGCCGTCGGCGCGGCCTGACTCCGTCCGATCGAGAAAAGCAAGGACCCTCCGGCTCTTTTCTCGGGGGCTCGGCAGGCATAGTCTGCGAAGCAGTCGGCCCCGATTAGCTCGGAACACGACCGCCTCGGATCTAGGACACCGGGGCGATCCGGTCCTGGCCCGCCGTCAGGCACCGAGCAGTCACGACAGACCCGCCTGCCGGGTGCCGGTCAGCGGACATCCCCTCAACGGTGAGTCTGGAGGGGATGTCCGCCAGCTGACCCGGCGAGGCCCTCCCGCGCTGGTGGCGCACGGTACGAGGTCGACCTCGCGGCGGTCGTCAGACGCCGGGTGGGGACGCCGATCTGGGCCCGGGGCCGTCCCGGGTGGCCGGCACGTCGGCGGTGTCGTCGATGCGGCGGCGAGCCAGGATCGCGCCGTGCGGCCGGGGCTGCGCCGCTGCCGCGGTCCGCGTGTGGGTCTCGATGACGTCGAACCCGGCCGCCCTCAGCTCGTCCGCGAACACGTCGGGCGGCCAGCGGTGGGCCCGGACGACCGCGTGGTCGAACGGCTCGACGTCGGCCCCGACGAAGAAGCCCACGAGCAGCCCACCGCCCGGCCGCAGGACCCGCACGAACTCGTCGAGGGCGCGGCGGAGGCTGACCGGCTCGTGGTGGATGAGGGAGTACCAGGCCAGGACTCCCCCGTACGTGCCGCCCGCGTCGGCCAGGGCGTCGATGCTGCCGGTCGCGAACGACAAGGAGGGGTAGGCGTCCGCCGGGAACGAGGCCCGAGCGTGCTCGACGAACGCGGACACCTGGTCGACACCGTGGACGACGACCCCTCGCATGGCGAGATGGCCGGCCCAGTGCCCGGGACCGCACCCCGCATCGAGCACCGGCCCGTCGATCGCCTCGGCCCACGACGTGACCAGCTGCACGTCGGACGGGTGCACGGCCCCCATCGTGCCCAGCCGCTCGGCGTACTCCGTGGCCCGAGCGGTGTACGAACGCTCGACGTCGTCAGCCATGCGAGAACCCTAGGCGACGCCGGCACGGGGATGCCGGCTCACCTGGCGGGGCGCTCCGTCGACGGGCGGCGGCGGGTCGAGACGACGAGGGCGAGGCCACCGAGCACCGTCGTGAGGGCGGCACCCAGCAGGGCGACGGTGGTGCCGACGTCCTCACCGGTGAAGGCGAGGGACCCGGCGGAGCCGGTGCCGGACGGAAGGGACGGCACGGTGGGCACGATCGGGTCCGCCGGCGACACGGGCGCCCCGGGCGCAGGCGCAGGCGCAGGCGCGGGCGCGGGCGCATCGGCGTAGTCGACGACGAGTCGACCGGCCAGTGCGGTGCCGTCGCTCCGCTCGCCCACCCAGGCCACGGGAGCGGGGTCGTCGACCAGGTCCGCCACGGGGGTGAACGTCACGGTGCCCGCCGAGGGCTGCACCGTCCAGGTGCCGTCGTCGGTCGTGACCGTGTCACCGGCCACGCCGTCGTCGACGACGGCGACGGTGCCGGGCACCAGGTCGGGTACGGCGGCCGGAAGGTCGATCACGACCGGTTCGCCCGCGGGTGCCTCGACGACGACGTCGGGCACCGTGACGACCGGTGTCGGCGGCACCTCGGGCGCGGGGGTGACGGTCGCCGTCAGGGTGGAGGTGGCGGTCGCCCCGGCCACGTCGGTCACGACGAACGACACGGCAGTCGCGGTGCCCGTGAACTGCGGCTCGGGAGTGAAGACCACGGTGCTGGTGGCCCGGTCGAGTTCGTAGCGGCCCTGCCCGGGGACGACGACGACCGAGCCGTCCGCGTCGACGGTGCCGCCGGGGGGCGCGTCGAGGCGGGTGGCGGCCGGGTCGAGGGGCACGAGCGCGTCGCCGGGCAATGCGGCGACGTCGAGCACCTGCGCGGCACCCTGCGTCCCCGTGGCGGCGTCGGGCGAGGCGGTGGGCTGCACGGACGTCGCGAACACGGCACTGACCAGGTCGAGGCCGCCGTCGGTGGTGCCGTTGGTCGTCGTGATCCAGGGGCCGGTCATCGAGGTCTGGTCGTTGCCCACCAGCGAGACGCCAAAGACGTCCTGGCCCGCGGCGACGCCGAGGTCGGCCAACGAGATCGAGACGCCGGCGATCGACTGGGCCGCGGTGTAGTCGAGGGGCCGGTAGCCGCTCGTGCCCGGCAGCTGCTGCAACACGGTCGACGTGACACCGGTGAGGATCGTGCCCCAGGCGGAGGTCGGCACCGAGACGACCGGGCCCCACGCGGCGGGCGCGCCGGCCGCGTCGACGGCCGTGACCGCCGCGAGCTTGAAGGCGTCGTTGCCCCCGCGCTCGACGATGGTGACGGCGACGCGCGTCGGGTCGGAGGCCGTGAGCGGCGCGGCCCGCAGCACGCTGAAGCGCTCGACGTCGTTGGTCGTGATGCCGCCACCGTTGCCGAACAGGTTGTCCGAGCCCTCGGTCACGAACGGGCTGCTGAGCACGTCCGCCATGGTGCGGCCGGTGGGGTCGTCCGAGACGCCGGTGAAGGGGTCGCCCGCGGGTGCGTTCGCGATCCAGACGTTCTCGCGGTCGCCGGTCGCGGTCGCGTTGTCGACGCGCACGAGGTCGGTCGAGACGTCGGAGGCGCGGGTCGGCAACACCGTGAACGTGCGACCCCCGGCCCGGTACGACGCGAGCTGCTGCTGGACGCCCTGGCCGTAGCGCATCGTGACGGGGGCGCCGCACGCGGGACGGCCCGGACCCTGGAGGGCGTTGCCGCACGGAGCGGACAGGGTGGTCGCGACCTCGGTCGCGGTGGCGGCCACGGGCGCCGTGACGGCGCCCGTGATGCCGATCGGTGCGGCGACCGCGGCCCCGGCCGGGACGACCGCCGCCAGGGCGGCGAGCGCCACGGCCGCGACGATCCCGAGCGGCCGGGCGGACGGGTCGGAAGAACGGTGGGGGTGACGCGATGAGCGCATGGGGGTCCGGTCCTGATCGGTGCCGACGAGGGGTGAGGGGAGCGGTGTCGTCCGCCCTCGCCGAGTAGGGTTCGAGTATCCCTCGTCTCGTCATCGTGCGCCCGGGCCCCAACCCGAAGGGCTGGAATGATAGCTTGTCAGGACATATCTGACGAGAGCTCGACGAGGAGCAACGATGAAACTCGGTGTCTACGACGCGATCCTGCACGACCGCCCCCTCGACCAGGCCATCGAGGTGGTGGCCGGGCTCGGGCTCACGGGCATCGAGATCAACTCCGGAGGGTTCCTCCCGCCGGTCCACCTCCGTGAGATCGACGAGATCATCGCGTCTCCCGCCGCCGCCGAACGCTACCTGGCGCAGTTCGAGGGCACGGGGGTCGAGATCGCCGGCCTGAACTGCAACGGCAACCCGTTGCACCCCGATCCGGTCATCGGCCGGGCCCACGCCGCAGACGTGTCGTTCTGGCAGGGCATCGACCGGCTGGCGCGCGACAGCGGAGTCAAGGTCGCGCTCGAGCTGCATCCTCAGAACGTGGTCTTCAACCCGGCGACCATCCGTCGGCTCGTCGACCAGGGCGGACTCACCAACGTCGGTGTCGAACTCGACGCCTCTCACCTCTTCTGGCAGCAGATGGACCCGGTGGCCGTCGTCCGCGACCTCGGCCCCCTGGTCTTCCACGCGGCGGCCAAGGACGTCCGCATCAACCCCGCCGTCGCGATTGACGGCGTCCTCGACAACAGCTTCCGCAAGCTCCGCGCCGACGAACCCCGCACCAACCTGGGTGGTGATGAATGGGCCAACGAATGGCCCGTGAACTCGTCGTGGGACTTCGTCGCCCTCGGCCGAGGTCACGACACGGCGTACTGGACCGAGTTCCTGCGAGCCCTGCACGAGGTCGACCCCGAGATGGCCGTCAACATCGAACACGAAGACACGAGCCTCGGCCGCATCGAGGGTCTCGAAGTCGCGGCCGGCGTCCTCAAGGAGGCCTGGGCCGCCCTGTGACGGTCGACCGTGCGGTGGCGTGCTCCGGCGCTTGCGCGCTCCTCGGCTCCACGAGCGGTTGAACCGTGATCGATCGCCTGGCGCTTCCCACCTGACGAGCACGCTCCAGCTGGTGCATTTCGGTCACCGAGGGCCCGAAGCCGGTTGTCTGGAAGGACCCGGCGCCCCAGCCGCCGGCGTCCCCGAAGGAAGAGATGCCCGAGAACGCCACCTCACGCCCCCAGCGTGCCGCCGTCGTCTACAACCCGATCAAGATCGATCTCGACGCCGTCAAGGAAGTCGTCGCCGCCGAAGAACGCGCCGCGGGCTGGCCCGAGACCCTGTGGTTCCCCACCTCGAAAGAGGACCCCGGACGCGGCGCGACGACGGACGCCGTCGACGCGGGCGCGACGCTCGTCATCGCCGCCGGGGGTGACGGCACCGTCCGGGCCGTCGCCGAGGTCGTCGACGAGCGAGACGTCGAGATGGCGCTGCTGCCGTCGGGCACGGGCAACCTCCTCGCCCGCAACATGAAACTCACCCTCGACGACCTGCAGCACTCCATCCGCACGGCGTTCACCGGCACGATCCGCGGGGTGGACCTCGGCACCATCGAGATCGACCGTGAGGACGGCGGCACGGACTCGCACGCGTTCCTCGTCATGGCCGGTGTCGGCATCGACGCCAAGATGCTCGCCGCGACCAACGAAGATCTCAAGGCGAAGATCGGCCCGCTCGCCTACGTCGCGGCGGTCGTGAAGGCGCTCTTCGACCGCAACCAGCTGCGGCTGCACTACACGCTCGACGGCAAGCGCACCGACAGGCTCCGCGCACACACCATCATCGTCGGCAACTGCGGCACCCTCACGGGCAACGTCCTCCTGTTGCCCGACGCCGTGATCGACGACGGTTCGTTCGAGATCGTCATGCTGCGACCCGAGGGCTTCGTCGGCTGGAGCCAGATCATCGTCAAGGTGCTCTGGGAGAACGGCGTCCTGCGCCGCACGAAGCTCGGCCGGAAGTTCACCACGAAAGAGGTGGACGCCCTGAACTACGTCAAGGGCAAGGACCTGAGCGTCACCCTCAGCCGGCCCGAAGAGATCGAGCTCGACGGCGACGGCTTCGGCGAGACCACCGCGTTCCGCGCGACCATCAAGCCGCAGGCCCTGCGCGTGCGTGTCCCCCGGGACGCCGAGCCCAGCTGAGCCCTGGTCGAGCGGGACGATGCCCTACCGGTCGTCCCGCCCTCGCGCGGCTCGCTCGTGCAGGCGATCGAACACCGACGCGCACGCCGTGCGGAGGTCGTCCCACGACCGATCCATGAGCGCCTCCACCGGTTCGTCCACGCCGGCCGCGTAGCCGTGTTGTGCGCGCGGCACCGGGTCACCGGGCAGCACGAGCGACTGCACGAACGCCCCGGTGTCGGGGTCGAAGGTCAGGGTGTGCGATGCGACGTTGCGACCCCAGTCCTCGGACGGCCACGACACGAACGCGACGTGCCGGGGTGCGGCGGCCGGGTCGGTCGCCGACACGTAGCTGCCGAAGTGCTCCTCGCCGGGCGAGAGGATCTTGTAGGCGCCGTTGTCCAGGTAGACGAGCAGCGCCTCCGGAAACGGCTTCGCGCCGTACATCGCGGTGTACCGCAACGCCTGGACGTACACGGGTGCGCCCAGCGGCACCTCGGTGCGCCGCCCCGAGGACGGGTGATCCTGCTCGACCATCATGTCTCCGTTCGTCTCGTCCGGGTCGTCGACGACGCCCAGGGTAGACGACCGACGGATGACGAACCGTGGGACCGTCCGCCACCGGACGACGACCTGCCGGGCGCTGTCCGCCGTGCTGCCCTCGGAAGAGAAGGCGACCCCCCGCACGTCCGAGCGTGGCAGCGACGAGACGCCCGTGGAAGCGCGGCACGTGGGGCGGGCCTCGAGGACCCGCCCCGCGCCTCCTGCAGGCTGGTCAGTCGCCCTTCACGTTGACGATCTGACGCAGGGTGTGCCGGATCGTCACGAGCTCCGCCGCGTCGGCCATGATCTGGTCGATCGGCTTGTACGCCGCGGGGATCTCGTCGAGGAACGCGTCGGTGTCGCGGTACTCGATGCCCTCCATCGCGGCGCGCAGCTCGTCGTGGGTGAACCTCTTCCGGGCGGCGCTCCGCGAGTAGGCCCGCCCGGCGCCGTGCGGCGACGACTCGAGGGCGACGGGGTTGCCCTTGCCCTCGACCACGTACGAGGCGGTCCCCATGCTGCCGGGGATGAGCCCGGCCTGCCCCGCCCGGGCCGAGATGGCGCCCTTGCGGCTGAGCCACACGTCCTTGCCGAAGTGCCGCTCGCGCTGCGTGAAGTTGTGGTGGCAGTTGATTCGCTCCTGCTCCTCCACTGGTGCGCCGACCCAGTCGGCGAACTGACGCACGACGCGGTCCATCATCTCCTCGCGGTTGAGCAGGGCGAAGCGCTGCGCCCAGCCGAGCTCGGCGACGTACCGGTCGAACTCGGGCGTGCCCTCGACGAGGTAGGCGAGGTCGGGGTCGGGCAGGCTGATCCACCACCGCTTCATGGCCGCCCGAGCGACCGAGATGTGCGCCTGCGCGATCTTGTTGCCCACACCACGGCTGCCCGAGTGCAAGAACAGCCACACGGCGTCCGTCTCGTCGAGGCTGACCTCGATGAAGTGGTTGCCACTGCCCAGCGTGCCGAGCTGCAGCTGCCAGTTCTTCGCGTACGACGCGGGGTCGAAGCCCGCCTCGACGGCCAGCGCCTCGAGCTCGGCGACACGCGGCTCGGCGGTCGTCACGACCTTGCGGTTGTACGCACCCGCCGATGTCGGCACGGCGCGCTCGATCTGCTCGCGCAGTGGCTTGCGGTCGGCCGGCAGGTCCGCGGCCGTCCACTGGGTGCGCACGGCGATCATGCCGCAGCCGATGTCCACGCCGACGGCGGCCGGCATCACGGCGCCGAGCGTCGGGATCACGGACCCGACGGTGGCGCCGAGGCCCAGGTGGGCGTCGGGCATGAGCGCGAGGTGCGGGTAGACGAAGGGCATCGTCGACGTGGTCCGCGCCTGTTGCTCGGTGTTCTCCTCGAGCAGGCTCGCCCAGCTGAACAGCCGGGCAGTGATCTTCTCCATGGTCCTCTCGGTCCTCTGTGGGGGTGGGTGTCGCCGTCCGGGGCGGACGGACGCACGCCGACCCTGCAGTGTCGGTGGATGCGAGAGATGCGCCCCGGCCCTCGTGGGCTCGGGGCGTCGGGTGACGCGACCGGCCTACGAGAGGGTGTCGAGTTCGAGCATGGTCGGGTACGGCTGCTCGAGCAGGCGGAGCTGGCGAGAGCGTACGCGGCCGAGACCGCCGAGGAGGCGCGTGGGACGGATGTCGGTCAGGGTGCGATTCGACACGGTCACGTCCTCTCTCTCGGGTGCTCGACGTCGACGAGGCGACGGTCGTGCCGACTGTCGGCACGAGAGCCGAGAGTACATCCCGGGCGTGTCGGTGTCCACATCCCGGGCGTGGCGCGGCGCTGAGAGGTTCTGGCGGACGCCGCGGGATGCGGCGGGCTGCGGCGGGCGACTAGGCGGTACGGCTCGAGAGGTGCTCGCCCCACACCTTGTAGGTGTCGCGGTAGCGGTGTTCCTCGGACTCGGGCCGCCACACCGACCGGGTCAGCTCTTCGGGGAACTCGACGACCGACACCGAGGGGTAGTCCTCGGCGACGCGACGCGTCCGGGCGTTGAGGGCACGGCCATGGATGCCGGCGGCGACGCGTGCGGGGGCCGACAGGCTGCCGGCGTTGTCCAGGGGCGGGATGTCGCCGATGGTGATGCGGCTCCGGCGGGGCAGGGCCTGCACGAGGGTGTCGATCGTGAGCCGCAGCCGCTCCTCCCAGACCGAGGGCGGCACGACGAGCAGCGAGTCGGTGATGCCGAGCAGGATCACGACGTGGTCGACGCCGGGCAGATCACCGCCGCGCGACACGGCGACCGCGGGCACGTCGCGCACGCTCGACGACGGCACCGCCGCGATCGACCACTCGACGCCGCGCCCCGTCTCGGCGGCTCGGTGCCGGGCGAAGAAGGCGGGCAGCGAGAGCTCGTGCGTCCGCACGCCCAGTGACAGCTCGCCCCGCTCACCCAAGAAGACGACTCGTTCGGGGCTCGGCCCCTCGACCACGCCGTGGTCGGCATCGTTGGGGTAGATGTCGCCGGCCGCGTCCCGGCGCTTGAAGACGAACTCCACGATGCGCACCCCGCGGAGGGGCACGCCGGTGAATCTACGGACACGGCTGAGAACTGAGCGGGGCATGACGAGACCTCGGTCCGACGTGCGCGACAGGTGTGGCCTGGGCGCCGTGGACATGGTGAGAAGACGGAAGAGTCCACGCTACCGAGATCTCACCGACGTTCTCGCCGATCGTCCCTTTTGCGAACCGGCCGTGAAACGCCCCGCGACCGGGACCCCTACGACAGCCCTCGACCCGCCCCCGCGACCGGGACGATGCGGGTCAGCAGCAACCGCGCGGTCAGCCCGCCGCCCGGGGTCTCGGCCAGCGCGATCGACCCGCCGTCGTGCTCGGCGAGCTCGCGGGCGATGGCGAGCCCGAGGCCCGAGCCGCCCGGGGTCGTGCTCCAGAAGCGGTCGAACGCCCGCACCCGGTCCTCCGGCGACATGCCGGGTCCGTGGTCGACCACCTCGACGAGCACGCCCCCCACGGTCGTCGTCCCCCGGAGCCGCACCGCGCCTCCGACCGGGGTCACCCTGAGGGCGTTGTCGAGGAGGTTGTCCAGGGCCTGTTCGAGGTGGCCGTGGGTCGCCAGGGCGCCCAGCCCGCCGTCGGCGAGGTCGACCACGATGCGCGCCCCCACGTCCTCGGCCGCCGACGACCAGAACCGTGCGCGCCCGGCCAGCACCGCGCCGACGTCGATCGGCACCGGCGTGGCCGACGCGCCCTGGCTCCGTGCGAGCACGAGGAGGTCGGAGACCAGGCGGCTGAGGCGCCCCGACTCGCTGAGGGCACGATCGACGGCGGCCTCGTCGTCCGGATCGTCGAGGCGGTCGTGCAGGTTCTCGAGTCCGAGGCGCAGGGCGGTGAGCGGCGTCCGCAGCTGGTGGGAGGCGTCGGCCGTGAAGGCGCGCTGCGCCGAGAGCAGCACCTCGATGCGTCGCGTGCCGTCGTTGAGGGTGTTCGCGAGCCGCCGCAGCTCGGCCGGCCCCATCTCGGCGGGGTCGGCCCGGGCGGTCAGGTCACCCCGCGAGATCCGGTCGGCCATCGCGTCGAGCAGCCGCAGCGGTCGGAGCAGCGACGTCGCGACGACCGCGCTGGCGATCACCGAGAGCACCAGGACGACCGAGCCCACCGCGAGCCGGAACGACCAGATGCCCCGCACCTGCGCGTCCACCGGCGCGGACGGCACGGTGACCCGCACGGCGCCGTCAACCCGGCCGTCGTCCGTCGTCGCCGGGACCGTCACCTGCAGACCCCGCTCCCCCAGCACCGAGTCGTCGAGGGTGCGCACCCGCTCCGCGCCGCCGAGGGCCGCGTCGAAGTCGGCGTCGTCCGCCCCGACGACGGGCCGGCCGAGCGCCGGCTGCCGGTCCACCCGGATGAGCTCGACGCGACCGTCGGTCTGCTGCTCGACCTCGTCCCGCAGCTGCAGCAACGCCACGCGGGCACCGCGGGCCGTGGCGTCGTCCGCCTCGGTCGCCGTCGCGAGCAGGACGGCGATCGTGCGCGCCTCCCGCAGGGCCACCTCGCGCTGGCCACCGCGCAGCAGGTCGCCGAGCTGGATGCCGACGGGCACGGTGAAGGCCACGAGGGCGAGGCCCACGATCACGAGGTACGAGGCGATGAGCCTACGACGCACCGGGGTGCTCCAGCCGGAATCCCACTCCGCGGACGGTCGTGATGACGATCTCGGGGCCCAGCTTCTGCCGCAGCGTCGACACGTGGACGTCCAGCGTGCGGGTGGACCCGAACCAGTGACTGTCCCAGACCTCGTCGATCAGCGCCTCCCGGGTGACGACGGCCCCGACGCGACGGGCGAGGGCGACGATCAGGTCGAACTCCTTCGGGGCCAGCGCCACCTCGACGCCTGCCCGCCGCACCCGCCGGGCGGCGACGTCGATCGCCACCGCCCCCAGGGTCACGGCAGGAGGCGCGGGTTCGGTGTCGACGTCCGTCACGTCGACCGCGTGACGGCGGGTCACCGCCCGGATGCGCGCGACGATCTCGCGCACGCCGAACGGCTTGGCGACGTAGTCGTCGGCGCCCACCTCGAGCCCGGCGACGGTGTCGACCTCGTCACCCCGGGCCGTGATCACGATGATCGGGACGTTCGACCGGGCCCGGAGGTTCCGGCACACGTCGAGGCCGTCCATGTCGGGCAGGCCGAGGTCGAGCAGGTGGGTTCCTTCGCGTGAGGGCCGGTGATCGGCCGGTGATCTGAGGTGGAACCAGCCTCTCGAGAGCACCGTCAGCAGCCCGTCAACAGGACGTCAACGCCCGGGCAACATCGCGTCCGAGATCAGCGTGCCGCGAGCGCCTGCACCGGCGTGACCGACGTCGCGCGGCGGGCCGGCACGAGCGCGGCGACCCCGGCGAGCACGGCCGCGGTGACCGCCAGCCCGACGAGCAGCGACACGGGCAGCGTCGGCGCGATCAGCTGCCCCTGGGCGGCCGAGCCGAGCAGCGCCTGGGCTCCGACCCAGCCGTAGGCGACGCCCAGCACGACCCCGACGACGATGGCCGTCAGCGCCATCTGCGTCGCCTCGAGCAGGATCATGCGGCGCACCTGACCCGCGGTCGAGCCGATCGCACGCAGCAGACCGAGCTCGCGCCTCCGTTGCAGCACGCTCAGTGACATGTCGTTGACCATGCCGACCGCGGCGATCACGGCCGAGAAGCCGACCAGTCCGGCCACGACCAGCAGCGTCGTGGTGAAGACCTGGTCGAGCTCGGCGGCGTACGACGGGTCCTGCTCGATCGAGTGGATGAACGTGCGCAGCGTCTCGAGCGCGACCGAGAGGGTGGTCACGAGGGTCACGCCGATCACGATGCCGATCGTCGCCCGTGTGCTGCGCTCGGGCCGGCGCACGGCGTTCTCGGCGGCGAGGCGTGCCACCTGGCTCGTGCCGAAGAGTCGCCCGACACCGCTCAGCACGGCCGGCATCAGCGCGTGGGCACCGACGACGACGCCCGTGAACGAGAGGACTCCGCCGGCGAAGGCGACCAGCACGCCGGTCGGGTCGGCCTGGCCGACCACGACCCCGGCGGCGAGTAGCAGCCCGCCACCCACGACGAGCAGGGTCGCGACGACCGTGCGGACGACGCGGCGGGCGCCCCCGGCGACGGGTGCGTCCTGAGCGGCGTCGGTGGCCTGCAGGGGCGTGACCTGCAGCACCCGACGCGACCCGACCCACGCGGCGGCGACCGTGGTGAGCACGACGGCCACGGCCGGGACGACGCTGCCGATCGAGAAGAACGAGTAGTCGAGGTCGGGCAGGCGGCCCTGTCCGGCGAGCACGCGCACGGCGACGACCACGAGGGCGAGCCCCGCGACCGTGCCGAACACCGCCCCGGCGACGCCGACGACGAGCCCCTCGCGGGCGACGGCACGACGCTGGTCACGGGCCGACGAGCCCAGCAACCGCATCAGCGCGATGGTCGGCGTGCGGCCGGCGACGACGGTCGTGAAGGTGTTGGCCGTGACGATCGCGCCGACGTAGAGCGCGAGGCCGACGAAGACCGAGGCGACGAGGTCGAGCATGGTCGAGACGGTGCCGCTCGTGGCGACCGCCGCGTCGGCGGCGACGGTCTGCTCGAACACGTGCGTCATCGTCAGCAGGCCAACGCCGAAGGTCGTGCCGAGGCCGGCCACGAGGACGCTGGGCCGGTGCTCGCGCAGCTGGCCGCGCAGCTGGCCGTGGGCGCTCACGCGGCACGCTCCAGGTCGAGCATGACGCCCGAGATCTCGGCCGCACCGCTGCGGCCGATCTCGTGCACGACCCGGCCGTCCGCGAGGAAGACCACGCGATCGGCGTAGCTCGCCGCCACCGGGTCGTGGGTGACCATGGCGATGCTCTGCCCGTGGTCGGCCGTCGCGGTGCGCAACACCTCGAGCACGTCACGCCCGGCCCTCGAGTCGAGGTTGCCCGTGGGCTCGTCGGCGAAGATCAGGTCGGGACGGGTGGCGAGCGCCCGGGCGATCGCGACACGCTGCTGCTGGCCGCCCGAGAGCTGGTGCGGACGGTGCGTCAGCCTCGAACCGAGGCCGAGGGTCGCCACGAGCCAGTCGATCCAGGCGCGCTCGTCGGCGGTGGCGCGGCGGCCGTCGAGGCGGAACGGCAGCTCGATGTTGGCCGACACGTCGAGGGTCGGCACGAGGTTGAACGCCTGGAAGACGAAGCCGATGCGACGGCGGCGCAGCACCGTCAGCTGCGTGTCGTCGAGGCGGGTGATGTCGGTGTCGCCGAGCAGCACACGGCCGGACGTGGCCTGGTCCAGCCCGGCCGTGATGTGCATCAGGGTCGACTTGCCCGAGCCGCTCGGGCCCATGACGGCGGTGAACTCCGCGGCACGCAGGTCGAGCGAGACGTCGCGCAGGGCGTCGACGCGGCCGTCGCCCGAGCCGAACGACTTCGAGACGTGCTCGACGCGGGCGACCGCAGCCGCGCCTCCTCGGGTCGGGGCGGGGGTGGTGGGTGCGGCGGCGGCGGCGGCGGACGGGAACGGGTCGGTGGGTGGCATCGTGATCTTCCTCAGGGGGCGGAACGGGTCGGGAGTCGGGGCCGGGTCAGCGGCGCAGCGTCGCGTCGTCGTCGGTGCCGGGCACGGCGTCGACGGTGGTCCAGCTGGCCCAGCGGCCGTCGACCTGCGCGACGACTCGACCGTCGCCACAGCTCACGAGGCCCGAGGTCGGCAGCGGCTCGGGCAGCGTCGTCGGGTCGAGGGCCGGGCCGCCGAGGTCTCCGTCGACGGGAGTGCACGAGTCGAGGTCGGGCCCCTGCTCGGACGCGAACGAGAGCTCGTAGCCGGGCTCCTGCGTGTCGAGGCGCACGTCGACGTCGCGGGCGTCACCCGGCACCCACTCGGGCAGGAACCACGCGACGTCGGTCGAGTCGGCGCGGCTCGGGGCGTCGCCGTAGGCGTCGTAGTGGCGCTGCTGCACCTGCTCGGCACCGAGCGCGCTCTTCGCGGCGTCGACGGCTCCCGAGCAGCCGGTCAGCGTGACGGCGGCGAGCGCCGCGAGGCCCAGACCCGCGGCGAGGGCACCGCGGCGGCGGGTGGTCGTGGTGGTGGTGGACGAGGAGGCGCGGGTCGCGACGGGCGCGGAGGTCGTGTCGGTCATGACTACGATCCTCGCCGCGGAGCCCGGTACCGGAATATGACGCGCACCCACGGACTCGCGCGGGGGTTATCCCCCGCGGCGCCGTCGCCCTGGTCCCTGAGAACGCGATCCGCGCCGAGCGCGTAGCGTTTGCCAGGTCGAAGGCGTTTCACGCGTCTTCATTGGCCGGTGTTGCTCGCATCCCTGCCCGTGAAGCTCATGCGACAACATCGGCATCTGGGGCACGGCTACGGAATTCTCCGCGGCCGTGCCCCTCTACCGCTTCTGCTCCTCGCGGCTCGGGCTCAGCCGGCGGTCACTGCGTCACCCGGACGTAGTCCACGACCATCCGCTGGGGCAGCGCGGTGCTGCCGTCCGGGTATCCGGGCCACGCGCCTCCGACCGCGACGTTGAGGATGATGAAGAACGGCTTGTCGAAGACCCAGGGGTCGCCGCCGGTGCTGGCCGGCGTCACCTGGTGGTAGACCTGGCCGTCGACCGACCAGGTGATCGAGCCGGGTGCCCAGTCGACCGCGAAGGTGTGGAAGTCGTCGGCGATCGACCAGCCCTGCGGGTGCTGCCAGGTGCCGCTCAGCCCCTCGCTGCCCGAGTACCCCGGCCCGTGCACGGTGCCGTGCACACGGTGCGGTTCGAAGCCGACGTTCTCCATCACGTCGATCTCACCCGCACTCGGCCACGAGTTCGTCGGCAGGTCGGCGCCCAGCATCCAGAAGGCCGGCCAGATGCCCTGGCCGCGCGGCATCTTGATGCGCGCCTCGACCCGGCCGTACTGCGCCGTGTACTTGTTCTGCGTCGTGAGCCGGGCCGACGTGTACGACCCGTCGCCCTCGCGCTGCGCCGTGATGACGAGGTTGCCGTTGCCGTCGAGCGCGGAGTTCGACCGCGAGGTCGTGTAGTTCTGCAGCTCGCCGTTACCCCAGCCGCCCGCGCCGGTCTCGAGGTTCCAGACCGAGGGGTCGGGGGCGCTGCCGGCGGCGCCGTCGAAGTCCTGCGACCAGACGGCGGCCTGCCGGGCCGCGGGTTCGGCTGAAGCCGGAACGGGCGCGGCAGCGACCGTGCTCGCGGCCAGTGCGGCGGCGGCGGCCAGGCCGACGCCGGTCAGCGCGCGTCTCGTCGTGCGTCGTTCCGGTCTGGTCGCCTGCCCGCCCGTCAGCGTCGGCGCCACCGCTCCCACCGCGGTCACGGCGACCCCCGCCGCGATCAAAGTCCTCATCCGTCTGTGCATGATCTTCTCGTCTCCGATGGCGTCGTTGCCACCCGTTCGCACCGTACGCCCGAGGCACGGTCGAAACAAGACCCCTCTGTCCAGTACGCGAACGGGGGTGCCGAAACTGTGCACTCCCTGCACGTCGACGCCCCGGCAGGCCGGCCTCGAGGTGTCACGACCGGCCGCTCATGTCCAGAGGTGAGCGGCCAGTCGTGACCTCTCGAGGCGGGGACCGCAGGAGGCGCGGTGCCGGTCGACCGGTACCGCGCCTCCTCGGGACCACGAAGGCCGCCGCGGGTGGGCAGCATCAGCTCGGTGCTGGCGGGGCTGCTGCCGACCGTGGTGCGGGCGTTCTCGGCGTCGCACCCTTCGGCCCGGGCGCTGGTCGAGGAGGCGGGCCGGGCGCATCACCCTCGAGCTGATCGCGGGCTGACCGGGGCGGGCCCGCTCGACCCGGCGACGTGCAGCACGCAGGGCAACAGCACCTGGGTCAGCTCGACCGCGGTGCCGTCGACCACGGCGCCGTCGGCCGCCGTGTCGGCGGCACCGGCACCCGCGCCGGCGTCCAGTCGTGCGACGAGGGACTCGACGGCGAGGCGTCCCATCTCGAGGCCGGGGGCGTCGAGCGTGGTGAGCGTGGGCTCGGTCGCGGCGCCGTTGGCCGTCGACGAGGCCAGCGACACGACCGAGACGTCGTCGGGCACGCGACGACCGGTCGTCGCGAGGCCGCTGAGCAGACCGCCCGTGGCGTCGTCCTTCATGATGAGCACGCCCGTGACGTCGGGCAGGGCCGCGACCAGGTCGTGCGCCGCCTGTCGCCCGCCGGCCGCCGACGGGCCGCAGGTGACGAGTGTCGAGCGCAGCCCCCGGCGGTGCACCGAGCGTCGGAACGCCTCCTCGGTGCGGGCGGCCGGGCCGTAGCCGACGATGGGGCTGGCCGAGAAGTCCTCGAGCACGAGCGCGACGCTCTGGTGCCCCAGGGACTCGAGGTGGTCGAGCGCCTGTTCCACCGCCTCCTCGAAGTCCATGTCGACGAAGGGGACGCGCTCGTTCTGCGAGGTGCGGCCCATCGAGACGAAGGGCAGGCCGAGCTCGAGCAGCGCCTCGACGCGGCTGTCGTGCAGTTGGACCTCCATGACGAGGACCCCGTCGACCAGTCGTCCCGCGGCGAGGTCGCGGACGTCCTGGTCCGTCTCGCCGCTGGGCCAGAGCACGAGGTGGTAGCCGAGCTCGCTGGCCCGGGTGGCCGCGCTCATGAACATCGCGAGGGCGATGCCGCCGAGGCGCTCCTCGAGGGCCGGGAAGAGCAGGGCGACGATGCGGGTGCGCTTGCTGGCGAGGGCGCGGGCGACGACGTTGTTCGTGTAGCCGAGCTCGGCCATGGCGTCGGTGACCCGTTGATGGGTGCTCGGCGAGACGCCCCTCGAGCCGTTGACCACGAACGACACGGTGGCGATCGACACCCCGGCCCTCGCCGCCACCTCGCGCATGGTCGCCACGGCACCTCACCTTCCCTGCCGCTCAGGCTAGTGCGACGCGACCGACGTCGACGCCGCTGGTTCGGTGGCACCGGCACGGGGTGGGCTGCACCCATCATGGTCGGCCTGCTCATCCAGTTCCGGTTAAGCGCTTTACATGCAAAGCGGTTAACTGCTACTTTCTCGGCAACGGAGCCGCGACGTCGCGTTCCGCCTCTCGGGCCCTGGCCCGGTGGCCGACGACGCGGGCCGCCCACCAGTCGCCAAGAGAGAGCTGAGCAATGAAGCCTGCATCGATCCGCAGAAGGTCCCTGACCGCGACCGCCCTGGTCGCCGTCGTCCCCCTCGTCCTCGCCGGGTGCTCCGGCTCCGGCGGCGGCGGTTCGTCCGCCGGTGGCGAGGTCACGAAGATCACCGTCGTCGACTACTACGGCGAGAACGACGAGAAGGTCATCACGTCGTTCCTCGACCGGTGCGGCACCGAGAACGGCGTCGAGATCGAACGCACGATGGTGCCCGGCGGCTCGCTCATCTCTCGCGTGCTGCAGCAGGCGTCGTCGCGCACCCTGCCCGACGTCCTCATGCTCGACAACCCCGACCTGTCGCAGATCGCCGCGACCGGTGCCCTGGCCCCCCTCTCGGACTTCGGGCTCGACGCCGAGGGCTACGCCGACGGCGTCGTCCAGTCGGGCACCTACGACGGCGAGCTCTACGGCCTCGCGCCGACCGTCAACACGATCGCGCTGTTCTACGACAAGAGCGTCCTCGCCGAGGCCGGCATCGAGCCGCCGACCACGTGGGCCGAGCTCGAGAGCGCCGCGAAGGCCCTCACCTCGGGCGACCGGTACGGCATGGCCGTGGACGCCAACGCCACCTACGAGGCGTCCTGGCAGTTCTTGCCGTTCATGTGGTCGAACGGCGGCGACGAGAAGGACATCGCGACCCCCGAGTCGGCCGAGGCCCTGCAGCTCTGGACCGACCTCGTCGCCGACGGGTCGATGTCGAAGAGCGTCCTCAACTGGACCCAGGCCGACGTCAACGACCAGTTCATCGCCGGCAAGACCGCGATGATGGTCAACGGCCCCTGGCAGCTGCCCGCCCTCGACGCCTCCGGTGCCGACTACGGCGTCACGACGATCCCCGTGAAGGACGCCTCCGACACCGCCGTCGCCCCTCTCGGCGGCGAGGTGTGGACCGTGCCGCAGACCGGCGACGAGGCCCGCCAGGCCGTCGCCGCCAAGGTCGTCGAGTGCATGAACTCGGACGAGAACCAGCTCGCCATGGCCGAACAGCGCAACACGATCCCGTCGAAGACCTCGGTCGCCGACACCTACGCCGAGCAACAGCCCGAGCAGCAGGCCTTCGTCACCCTCGTCGCCAGCGCCCGCTCGCGCACCGCTGAGCTCGGCGCCGACTGGCCCACCGCCGCGACCGCGATCTACACCGCGATCCAGGCCGCGCTCACCGGTCAGGCCTCCCCCGCCGAGGCGCTCGACGACGCCCAGGCGAGCGAGTGACATGACCACCGCCACCCCGCTCGC
>Ga0265798_10002899_pt1 | contig 24860 bp, 25 predicted proteins | sample P3T30metagenome_FD_192430 | JGI IMG/M metagenome (GOLD analysis project Ga0265798, IMG submission 192430) | Plant litter microbial communities from East Loma Ridge, Irvine, California - P3 T30 | ecosystem: Environmental > Terrestrial > Plant litter > Unclassified | place: USA: California...
TTTATTAGCGCAAAAAGCACCGTGTAAGGCTTAAAATCGAAGCGAATGCCCTCGATATAATCGGCGGCCGACATAATGCCCGACACCTGCGAGGCTACAAAGCCACCTAGGATGCTTAGGTTCATGGCCAGAATAACCAGCATTGGAAACACGAACATGGCCGCCAAAATACGCGGCAGCACCAAGTAGGAAGCCGAATTGATGCCCATGGCATCGAGCGCTGAAATTTGCTCAGTGATGCGCATGGTGCCCAGCACCCCCGCGATAGATGACCCCACCTTGCCCGCCAGCACTATCGAAATAATGGTTGGGGCGAGCTCCAAAATGGTCATTTCACGCACCATATACCCCACCATCGACTGCGGAATGAGCGGGTTTATAAGGTTGTAGGCGATTTGGACGCACGTAACGGCACCAATAAATGTGGATACCAGCCCCACGATAAATACCGAGTCGGTGCCGATGAGCACGGCCTCCTCTAGCGTGCGCCGCCAGATGACGGCGAACCGCTCGGGCCGCACCACCATCTCACTCATCAACAACACAAAGCGACCAAAAGCCGAAACCGGCCGGGGATAACGATACATCTCACTAGCTATATACTACACTGCAAAGGTACGGCCCTCCCCATGGGAGCACCGCCCCGGACCAGCTAAGCACACGCACATGCCTAGCTGGTCCTTACTGGTAAGACGAATAAAGCAGCTGAATATTTTAAGCTTAATACAGCACATCGTTGACGGGCTGCAACGGTGCAGGCACGTTGGTTTCGGCCAGCATCTGGCGCAAGTCTATTTCGATGCTGCGGCAGATAGAAGACATTGACACATCGTTTTCCCCGTTTTCGAAGGGATTTTCGCTGTTATGTCCCACCTTCTCGATGGTATGAAACACCCAGCTCACCAGTGTAGCGAAAGGCACCATCAGCCACACGTGGTAGGGACCTAGGGCTACCCGACTATCGAACTCCTCGACCAGACCTAGGGGCAGTAGCACCGCAAACACAATGACGAAAACGTAGCTAAAAAAGGCGTACTGTCGCGGAAATGGCGTGTTCTTAATGCGCTCGCAGGCGCCCTGGTGGTTGTTGAGTTCCCGCAGGGTTTCAGCCATCGACACTTCCCGAAATTCCGTCAGCATGCCATTGAAGCTAAGCTGGCGTAGGTCGTGCCCTTGGCGCACCACTAGCTGGGCAGGGGGGTTGTTGATTTGGCCTAGGGCGTGGTCGGCAGGGTCGAGCAAAAAGGGTACGACCTCCGTTTGCCACAGCTCGGCCGTTTGGCGGCGCAGGTGCAGGCGCAGGGCATTGACCCAGGCAATGTGGCGATATACCAGCCGCCGGTGGGCCTCGGCCTCCGCGCTGTCGTAGCCATAGTTATCGTCGGGAGTTCGCACAAAGTCGAGCACTCGCCCGGTCCAAGTGCGCGACGAGTTCACGACCGAGCCCCACAGCTGGCGCGCTTCCCAGAAGCGCGAATACGAGGCATTGCTCTTAAAGCCAATGTAAAACGCCACGGCCGTACCTAGGGTAGCCACCGGCTGCCACGGAATATCGAGCCAGTGAAAATCGAGCGGCCCGTACATGAAGCCAATCAGGGCGTCGTAGACCATGAAGACCAGCAGCGGGCGCCAGCCATATTTCTGCCAGATAAAACCGGGCCTTAGGTTTCGTTCTATATGCATAAGTATAGGAGTTTGATTAATATTTCGAACGGCTAAGCAACAGCCTACCAAAGCAAACGCTAAGGTGCCAGCTGCCGGAAGCACTACAAAATAAAGACTAGCCGAGAGGTAGGTGGCACGGTTTTGCCGCGGCCTTTCGTTCTTTACGGTGCTAATGCGCACATAGTCACTATCTACTTACTTTCATTTTTACTTCATGAAGTTTTCTAAGCTGTTTGTTATCTTCTTACTGGCAGTTGCTACCCCAGCTCTAGCTCAAAAGCCAGCCAAGCTAAAATATCCAACCGACGACAACAGCCGCATCTACGATGCGGTGGAGCAGCCCGCCGTGCCCAAGGGCGGTCCTCAAGGCTACGCCGACTACCTATCCAGCCACCAGAAGTACCCTACGGCCGCTATGCAGGCCAAGCAAGAAGGCACCGTGATGGTGACGTTTGTGGTGGAGAAAAGCGGCAGCATTGGAGAAGTAGAAGTAAAGCAGCCCGTGGCGCCGTTGCTCGATGCTGAAGCCATGCGCGTGATTAAAAGCGCCCCGAAGTGGACGCCGGCCCACCAAAAAGGCAAGGTGGTGCGCCAGCGCGTGACGGTGCCTGTGAGCTTTGTGCTGGCCGAAGGTTCGGGCGAAGTGGTAGAAGTGCCCGCTGCAGGCGCTGCCAAGTCTGGCCAGCCACTGCCCCCCGGCGCTGTAGCAGCCACACCGGGCACCACCTCGGTAGTAGGCACCGCGCCAAATGGCGCCGCCATCATCCGGCCCGAAAAATCGGCTCAGCCGGTAGGCGGCAATGCGGCTTTCTTCGCCTGGATTGCGGCCAACCAGAAATACCCTGACCTGGCCCGTAAGCGCAAGATTCAAGGTAAAGTGCCCGTGGAGTTTACGGTGCAGCCCGATGGCTCGCTTACCGATGTGCGCGTAGTGCAAAAGCACGGCTCGGGCCTCGATGAAGAGGCCGTGCGCCTCATCAAAGCCGCCCCCAAATGGGAGCCGGCCATGTACCAAGGCAAGCCAATAAAGCAAAAGATGGCTTTGCCGGTTTTATTTCAGTTGTAGGTCACGTTGGGCGGGCGCACTTTAGTTAAGCTGGTGCGTTGAGTATCTAGCGGGCTTATGCGTCTACTTATCTGGAGCCCTTTTTCCTGCCCCCATGTCTTACGTCGAAGTTGCTACTGTCCCTGTTACATTCCGCATCTGGCCGCACGAGCGGCGCTACCGCAATGCCGCCCAGGCCATTGCGCAGGCGCTGTTCGACGCGCTCGACGAGGAACTGCTGCCGCAGGTGCAGGTGCTGTGCCTCCCTCTGGAAGCCGGCCAGCCCATTGTGCAAGAGCTAGGCCCCGATAGCACCGAGCTACCGAATGAGCTGCTGACTGATGTAGCTGAGCGGGGTCGGACCCTGGCCTTGGCCGGACAGATACCCATGGGCACCATGCCCCTCGATATGCTGCTCGACCCGGCCGACTTGCGCGACCGCCTAGAGCGCAAAGGGGTCCGCCTGGCGTTGCAGCCGATATTGGACGACCTAGCGGAGGGCACCGACTACGCCTATTTCTCGACTTGGCCGGTCGTGCTCAACAACTACTACGTTTGCACCGTGCTGCGCGTGCAGCGTAAGCCTATGCAGGCTTATCCGGCTCTGATGCCCGACCGCGCTTACACCGATGGCCGCCCGCTGCCCAACTCGCTGCTGGCGGCAGCGATGGCGCGCTTCAACGAGGAAACGGTAAAGACTCTGACGGAGCCCGAGCCGGGCGCGGGCCTGCTCTACCGCCCTCGCGATACCGAAGAGCTGCTGCGCGCCGCTGGCCGCAGCCTGCTCGACGCGCCCGCCCTGGCCGTGGGCTCGGCCGACTGGAGCAGCGGCGAGCGCCTCGACCGCGGCAGCAGCACCGGCCCCGGCGCCGAGCGGCTGTTTTACATTATCAATACCATTTCGAGCTTGCGCTACGAAGGAGCCGAGGGTGTGGGCTGCCTGTTGCTGGCCCGCCGCGGCCACCCCAACCTAGAGGAAGTATTTGCCCTGACCTGCCCGGTAGACCTCACCGACTACCGCGCCGTGCGCAAGCTCCTGGAAATGACTAACTCAAACATTCACCTACTGGCTGATGCCGACAAGGTGTATGCCCTAGGTCGCGAGATAGGCCAGTACGATGCCAGCCGCGAAGACCTGTTCGCCTTCCACTTCGTAACCTATTATACTTGGGAGCTAAGCCACGCCGGCGACACGCTGCTGCGCTGCCGCTACGGCCTGCCGGGGTTGGCCCGCCCGCGCCTCAACCGTCTGGCCTTCAAGCGCGAATACAAGCGTACCTTCGGTCAGCTCAAAGCGGAGCAGCTAGAACGGCTGTGGCAAGTGGTGCTAGAGGCCAGCCACCAGCCCAAGGGCACGTTGCTGGTCATTACTACCGAGGCGCTCGCCGAGGCTGACCGCCTCAAGCTACAATGCACGCTCATTGAGCCAGTAATACTCACGCCCACCATCACGCAGCTCGTCACGGCTATTGACGGGGCCGTAATGCTCGATCCACAGGGCTACTGCTACTCCATTGGTGTTATCCTAGATGGCAAAGCCAGCGGCCGGGGCAACAGCACCCGCGGCGCCCGCTACAACTCGGCCATTCGCTACGTTGAAAGCTCGGCCTTCCCTACCCTAGTAATAGTGGTGAGCGAAGACGGCATGGTAGACGTGATTACCAAGGAGAACTTGGCCGAAAGCCGGACCTAGGGACGTAAAAACAGAGAGCTTACTTTGCTTTAAACGACCACGTTATTCGGAATACAGCCACCACGTCGCCGGCCTCGTCGCGGCCGGTACTAGTGCACACCACCGTGCGGCCTTCACCCATGGCACGGCTTTCGGCTATGGCGGCCGCTATGGCCGCGCCGTCGGGGCAAGTGAAGGTGATGAGCCCCACCGCCTTCTTCTTGAACTCGGCTTGCAAGCCCACTACCAACATCGACACCGGCCCGCCGCCTTGCGTGTGCATCATGGCCTGAATACCCGAAGCTAGCTCGGCCGCCATGGCTAGCGCCGCGAAGTAGATGCTGCGAAACGGATTCTGGGTAAGATACTTATAGCGAATACTAACCGTAGCTACCTCGGGCGTGAGGGCTGCAAGGCGCAGTCCGGCCAGCCACGCTAGCGGCAGCTTACGCAGCATAAATAGCCGCAGCTTGTGCGGGCTAAGCACTTGGCGGCGGAAAGCCTGCATGGCGAGCGTATCGGTAGGCATGGATTTTCAGAAAGATTTACGGCAGGGTTTGACTACCGCAAGACTCTATTTTTTAGGCTTCACTACCAGTTCCTTATACCCAAACGCAGGGTCGGTTTCGCGGGTAAATTCTAGCCCAGGCAGCGCCGCCAGCACAATCTCGGCGGTGGTGTACACGCGACAGCCGGCCAGCAGGTGCCCACCTAGGGTGCGCCCCGTGCTGTCGGCTACCGAAAGGTGCAGGTGCGAGCCGCCCGTAGCCGAAACCGTCCCTACCAGCGATACTATCTCGAAGTGCCCCCGGTATTCAGTGGGCCTTTCTTGGTTGGCGAGCCGCAGGGTAGCTACGGTAAGGCTGCCTACGCATGTGAGCACGGCACCCGCCCCTAGGTGGTGCTGCGCCACATAGGCCAGCAGCGCCTCGCGCAGGTCGTCGCCGGGGCGCAGCCGCAGCGCATGGGCCTGCATAGGCGAGGTAAAAGCCGGTGAGGGCTTGGCAGACTGAGCCATCGTGGGAAGGCCGTTAAGTAGCCCTAGGAGCAAAAATAGCGCCCAACGGGTAGTGGGGGTTCTGCTCATTTCTTTTCCAGCACCAGCACTATCTTATTAAAATTGGCCGAGGCATTGACGACGGAGCGATAGGCCTCGAAGTCTTTCTTAGGCCAATAAATCTGCTGGTAAGCCTCAGTAGAAGTTATCGTTAGCTTTTGCCCCTGCTGCGTATAAGCCGAGCGAAAGAAATAAACGGGTGCGGCCGGGTCGGGGCCAGCTTTCACCTCCATGTTGAGGTCTTGCAGGTTGCGCACGGAGTAGCCCGCGGGCAGCTCCACCACCAGCTGGCGGCTATACTCGCGGTTGAAGTCGTTCTCTACGTCAAACTGCCGGGTTTCCTGCTGGTAAAGCTCCGTTTGAGGGCCGATGAGCGTGCCGATTTTGAATAAATACCGCGGCCCCGCTTTATCGAGCAGGCTCGCACTTTCAAGGTCCGAATCGACCGTGAACGGCTTGGTGAGGATGTTGAGGCCGCGCTCGCCGTTCTTGGCCGTGGTTTTGAGAAACGTGCCGTCGGGCACCACAGGCTTTTGCAGCTCAAGCAATAGCTCGGTTTGCTTATCGGTGGGCACCAGCGGGTAGATGGCTTGCAGCTGGGCGCCGTGGTAGCCGCCAAACTCCTGGTGCAGGTGCACGGTCGCCTTGTCCAGCGTGGGCGCAAAGCTCACTTGCACGGCCATGTTGTGCGGGCTGGCGTTGGCGGGCAGGGCCGTCACCTCACGCACCGTGCCCACGGCCGATTCTATGCTACCTAGGGCTATGGTTTTGATAAACAGCGCGGGCGTACCCGTCCAGCCGGGCGGCACCATGCCGAGGCGGAAATCGGGCCGGCTTGGCGCCAGGTATTGCTTGGTAGCCGGGAAGTAAAAGAAAAAGTTGTCGAGATAGCCCCAGGTATCGAAGCTGCCATCGAAGGGCACCTCGCTCCGGTCAGTGTTCACCACCAGCTCGTGCTCCACCCCTAGGGCTTTGTACAGGGCCCCAAGCAGGCGCACGAACCCAAGCTCGGGCGCATTGTGCGTAGCTACCACGCGGGTGAGGTTAGGCTCCGCGCTGGGGTCTAGGTTGTAGTTGAGCTTCACATAACTCTCTGCCGCCGCGATGCGCTCGGAGAGGCTGGCCCCGCTGGGCACAGTGGCGGCTTTCAGCACGGTGCTCACGGCCTTGGCTTCGTCTTTGCTCAGCGTATACACCACTTGGTGCATGGTCTGGCTGGCATCGGCCCAGGTAAACTGGCGGGCGTCGCCCTTATTGGCTACGTAGGCCAGCTTGTACTCGACGCGGGCGCGATGCGCCTTGGGCTCGGCGAATGCCTCGTTGTGCAGGGCCTCCAGCGCGGGCACCTGCACGCGCAGAATGCGCTTGCCCGGCGTCAGGGTATCGGTTTGCACCTTAGCCGCCGAGTTATACACCTTGGCCTCGAAGGTGAGCGTGGAGGGCGCAATGAGCTCAAACGCTACATCGTGCTCGGGCGTGCCGCCCTGCAAAATCTCGCGGCCAAAGTGGTTCATACCGCGCTCGCGGGTGTAGTAGTACTCAACCTCGCTGCCATTTTCAACGCCTTCGAGGGCAAAAATTCGGTAGTCGCCCGCGCCCGCTTCATTTTTAAGCTCCTTCATGCTTTCGGGTTGCACTTCCACTACCACACCCTTCGGGCTGATGGTGCGTGCCCGCACTGCCACCGTGGCACCGCCCGGCAGCACAGGCACGGCCAGCTTGTTGTACTGCTCGATACCATCGGCCGTGTTCACGCGCACAATGCGGTGCTCGGTCGTGAACTCGCGCATGCCCTTGCGAGCCGGGTCGAAGTAAAACTCAGTAGCCGTGAAGTCTTTGAGCACCACGGCGGGCAGCGCGGCTTCTTCGGCCGACACGGGCAGTCGCTGGTGGCGCTTCTCGTCCCAGTGGTAGGCGGCGTAGTGCAGCTGGCTGGGTAGCGCTTGGCTGGTTTTCTTTTGCGCCAGCGCAAAGCGCGCTGGCACGAGGGCAGTAAGTAGCAGCGCGCTGCGGAAACAGGTAGAAGTAGGCACGGAATAGATACTAATTATATTGCTTGTTGATATTATTGCTTTGTAGGCTAGCTACTCCCTAGGTCTTCTTCTTTTTCAGAATTACCATCTCGCGGTAGGCGGTGCCCAGCTTGTCCACCACGCCATTCCACTGCCTAAACTGCTTGGTGGGCAGCAGCAAGTAGTTCACCGTCAGCTCACGATTCTGGATAATGCGGTCGCCCTGGCGCTCGTAGCTAATGCGGAAGGCCAGCGGGCCGGCCTCATCGCCGGCCTGAGCGGCGGGCGGTAGGTAGCTTACCTCGTAGCCGGCGGGCACTACCAGCTCGGTGCGGGCGCGGTCGGTGTGGGCAAACTCATTGGCGCGGGGCAGGCGGCGCGTCAGCGAGTCGAGCCGGTCGTGGGCCAGCGGGCGCTCCAGGTTGAGGTTGATATACAACTCGTCGTCGAGCTTCTGCACGTAGTCTTGCAGGCGGTAGTCGTAGGTGAGGCGCAGGGGCTGGTCGCGGGTCTCGAGGTTTTGCACGGCGTACTTGTCCACGAAGAACTTATTGCTGCCGCGCTCTAGCAGTGCCTTCACGTACTTAGGCTCCTGCACCCGGTCGAGGCCACCTAGGGCGTAGCTCTGGTTTACCTTGGCATAGCCCGTGAAAGCTAGCTCGCCGGTGCCGCGCAGACCAGTGCCGTCGAGGGTCACCACCGAGCGGTCGGTGGCCCCGTTGTGGGCCGGCGCCACTACCGGAATGGGCACCACCTTGCTTTGCTGCCCATCGAGGGCCAGCAAGCCTTCCTTGCCCTGAATAAAGGCCGACGGCATGCCGAAGGGCGTGTGGTTGCTGGTGGCATCGAGGAAGGTGTACTGGCCAGGGCTAAGCTCGCAGGTTGAAATCATGTGGTTGTCCACGCCCGGCGTCGCCAGCTCGCCATACTTATAGGGCAGGTCGCGGGTGCCCACCCAGGTGAGGTACGACTTGAGGCCCGCCAGACGCAGCATCTCGGTGGTGAGGTTAGCCATGTCCTTGCAGTCGCCGTAGCGGCGCTCGTACACTAGCCCGGCAGCGTGGGGCACAAAGCCGCGCATGCCCTGCTCGAACGCGATATAGCGCACGTTGTCCTGCACCCAGTAGTAGATGCGGCGGGCCTTTTCCTCTGGTGTAGCCGCGCCGGCCACGAGTGAGTCGACGCGGTGCTTCAGGGCCGGGCTCTCGTGGGGCTGAATGCGCCGCACAAAGTCGGCATACATGTTATAAAGCTGCGGCACGCCCCCTAGGAGCTGCTGCTGGCGCCCGCCCACCGTGGCCTGCTCGATGTAGTACACCAAGTGCGGCAGGTAGTAAGCAGCTTTGGGGGCGTCGGCATCGCGCGGGGCAGCGGGGAGGTTGTCGGCTGTCCAGCGATATACCACGCTGCCGCCTTGCTCCTGCTTCGAGAATTTGATGGGCAATTGCTCGGCGTTGAACAGCTTGTAGTTGAGCTGCACACTCTTGGGGGCCGTAATGGTGACCTCGGCGTGCCGCACAGGCACGTAGGAGCCAAAGTAGAACGGCATCAGAAACCGCCCGTCGGGGTGGCGAATGGTGTAGTCGGTGATAGTACGAGCGCCCGGCGCCACGGCCGGAAAGCTGAACGACGTGGCGCGCGTGTCATCAAAAAACACGCCCTCCTGCATATCAAACTTATCCTTGAAGGCCGTCACACGCAGGGGCTTATACTTGTCGGCGGCGCCTGGCACGGGTACCAGCGTGCGCGCCTCCAACTTTTGCAGCTTATTAAAGTGCGAGCTATATACTTGGTCGAGCGCATAGGGCGCCGAGTGGTCGCCTAGGTGCGCCATATCGTGCAAATGGTGCGCAAGCACCTGCACCGAGTCGTGGCGAACTTCAACTGTGAGGTCGGCGCGCAGCGTTACGTACGCCGCTTGCTGGCCTGGGTACTGGCGCTGTAGCTCGGCTAGCGGCGGCAGCGCTTGGCCTTGCGCAGTAGCCGCTGCTAAACCAACCAGGAGTAGGGTAAGGGTAGCAAATAATTTCATAGCAATAAGTAGATTAACCTCGAAAATATACGTTCAAAACAGCAGCCTCCAGCTACTGACTTTTGAGCGACCCTAGGATAGGGCACACCTTACTGCGGATTGTAGACCGAGTTGTTCCAATAAAACTCCGTAAGCTGCAGGCGGCCCTGGGCGTCATAAGTAGTGCTCGGTCCCGAGTGCTCGCCGGCCCGGTAGGTTTCTTCTCTCTCTAGGGTGCCATCGGGGCGATAGTAGCGGCAGCGGCCGTGCAGTTCGCCATTTTGATAAGACTCTTCCTCCATGAGCTTACCGCTGGGCCAGTAGCTTACTTGCAGCCCATGGCGCAGGCCTTGCTGGTGCGCCACCCTCCGAAACACCTGCCCCGAAGCGTAGTAGTAAGTAAAGCTGCCGCCCGGATAATTATGCGCGAAGGTTTCTTCCGCCGCGGGCTTACCATTGGCAAACGCCGTTTTGATGGGGCCGCCTGCCGCGGGCAGCCTCTGGCTAGTGCCAGCAGCTCCCTGCGCACCCGGCCCGGCAAAGCCTACTAGGCGGTCTTGCTCGTAGCGCCGCTCCAGCAGCAGCTCGCCAGCAGGGTTATAGTAGCGGCTGGGACCGTCGAGTTCGCCCTCGTCGTTGTAGGTCTGCACGCGCTGAGGCTTGCCAGTGGGAAAGTTGTGCACCCACTCCCCTACTGGCTCGTCGTTGAGGTAACGGCCGCGGCTGCGCAGCGTGCCATCGGGATAATAAGTGTTGAACTGCCCATGAAGCTTGCCGCCTAGGTATTGGCCCTCGGTTTGGGTCTGGCCGTTGGCGTACTGGCTGCGGTAGGCACCGTAGCGCTGGCCACCGCGCAGCGTTGTCACCGACTCGGACTGGCCGTTGGGACGCAGCCAGGTGGTGGGGCCTTCGTAGCTGCCATTGGCAATGGTGGCGCGGTTCAATACTTTTTTGCTAGTACCCGTGTAATGCAGCACCAGTTCTTTAGTAGCTGGTGTCAACTCATAGTGGTCGACTACCTTGCCCGTCGAGTCATACGCTGTAAGCTGGCGCAGCTTACCGAAAGCAAAGAGTCGCTCCTCGGTTAGCTTGCCACCCGGTTCGTATGACCGCATCAAGCCGCTCGGCTCACCCCGGAAATATTCCCGCTCCTGGCTTAGCTGCCCACTCGGGTAATACGATTTCCATACACCTTGCTCCTGGCCTTGGCGCTGCCAGCCGGTTTGCAGGGGCTTGCCATTGGCATAATATTGCTCAAAAGCTCCGTCAACTACGCCACCTGGCCCATAATGGCGGCGCTGGTGCAGCTGGCCACTAGCATAATACGCTTCGCCCACGCCCGTGAGCACACCGGCGGCGTTGTAGTGCTGCACTTCGTGCAGTGTGCCGTCAGGGTAATAGGTTTTCCACTCGCCTACTAAGTGCCCATTTTCTACTTCGCCGCTACGCTCCAGCTGGCCCGCCGAGTTATAGGTTTTTACAGGCGTGCGACCTTTTTTCAGGGGCATGTCAGCAATTTGCTTGCCCTGGGTATCGAGGTTGGTCAGGCGCACCATGCGGCCGTGCTCGTACAGCGTAGTCGCGAAGTGCCGGCCTTGGGCATCGTAGTCGAGGTAAGGCCCGTGCAGTTCGCCGGCCGCATCGTAGGTTTCTTCGGAGCTGAGCTTGCCAGTAGCGAAGTACTCTTTCCAGGGGCCTGTGCGCTTGCCGTGGGTGTATTGCCCGGTTTCGCGCACCTTGCCGTTGGGGAAATAAGTGGCATATGGGCCGTGCAGCTCGTCTTGGTCAAAGGCAGCCTTCTTCTCTACGGTCTTGTCGGGATAATACACCACCAGCTCGCCCTGCGCCTTGCCCTGGGCGTAGAATGAGCGCACCTCGGGCGTGCCATCGGCATAAAACCGCTCTAGCAACCCATCGCGCTTGTCGGCGTGCATTTTGGCCCGGAAGCTAACTACGCCGCCCGCTGTGTAGTCCACAGCATCGCCTTCGTAGTCGTTGCCCACAAACTGACGGGTTTCGCTTATCTGCCCATCTTCGGTATAGGTCTTGCTGCCTCCCTCTAGCTTGCCTTGCCGGTAGGTGGCTTCGCTCTGTAGCTGGCCGCTGGGATAGTAGTAGCGGGAGGGACCGTCGAGCTCGCCCTTGGCACCATAATGCTGCTCAACTTCAGTGCTGCCATCAGGGCGCAGCACCAGCCACTTGCCCGTGCGCTCGCTGGCCGCCGAAAAGGCGCCACGCTGCCTGATGTTTCCATTCTGCGCTATCAGCAGCCAGTCGCCGGTAGGCTGCACTTCGCCTTTGGCATCGCGCTGGCCGGCACCTAGGCCATCGAGATTAGGCCCGTCGAACCACGCCGCCACTTGGCCCGAACCCGTGGGCCGGGGCTGCTGGCTACGCAGCGCCAGCAGCGGCTGGCTTACGGCAGTAGTTAGCTTTTCGAGGCGGCTTTTATTGCCCTTTAGCCACTGCTGCGCGCTTTTATCATCGGCCGAGCTAAGAATTAAGTACGTAAAAGTTGTCAGGTTGTCGTCCTGCCGCAACGCTTTTATCACGGGGCCATAGGCTCGCAGCCAAAAGTCGCTGGCTGGGTCGGCATCCAGCGGAAACTTCTCCACTAGCAGTTGCAGCTGCTTCACGATGGCCGCTTTGAACTTAACCTTCGTGGTATAACCTGCATTCAACGCCACCTTGCTAGTTAGCAGCTGGTCAAGCTCCTCGAAAGCTGTATTGGACGCTACCGGAGCCGCTTGGTCTTCTTTGCTAATAATGGCAATGCCTTGCGACAACCGCTCTAAGTCAACCAGCACGGCATTGCTGCGCGGTCCTTCGGGCTCGATAGCCAGATACAGCAGCAGGCTTAGCATGGCGTGGGTCGTCTGACCTTGCCGCGCCGCCATTATACCCAAGAGGCGGTGCCCGCTTGCCTTGGCCGGCCGCAACTCTATCGAGCGCTGCAGGCTGGCCATGGCCGCGGCGGTCTGGTGTTGGTTCAGCTCAAAAACCCCTTGGTTCACCCACAGATTTTCATTGTAAGGAAACAGCTTAAGCCCCGCCGCATAGGCCTGGCGCGCTTCAGTTAACTGCTTCAAGCCCTCGTGGGCACTACCTAGGGTGCTGTACAGCTCGGGCTCGAATGGCTCGACGGCCAGTGAACGCCGGGCGGCCTCCATGCTGGCTTGGTACTTTTCGGCCGCTAGCAGGCTCAGGGCAAGCTCGGCTTGCGCCTGTGCGTAGGCGCTGTCGCCAGGCGTTACCAGTTGGTAGCGTGCAGCGGCCTCGTCATATTTGTCGGCATCGTGCAAGGCAACGCCTTCTTTGATAAGAGCTGCCGCCTCGGTATAAGCGGGCGTGAAAGCTGTTTGGGCACGGCCTAGGGTGGGCAGCGCCAGCAGGGCAGCGGCGGCCCCGTAGTGTCGCAAATGCATACTGGAAAGAAGCTTATTCCAGCCGCTGCGCGCAGCTTATTCTAAATAAGCGCGCAAGTATAAGGCCTCATCTAGCAGATTTTCAGCATTTCTAAGTAGCCTGCAATTTTTTATTTGCTGAACCGCACCGTGCCGTGTCGCACCTTGATAGTGACGCTACCTGCACCGCGGGCTGGCACTTGCCCACCATACACTCCTAAGACATCAGCGATGCCTTGGCTATGCTCATCTGCCGACAGCACCCGCACCAATTTTTTGTCTACTAGCAACTGGCCTTGCTCGGTGCTGACGTCAAATTGAAAGCTAGGCGTTTCTTCGGCAAAGCCTAGCCGGATGGTGCTGTAGCCCCCATCAAGGTTTATTTGCCGAAAGTTGGCGCCCATATCACGAACCTCAAAATCGGGGCAGTAGCGCACGGCCATATCCAGCCCCTCACTTAGCTTGTCGACGCTAAAGCGCGAGTAGCCCGATGAGCCACGCAGGTTACGCACTTTTCCTAGGGCCACATCTCCGTATTTGCTGTGCACAGTGAGGTCCTGCACGGTAGCCATATCCACATCGGCGTAGTTGGTACGCAACTCTACCTGGTCACCTTCCGTGAGGCGCAACCGGGCATAGTTCGCTTCGAAGCTAGCTTGCTTCACATAGGATATTGTCGCCTCGCCGTTGGCAATACGCACCACGTTACGGGTACCTGCCAGCCGGCCCGTATGCAAGTTCCCGTAATCAACGCTCAGCTGGGTTGGACCCTGCCAATCACTAGCTACCGTTACATCAGCAAACGAAGCAGCTACACGCAGCGCTAGGGTACGCGGCAGCCAGATAGTATAGTTTACCTCATAGCGGCGCCCCCCTCCGCACTTCCCCCGTAAGGTGGCCCCAAACTGCGAGCTTACACTAGTACCCCCAGTGTTAGCATCATAAGCTAGGTACTGCACGCTTAGCGCGTCGAGTATTTGGGCTGCCGCCATGGGGGTCTCGGCCCGAGCTACCAAGTCGGTTTCTACTTTTATCTCTTGCTTGTTCCAGGCACTAATTTGTACTCGTCCGTAACGCGTATCCAGCGCAAACGATTGTCCTACTTTAGTCACCGGAAACCGGCGGCTTAGGTGACGGCGCTGCTCAATAGGTGGCAAGCTTTGGTCATTATCAACTTGCTCAGTTGGTCCCTGCTGAAGGGTACCCGACTGCGCCGGCCCAGCTTGCCCATTAAGCATGCTGGTTGCTACAATAGGTAGCCCCGCGCCGACGGAAGTAGCATGCCCCAGCATAGGCAGTCCTAGCCATGTCACCATCACTAGCAGCCCACTCAGCAAGGCTCGGTTAATGGTCATGAGGCAAAATGCTAGTAGAAACCCGTCGGCTATCGGCTAAGGCGTATTCGCCACGCGTTTCACCGGGCAGCGCCGATTGCGTCGGATTGCGCAACTCTAACTGTCGATTTAAAATATCGAGCCGGTATTGCAGGTTGCGGTTCATGGCGGTGAGCACTACCTCGGGCTGAGGATGACTGGGCAGCTCACGCTTGAGCTGTTGGTAAAGCGAGTCTAGGTCCGCTAGCTCGCGGCTGCATTCAGCCACCGCTTCAGGCGACAGCTCGCCAAGCTCTGCTTTGCGGTCAGCAAGCTGGCCAACGTAATAAGTTTCCATACCACGCACCGCCGTATCTAGACGGGCGTTGGTGTTATGGCTCACTTCGCTGGTCACCAGCTCACCCGATGGACCTAGGTAGAGTGCCGCATCAGCTACATTACTCATTGGCAGCTCGGCAACTGCATTAGTAGCTGTGCGCTCCTTCGTTACCTGCCCCGATTTCCAAGCTTCTCCTAGGCCAGCCGCTAGTATCAACACAGCAAGCGCAGCTGCAATGCTATAGTGCTCGGCCCAAGCCCAGCGCTTTCGGGGAGTTGACTGCTCTACGGATGGCGTAGTTGAGACTTGTTGGCTGGCAGTAGCAGTGGTCCCCCCCACTACACTCATTACCGGCTCAGCTAGGTCAGTAGTTGAGTTGTTCAATTGCTTTTCCAAAGCTGCCCACAACTCGGGGCGGGGTTCGTGCAGGTCGAAATCAGCCCGGTGCCGCTCTACGAACGTTTCAAGCTGGTCTTGCTTACTATAGTTCATGGTAAATAGCTCTAAAAAGCTGTTGGCAGTAATGCCGCTACCCGTTGCTAATACGGTGCTGGATAGCGAAAGCCAGCAGAAATGTGCGGAAAAAGAAGAATAGAAAAGAAAAACCTGTAGTAGTCAGAAACTTGAGTTTAGCTAGCTAAGGCCTCGCTGCATCGCTAACTCACGTAGCCGTTGTCGCGCACGGCTGTATTGCGACTTGGAAGTTGACTCAGTGATACCTAGGATACCCGCTATTTCCAGATGGTCGTAGCCTTCCAGCAGATACAGTGACAAGACAACCCGGTACCCATCAGGCAGTTCCTGAATACAACGCCGCAGTACGTCGGCTCGGTATTGAAGTTCTTCCGCTTCCTCTCCAGTAGGAGAAGTAGCGTTTTCGGTAGGCGCCGCTTCATGATGAAAATCTTCCAATGGTACGAGCGCCAATCGCCGCTGTCGCAGGCAGTTAATACTCTTATTAACCACAATACGCTTGAGCCAAGCTCCAAAAGAGGAATCGCCTTTATAACCGCTCAGTTCCCGAAACGCGCTTAAGAACGACTCTTGCAGTACATCTTCGGCCTCGGCGTAGTCGCCAGTAATACGTAAGGCAGCATTGAACATGGCCTTTGAATAGCGCCGGTACAACTCGGCCTGAGCTTGGCGGTCGTTGAGGCGGCACCGCTCTACCAGCGGGGCATTGATGTCGATATACGCAACGGCTTCCATAGGCTCACTAAGCTGGGATAAGACGCAAAGGTCAATAGCTTTCCGATTACAACCCAACAGACAACACCTGGCTGCCTAGGTTGCACTAGCTTATGGGAAAGCTCCTTTACACATAGGTCAAGATAGCATGAACAAACAAAAAGGGGCTGCGCCAATCGGCGCAGCCCCTTTATCTATAGCTCAATCAGAAATTAAGCTTCGGGCGTCTGCTTCTCATCAGCCGGAGCGTCCAGCGTAGCAGCTTCAGCCTCAGTGGCCGAAACAGCCGGAGCGTCTTCAGTGACTACAGCAGCCGACGTGCCAGCTTCGTTGCCAGCAGTCTCAGCACCACCTTTGCCACCACGACGACGCGAACGACGGGTAGTAGTGGCTTTGGCTTCCGAAGCGTTTTTAGCTTCGAGCAGCGTTTCGTTGAAGTCAACTAGCTCAATGATGCACATATCGGCATTGTCACCAGCACGGCTAGCACTCAGCTTCAGAATGCGGGTATAGCCACCGGGACGGTTAGCAATCTTCTCAGCCACCGAGCCATATAGCTCTTTCAAGCTTTCCTTGTTTTGCAGGGTAGCAAATACGGTACGACGCGAGTGCGTGGTATCGTCTTTAGCCTTAGTCAGCAGCGGCTCTACAAACTGGCGCAGGGCCTTAGCCTTGGCAACAGTAGTAGTCACGCGCTTCGAAATGATGAGCGACGAAGCCATATTCGACAGCATCGCATTGCGGTGGGCGGCAGTGCGGCCCAAGTGGTTGATTTTTTTACCGTGTCGCATCGGACAGTTTTGGGTAAATGCTACGCTTGCGGACCAAGACCACGGCGGGTCGCGAAGAACCTCATTAGAACCCTAATCCCTAGGGCGTAGCGGGTTGAATAAATAATGACAAAAAATTGCTGGCTGCCGATTCCTCTGTTACAAGGATTCAGCAGCCAGCAAGGCAAGCTATTTCTAGTCTTCGTCCAGGCGGTATTTGCTCAGGTCCATGCCGAAGTGCAGACCCTTCTCCTCTACCAGGTTTTCCAGTTCGGTGAGGCTCTTTTTGCCGAAGTTGCGGAATTTCATCATATCAGCCATGTCGAGCTGTACCAGCTCGCCTAGGGTCTTGATATCGGCCGCCTTCAAGCAGTTGTAAGCCCGTACCGAAAGGTCCATTTCGCCCAGCGAAGTCTTAAGCACCTTACGCATAGCAAGGGTTTCCTCATCAATGGGCTCGGCAGCCACAGGGCGGTTGCCACTCAATTGCATCGTGCTATCCGAGAATAGCATGAAGTGCTGGATGAGAATGTTGGCAGCACCTTTCAGCGCCTCCTCAGGGTGAATCGAACCGTCAGTCGAAATCTCAATCAGCAAACGCTCATAGTCAGTTTTCTGCTCTACGCGAGTGTTCTCGATGCTATATTTCACGTTCTTGATAGGCGTGTAAATAGCATCAATGGCAATCTGACCGAAAACCTGGTCGGCAGGCTTATTCTCATCGGCGGGCACGTAGCCACGGCCGCGGGCCACCGTCAACTCAAACTCCAGCTCTTTAGCTGGGTCGAGGTTGCAGATAACCAGCTTCGGATTCAGAATCTGGAAACCAACGGCAAATTTGCCAATGTCGCCAGCGGTAAAGGAATCCTGCCCGCTCACGCGCACCGTAATCTTGTCCTCAATGGCGTCGCTGATTTTCTTGAAGCGCACCTGCTTGAGATTTAGGATGATTTCGGACATGTCCTCAATCACCCCCTCAATCGTCGAAAACTCGTGCAGCACCGAAGTTGTGCGCACCGACGTGATGGCGAAGCCCTCCAGCGACGAGAGCAGAATACGCCGCAGCGCGTTCCCTATCGTTACGCCGTAGCCCTTCTCCAGAGGCTTGAATTCAAACGTCCCGGTAAAGTCGTCGGATTTCTCCATTACCACTTTCTCCGGCATCTGAAAAGCTAAGATTGACATATGTGGGGCAGTTAATTTATGTAACAGGAAAAGCAAGCCTAGGCTTGCTCAATTTTGGGTAGCCAACCAAAACCACCATTCGGTCGTTTTCGTGCTCTTCCGCGCTAAGCAGCAGCAGGATAGTAGCACAGCACTAGCTTAGCATAAGTGCGGCCCGAACAGCGTCCGGGCCGCACCAAGTGCCAATATTACTTCGAATACAATTCGACGATGAGCTGCTCCGTAATTTTTTCCGGAATCAGGTCACGCGACGGCATGTTGGTGAATTTACCCACCATTTCTTTACCGTCCCACTCTAGCCACGAAAACTGACGAGCGTTACGCACGGTCAGTGAAGTCGTAATGGCTTCGAGTGACTTCGACTTCTCACGTACGCCAACTTGGTCGCCAGCACGGAGTTTATACGAAGGAATGTTTACTACCTCACCGTTTACCGTGATGTGCTTGTGCGACACCAGCTGACGAGCAGCACGACGGGTGCTGGCAATGCCAAGGCGGTAAACCACATTGTCGAGGCGCGACTCCAGCAGGCCAAGCAGGTTGTCACCGGTGATACCGGGCAGCACAGCAGCTTTGTGGAATAGGTTTTCGAACTGCTTCTCGAGCACGCCGTACAGGTATTTCACCTTTTGCTTCTCCATTAGCTGGACAGCATATTCCGACTGCTTCTTACGACGGCCACGGCCGTGCTGGCCGGGGGGGTAATTCTTCTTATTGAGCGCTTTGCTCGGGCCGAAAATCGGCTCCGAAAAGCGACGGGCAATTTTGGCGGTAGGGCCAGTATAACGTGCCATAGTAGGGAAATATCAGAAATGAAAAATCAAACGCGGCGACGCTTAGGCGGGCGGCAGCCGTTGTGCGGCAGCGGCGTCACGTCGCGGATGGTCGTCACTTCGATACCAATGTTGCCTAAGGCACGGATAGCCGACTCACGGCCAGCGCCCGGGCCTTTCACGAACACTTCAGCTTTGCGCATACCCAAGTCATGGGCTACCTTGCCGCAGTCGCTGGCTGCCATCTGGGCAGCATAAGGTGTATTTTTCTTCGAACCGCGGAAACCCATTTTACCCGCCGAAGCCCAAGAGATTACTTGGCCGTTCGAGTTGGTTACCGAGATGATGATGTTATTAAAGGAGGCGCGGATGTGGACCTGGCCCACCTGCTCCACCACGACAAGCCGCTTTTTGGCTTTGTCTTTTCTTTTTTGTGCCATTTGGTTATCGCTGTAAACGCGGCAGGTGTTGGACTTTCATTTAACAATCAGCAATTATCATTTGACAAGCCGTCGAAACTTGACAATTTTTAAGTGGTAATTGCTAATTATTAAATGAAAATTCGATTGCCGCTACGGGTTATTTCGTTGCTTTCTTCTTGCCGGCCACGGTCTTACGCTTGCCCTTACGGGTACGCGAGTTGTTCTTGGTGCGCTGACCACGAACAGGAAGACCTTTGCGGTGACGGAGGCCACGGTAGCAGCCAATATCCATCAAGCGCTTAATATTGAGCTGAATTTCCGAGCGCAGCACGCCTTCGGTCTTGTGTTCAGCAGCAATGATGGCGCGGATTTCACCAGCTTCAGCCTCGGTCCAGTCCTTCACCTTCTTGTTGACATCAATGCCAGCTTTGGTGAGAATTTTAACCGAGTTGCTCCGGCCAATGCCGAAAATGTAAGTCAGGGCGATTTCGCCGCGCTTGTTGTCCGGGATGTCAACCCCTGCGATACGAGCCATATTGGTTGGTTAGATGTTTGCGGACCAGAAAGCCCGGCAGCGGCTTGGAAGGCGACTAGCTGAATAAAAGTTCAAATTAATCAGTACCCAAGACTCCGAGCTTCTGAAAAATTGATTTAGCCCTGACGCTGCTTGAAGCGGGGGTTCTTCTTGTTGATAACGTAGAGCTTGCCATTGCGGCGGATGATTTTGCAATCAACGCTACGTTTCTTCACCGAGGTTTTTACTTTCATGACCTTGAAAAGAACGAAAAAATTTACTTGTAACGATACTTAATGCGGCCTTTCGACAAGTCGTAAGGCGACATTTCGAGCTTTACCTTGTCGCCGGGCAGAATCTTGATGTAGTGCATCCGCATCTTACCCGAGATGTGGGCAATCAGCTGGTGGCCATTTTCCAATTCCACGCGAAACATGGCGTTGGAAAGGGCTTCGAGGATGGTACCGTCCTGCTCGATGGAGGCTTGTTTTGCCATAAGGGCTATTGCAGTGCTTTTTCTATGTAGTCAAAGGAGGTCAGAATCTCTGCCTTATCTTTTCTAACAACAACGGTGTGCTCAAAGTGCGCCGCCGGCTTCTTATCACGGGTTCGGATGGTCCAGCCATCTTTCTCTTGCACCACGTCTTTCTTACCTAGGGTAATCATCGGCTCGATGGCAAGCGTCATACCGGTTTGGAGTAGCGGCCCTGAGCCCCGCTTGCCATAGTTAGGCACTTCGGGTTTCTCATGTAGCTTAGCTCCTACCCCATGACCGACTAGCTCCCGCACTACGCCATAGCCTTTCGGCGCCACGTAGTTTTGAATAGCGTAGCTGATATCACCAACACGGTTGCCAGCTATAGCTTGCTCAATGCCTTTATATAGCGAGGCTTTAGTTTCATCTAATAACTGCTGCACTTCAGGCGTTACTTCCCCAATTGAGTAAGTGTAAGCACTATCAGCATGGTAGCCATTTAGAAACACGCCACAGTCTACTGTCAGAATATCTCCGCTTTGCAGCGGCTCGTCAGTAGCAAATCCATGAACCACCACCGAGTTGGGACTTAAGCAGCAGCTATGCGGAAAACCATATAATCCTTTGAACGAAGGGGTAGCTCCGTGGTCACGGATGAACTCCTCGGCACGGCGGTCTAATTGCCGAGTCGTGGCTCCCTCCCGCACCAGCGCAGCTACCTCGCCGTGGGTGCGCGCTAACAGTTGCCCGGCAGCGCGCATTAAATCAATTTCTTCTTCAGTTTTATACTGAATAACTCCAGTTGCCATTCGAACTGATTAGGAGGCAATAGCAATCGGCTGTGAAGGCCGGCCACGTAACTTACCTGATTTCATCATGCCATCGTAGTGGCGCATCAGCAAGTAGCTTTCCACTTGATTGAGCGTATCCAATACTACCCCTACCATGATGATAAGCGAAGTACCACCGTAGAATAATGACAACGGACGAGTAACGCCTAGCAGCAAGGCCAGTGTTGGGAAGATAGCAATAAGCGCTAGCGCTACTGCACCCGGTAATGTTACACGAGTCAGGATTTCATCAATGAACTCTGAAGTATCACGACCTGGCTTCACACCCGGTACGAAACCACCGCTCCGTTTCAGGTCATCCGCAATCTGGTTGGGGTTGACACTAATAGCTGTATAGAAGTAGGTAAAGATGACAATCAACAGTGCGAATACTGTATTATACACCCAATGTTCCGGCGAAAAATATGCTGCGATAGTAGCTGCTAGGTCACTATTCTTATCCCAAGCCGAAGCAGCGATGCTTGGCACAAACATCAGCGACTGGGCGAATATGATAGGCATAACGCCAGCAGCGTTAACCTTCAATGGGATAAACTGACGCTGGGCATCAAGCTGCGTAGCACCACCTACTTGTTTAGCATACTGCACTGGGATACGACGAACAGCCTGCGTTAGTACGATAACAGCCATTACTACCAAGAACAGTACTACCAGTTCTAGCAGGAAAATCAGCGACTTATTGACACCCTTAGCGGCAGCTTCGCCAATGAGGGCACCAGGTAAGCGCGACACGATACCAATCATGATAAGCATGGAGATGCCGTTGCCAATGCCTTTGTCGGTAATTTTTTCGCCCAGCCACATGCAAAACAGCGTACCTGCTGTGATAATGAGCATGGTCGAAATAGTGAAGAAGGTACCAGGGCTAACGATAGCCTCAGCGTTAATTGTCGCCAAGAAACCCACGGACTGAGCCATCACAATTGGGATGGTGAGCACACGGGTATACTGATTAATTTTCTTCCGACCCGACTCTCCTTCTTTTTGCAGCTTTTGGAAGTAAGGCACTGCAATTGTAAGCAATTGCAACACAATAGAAGCCGATATATACGGCATTATACCTAACGCGAAAATAGACGCGTGGCTAAATGCCCCACCGAGCAGTGTATCCAAAATACCGAATACGCCGCCGGTACCTTGCTTTAATTGCGTGGGGTCTACACCAGGTAGGACCACGTAGCAGCCTAGCCGATAGATAGCAATGAAAAATAGCGTATTGAGGATTCGCGTACGCAAATCCTCAATCGCAAAAATATTTTTTATCGTGTTGATAAACTTATTCATTGCTAAGCGATAACAATATAAGCTACAGCGTAACTACTTTGCCACCAGCCTTTTCGATGGCCTCAACGGCCGATTTCGAGAAAGCGTGGGCGTGTACCTCGATAGCGGCGCTTAGTTCGCCACGGCCGAGAACTTTGATTTTAGCATTCTTCGACACCAAGCCAGCTTCGGTAAAGTAACCAGCAGCCATCGTAGCCGAGTTATTGGCTTCGAACAGGCCCTGGAGCACGTCCAGGTTGATGCCTTTGTACTCAACGCGGTTGATGTTCTTGAAGCCAAATTTAGGCACGCGGCGCTGAAGCGGCATTTGACCGCCTTCGAAGCCCGACTTGCGCGAATAGCCCGAGCGCGATTTGGCACCCTTGTGGCCACGGGTAGCGGTACCACCGCCGCCCGAACCTTCACCACGACCTAGGCGCTTGTTATTGCGCGTGGAGCCAGCGGCGGGTCTGAGATTAGAGAGATTCATGACTGGGATAAACGCTTACAGTTCGGTTACTTCCAGCAGGTGCTTCACTGCGTTCACCATGCCCAGCACACTGGGATTGGCTTCGTGGGTAGCGGTGCTGTTCAATTTATTCAGGCCGAGGGCCTGTACGGTGCGCTTCTGACGCTCGGGGCGGTCGATGGCGCTGCGCACGAGCTTTACTTGAATCTGTGGCATGGTCAATTAACCGTTAAAAACGCGAGCGAGAGAAATGCCACGCGCCTGAGCGATTTGCATCGGGTCGCGCATTTTGGCGAGAGCAGCAAAGGTAGCCTTTACTACGTTGTGGGGGTTCGATGAGCCTTTCGATTTAGCCAGTACGTCTTTGATACCAGCTGATTCGAACACGGCGCGCATCGCACCGCCAGCAATTACACCCGTACCAGCCGCAGCAGGCTGCACGAGTACGAAACCTCCACCGTAGCGGCCTTCCATCACGTGGGGAACAGTGTGCTTGTAAAGCGGCACTTTCACTACGTTTTTACGAGCGTCGTCAATGCCTTTAGCGATGGCGTCGGTTACCTCGTTGGCTTTACCTAGGCCGTAACCTACGTTGCCCTTGCCATCGCCTACTACTACGATAGCCGAGAAGCTAAAGCGACGACCGCCTTTCACCACTTTGGCTACGCGGTTGATAGCTACTACTTTCTCTTTAAAATCCGAGTCGCCTTGTACGGCGTTGTCGTTGTTGCCGCGGCCACCGCGGTCATTGCCACGGCGGTCGTTGCCGCCCCGGTTGTTACCCCCACGGTCGTTGCCACCGGCACCGCCACCACGGTTGTTGTTGTTATACTCTGCCATGATGCCTTAGAAATTGAGGCCGCCTTCGCGGGCTCCTTCTGCCAATGATTTAACGCGACCGTGATAGAGGTAACCCGAGCGGTCGAACACTACTTTGGTAATGCCAGCCTCCTGCGCCTTAGCGGCGATTTCGCGGCCTACAGCAGCAGCCAGAGCCACGCCGTTACCACCTTCGGCGGTTACCTTCTTCGACGAAGCAGCAGCCAGCGTGCGGCCAGCTGTGTCGTCAATAATCTGGGCGTAGATGCCCGTGTTGGAGCGGAACACCGACAGGCGCGGGCGCTCCGACGTGCCGGACACTTTCGTGCGGATGATGCGCTGAATGCGCTTCCGGCGAGATGCTTTATCGAAAGCCATGATACTAGATTACTTTTTAGCGGCAGTCTTGCCGGCTTTACGACGAACGATTTCACCCACGAAGCGAACACCTTTGCCTTTGTAAGGCTCCACTTTCCGCAGCGAGCGGATTTTGGCGGCTACCTGACCGATAAGCTGCTTATCGATGCTGTTCAGGGTAACGATAGGATTCTTACCTTTTTCGGTAACGGCGGTAGCCGATACTTCGGGAGGCATAGCCAAGTACACGTTGTGCGAGTAGCCGAGCGACAGTTCTAGGGCCTTGCCATTGAGGGTAGCCTTGTAACCTACGCCTACTAGCTCAAGCTTATGCTCATAGCCAGTGCTTACGCCGGTAATCATGTTGTTGATGAGGGCGCGGTAGAGGCCGTGCATGGCCTTGTGGCGCTTCTGCTCAGTAGGGCGGGTTACTACTACGCTGCCATCTTCAGTAGCTACCGTGATGTCACGGTCTATTTGCTGGGTCAGCGTGCCCTTAGGGCCTTTCACCGTTACGGTGTTGTCGTTGTCAACCGAAACCTGCACACCGCTGGGCAGGCTAATCGGTAGTTTACCAATGCGGGACATATAGAATACTAGTGCTTAGCAGGTTAGTACACGTAGCACAGCACCTCGCCGCCCACGTTCTCGTTTTTGGCCTCCTTTTCGGTCATTACCCCTTTCGAGGTCGACAGGATGGCAACGCCCAAGCCGCTCAGCACGCGGGGCAGGTTCTCGACGTGCCGATACTGGCGCAGGCCGGGAGTGCTTACCCGCTCCAGCTTGGTAATAGCTGGGGCTTTGGTCGTGGGGTTGTACTTGAGGGCGATTTTAATCACGCCTTGTGCCGAGGTATCATCAAAACGGTAGCTCTGAATGTAGCCCTTGTGATAGAGCACTTTCGTGATTTCCTTTTTGATGTTGCTGGCCGGGATTTCCACTACCCGGTGGTTCGCCTTAATGGCGTTGCGCAACCGGGTCAGGTAATCAGCAATCGGGTCAGTATTCATTTGGTTGTAATTGGCCCACAACTTGGGGCCGCAAAGATAAGAAAATTTCGCAGCAGTAGCTAGCAGCCCTACAGCGAAATTTCAGTTAAGACTACTGGGCTCGGCTTTCGGGGCGCGGCCCATGGTTTCTTTCGGCAACCTGCCAAATTCGGGTGGGACGAGCCCACGAGTATTCTGTTTCGGGGTGCAAAGGTACGTCGACATCTGCGACTTATGCAACCGTACTGAACTAAAATTTAAGGGTT
>Ga0265798_10002900_pt1 | contig 24856 bp, 17 predicted proteins | sample P3T30metagenome_FD_192430 | JGI IMG/M metagenome (GOLD analysis project Ga0265798, IMG submission 192430) | Plant litter microbial communities from East Loma Ridge, Irvine, California - P3 T30 | ecosystem: Environmental > Terrestrial > Plant litter > Unclassified | place: USA: California...
GATCGAGGCGGCGATGCCCGCGAAGGCGAGCACGCCGATGAGCAGTCCGGGTCGGGCGGTGGGGGTGGCGGTCACGGGACTCCTCGGGTCGACGGCAGATATGCACTCTACACAACTTATGCATCATGCATACTCCAGTTAGGATGGGGTCCGCCGAGAGGAGCCCGCATGGAACGGCGCGACGCCGACGTCGAGTACGAGCAGATGCTGCTGAGCCGCTACGCGATCGCGCAGCACCGCTCCGAGGACGGACTCGAGCGCAGCGCCTACCTGCTGCTGAGCCGACTGCACGTGCAGGGCCCCATGTCGATCGCCGAGCTCAGCGAGGCCTTCCGCCTCGACGCCTCGACGCTGCAGCGGCAGACCACCGCCGCCATGAAGGCGGGGCTGATCAAGCGCATCCCCGATCCCGACGGCGGCATGGCCCGCAAGCTCGTGATCTCGGCCGACGGCCTCGAGCGCCTGCAGCGCGCCCGTACACGCTACGTCTCGGCGATCGGCGAGATCATGGGCGACTGGTCCGCGGGGGAGGTCTCGCAGTTCGCCGACCTGCTGCGCCGGTTCAACGAGGCGATCGAGCAGCGCGGGGCCGCGACCTGGCCGCGTTAAGCATCCCGCCCTCATGCTGAACCGGGCAGCCCTCGATCTCCCCTTCCAATCCAGTGAGCTGAAGTCTCTCTGACGGGCAGTTCGCCTCTAGACGGTGTGGAACCGCACCCTTCGCGATCCAAAGGCCCCACGGCTCCCTCCAGCCTTGGGGCGATAAGCGAATCTGCCGATATGCCAGCCCTGAGCCGTGAATGTCTGGCGTTGACAGCCTCAGGCGAGTGTGGTTATCTCACCAGGTAACGCGCGATACTTAATTCGCTGACCCGCTCGATCCCGCCCCGGAGATCGACCACGAACAATGGAGTTCTCGATGGCCACATCAGATTTCGACGCCGATCCGCTTCGGGCGTCGGACATTCCTGCCAGCTCTGCGGCTGCCGTCGCGGTGGGCAGCCAGCAGATCGGCGACGCGCTGACGTCGAACGGCTCCGGTAGTGGTGAGCTCACCCCGCTGCGCAAGGGATACATCGCGACCCTGTACCTGGCGCACTTCTCGATCTTCCTTGCGTTCGTCACCCCGATCGCGTTCTCGTTGGCGATCCGCGTCGAGCAGGTCGCGCCGGACACGAAGGATTCGGTGCTCGCGCTGGCCGCGGGTATCCCGGGGCTCATCGCCGTCGTTCTTACTCCGATCTTCGGCGCCTTGAGCGACCGCACCCGCTCGAAGCTGGGCCGTCGTCGGCCTTGGATGATCGCGGGCATCCTCGTCGGTCTCGTCGGCTCCACGGTTATCGGCTTGGCGACGGGACCGGCGTTCATCGTCGTGGGATGGACGTTCGGTTATGTGGGCTACACGGTCGCTTCCTCGATGGTGCTGGCTCACCTCGGTGACAAGTTGCCGGAAAGCCAGCGCGGCCGCGTGCTCGGCATCACCGGAGCGATCAGCCAGATGGCACCGCTGGCCGGCGTGCTCGTCGGTGGTCTCCTTTCGACCAATGCCCTCGCGCTCTTCCTCGTCCCCGGTCTGATCGCCCTCGTCGGAGCGACGATCTTCCTCATCCGCATGAAGGACACGCCGCGTGCAGCTGTGACCCGCACAAATAGCACCGGTGCCGAGGTCCGGAAGATCCTGGTCAGCATGGTCTTCAACCCGAAGCGCTACCCGAACCTCGGCTGGGTTTGGATCAGCAAGGCCTTCATTTACTTCGCACTGTCGTTCTCGACGATCTACACGATCTACCTCATCACCAGCCGATTCGAGATCGGACCGACTGAGGTTGCAGGCGTATTGGCGATCTCCGGAATCCTCGGCGTGGGTTGCGGTGTCGGCGGAGCCATCCTCTCCGGGTTCCTGTCCGACAAGTTCGGTACTCGCAAGCCGTTTCTTGTCATCAGCGCGTTGATCATGGCCGCTGGCCTGATCATCGTCGCCACCTCGACGAGCCTTCCGGTGTTCCTTGCAGGCAACGCGATCAGTGCCCTGGCGACCGGCGTGTACGGAGCTGTCGATCAGGCGCTCGCCCTCGACGTGCTCCCGCGGGAAGAGGACGAGAACGGCCGCTACCTCGGGATCCTGCAGCTCGGTTCCACCATCCCGCAGGCCGTAGGCCCCCTCGCAGCCGGTCTACTTCTCGCGATCGCCGGCGGAGCGTACTCGTCGGTCTACTTCGCCGCAGCGGTCCTCGCAGTGCTCGGTGCGATCACGATCATCCCCATCTCGATCGGGCGCCGGGCATCGATGTCCACGACGAGCCTCGAGGTCCCCAAGTAGTCGCAGCCGAAACGAAAGAAGGCCAGGTGAGCGTCACGCTCCCTGGCCTTCTTGGCAGCTGGAGTTTCAGGTGCTGTCGCCGGACCGGACGGAAAGTGCCGGCTCGGAGGTTCCGGCTGCAGGGGTGTGGGAAAGCCCGAGGCCCTGCATGATGGCGTTGACGATCGTTGCAGATGTCTGCGACACGTCGTAGGAGATCGTGGTCAGCCGCGGTACCGAGATCTGAGAAAGGGCGGTGTTGTCCATGCCGATCAATCCGACGTCGCCCGGCACCTGCAGGCCGAGGAGCCGAGCTGCCGAGAGCAGCGTCAAGGCGACGTCATCGTTGTAGCAAGCGATCCCGACGCGTTCGTTTGCGAGAGGGCTGAGGGCCGCGACCGCCGCGGGGAGGTCGATGCCCAGTTGAATCTGCCTCGGTGCTGCGATGCCGGCTGCCTCACAGGCCTCTCGGGCGCCTCGGAGGCGCGCGTCGCCGAACGGGTCCTGCCGCGCGTCGTGCAGGCGTGCCACGACGATCCGCTCGAACCCGCGCTCAAGGAGATGCGTTGCTTGAAGCCGCCCAATCAAGAGATCAGTGGCGTTCCGCGAGGTCGCAGCCGGGTCCAGCGCTGCAACTGAGCGGCGCTCCAGCACCTCTCGCTCGCTCGGGCTGAACGGCACCAGCGAGATGACCGCGCGAGGCTTGATGCCGGCGACAAGACGGCCCAACGCCGCACTCGACTGCGTCGAGAGGTGAAGGACAAGAGTCAAGCCATGCTCGGCGAGCGCTGCCGTCGCATCCTCGAACAGCCCCTGCAGGTTTGTACCGAAGGTTGTGTTCGGAACGAGCACGATGACGAAGTCGCTCGACCCGTTCGCTAGAGCGCGTCCAGCCGCGGAAGGCTGGTACTCGAGCTCGGCAGCTGCGGACAGCACTCGCTCCCGTGTGCTCGACGAGAACCGCTGACCGCGTCCGTTGAGGATCTGACTCACCGCACCTCGCGACACGCCCGCGCGCTTCGCCACATCCTCACTCGTCGCGATCATGGCCCAACCCTTCCGACCCAGCCAGGCTAGCGCAGCGTTTGACTCGACCGAAGGCCGGAACTACGCTAGGTAACGCGCGATACCGCGCCCTCAGCGAGACGCAACGGAGCGAAGCATGTCAACGGTGATCGACCCTAATTCCCCCGATGCTTCGGTCTTGAACTGTTCCGCGGAGGCGCGATCCCTCTTCAACGACGGATGGTCTGTGCGCCGGAAGGTTACGGCCTTCGCCGAGCTCGGAGGTAGTGATGCCGACGCGTGGGCCAAGGTGACGCTTCCCCACGACGCCTTGATCGATACTCCGCGCAGCGCGGATGCGCCGCGGGGTGAGACCAATGGCTTCTTCCACGGAGGGGCCTTCGAGTACCGACGTGCTTTCGAAGCGGTAGAGCAACTGCGCGGAGCAGCTGTCAGCCTCGAGTTCGACGGCGTCTACCGCGACGCTGCGGTCTTCGTGAACGGTAATCTTGCTGGCCAGTGGGCATACGGCTACTCGCGATTTATGGTTCGTATCGACCCGTATCTGCGGTTCGGGGAAGAGAACGAGATCCGAGTCGAATGCCGCACCCACCTCGACAGCCGTTGGTACGCCGGTGCGGGAATCTATCGGGATGTCCATCTCGTCGTGAAGCCGCAGTTGCGCATCAAGCAGGACGGGGTTCGCATCGTTCCGAGCAGCATCGAAGCTGATTCGGCGATCGTCGAGGTGATCGCCGAAATCGAGAATGACGGTGTGCTGACGAGCACTACTCGCTTCGCCGCGACGATCCGGGATGCCGCCGGAGTTTCGGTCGGTGAGCTCAGCGCGCCGGTGACGCTGCTCCCGCGCACCGAGGGCACGGTCCGGCTGCGGTTCGCACTCGACGCCCCGCGACTCTGGAGCGTGGATGACCCGCACCAGTACAGCGCCGACGTGCGCTTGAGTGATGACGATGGGATCCGCGATGCGGAGATCCACCGCTTCGGTGTGCGTTCGCTGCAGCTCGACCCACGGTGGGGCCTCCGGATCAACGGCGAGGTGGTCAAGCTCCGCGGTGCCTGCGTCCACCTCGACAACGGGCCGCTGGGAGCCGTGTCGACGCTCTCCGCCGAACTGCGGAAGGTGCGCATCCTCAAGGAGGCGGGCTTCAACGCCATCCGCAGCTCGCATGGACCGATCGGCACGGCACTGCTCGACGCCTGCGACGAGCTCGGCATGCTCGTGATGGACGAGACGTTCGACATGTGGACGGTGGGCAAATCCGATTTCGATTACTCCTACGACTTCCCGCGCTGGTGGGAGCAGGACGTCGACGCGCTGGTCGCGAAAGATTTCAATCACCCCAGCGTCATCTTTTACTCCATCGGCAACGAGATACCGGAGACTGGATCGGCGATCGGTTCGACGTGGGGTCGCCGCATCGCAGAGCGCCTCCGTCGGCTGGACGGTACGCGCCTGATCACCAACGGCATCAACCCGTTCGTATCAATGCTGGACGTGATCGTGCCGCAGATGCAGGCCCGCCGCAGCGCCACCAGCGCCGAGCCGGCCGGCGGCGTCAACGGCATGATGGCCGGATTCAACCAGATGATGGGGCAAATCCAGGCCTCCGACTCCGCGTCCGACCGCACGGAGGAGTCCTTCGCGGTGCTCGACGTCGCCGGCATGAACTACGCGGATTCACGCTACGAGCTCGATCGCGAGCGATTCCCGAGTCGCATCAGCGTCGGCACCGAGACCTGGCCGAACTCGATCGCTACCAACTGGGCGCTGGTGCTCGCCGACCCACGAGTCATCGGCGACTTCACTTGGACCGGCTGGGACTACCTCGGCGAAGTCGGCATCGGCGCCATCCGGTACACCGGCGATGCCGGCGGTGGGGGCAGCTCCTTCTCCGGCGGCTACCCCGAACTGACTGCAGGATGCGGGGACATCGACATCATCGGCACCCGCCTGCCCATGTCCTACTTCCGCGAGACCGTCTTCGGGCTGCGGTCGGAACCGTACATCGCAGTCGGGCGACCTGAACGTCACGGGCAACCGATCGCCGTGGCCACGCCGTGGTCATGGACCGACTCGCTCGGGAGCTGGGCGTGGCCCGGCCACGAGGGAGCGCCGGTCGACATCGAGGTATACAGCGACGGCGAGGAGGTCGAACTCCTCCTCGACGGGGCGGTCATCGAACGTGCCGCGGTCGGCGCCGCGAAGCCTTTTCGTGCACTGTTCTCCACCGAGTACCGGTCCGGCGAGCTCACCGCCGTCGCCTATGTCGGCGGCGTCGAGAGCGGGAGGAGTACGTTGCGATCTGCTGGCGTCGAGCGGGAGCTGCGGCTGGCGATCGACGGCGACCTGCGCCACGGAGCGGATGGGCTGATCTTCGTTGAAATCGCAGTGACAGACGCTGCTGGAACCGTCGTCCCGAACGAGCCCGCAACGGTGCATCTTAAGCTCGATGGTCCGGCGGTCGTCGTCGCGATGGGCACCGGGAGCCGTGCCTCCGAAGAGCGCTTTTCTGACGCGTTCGTTACCACGCACGACGGTCGAGCGCTCGCGATTGTCCGTCCGACCGCCAGCGGTGACATCCGCATCTCGGTGGCCTCGGATGCGCTGCCGGCCACGAACACCGTGCTGCGCAATCGCTGACCGGTCCTTCTCCGAGAGATGACGATGATGACCAATCACACCACCACCTTTATCTCCGCCTCCGCGCCGAGCGGGGAAGGCGATCCCGCGCCCTACTTCCGGCGCGAGTTCCGCGTCGATCCCGATCTGCGGGAGGCGACCCTGACGGTCACCGCCCTCGGTATCGTCGAGCCCTACGTCAACGGCGCGCGCGTCGGCGACGAAGTGCTGGCGCCCGGCTGGACCTCCTACCGGCACCGCGTCGGCACCCGTACCCATGACGTCACCGAGCTCGTGGCTGCCGGCGGCAACGCGATCGGAGCGATCGTGGGGGAGGGATGGGCAGTCGGTGCGCTGACGTGGGAGAACAACCGGCACAACTACGCCGACCGTCCCGCCCTGCATCTGACGCTGACCCTCCGCTACGACGACCGCGCCGAGACCATCTCCTCCGACGAGTCGTTCACGGTCGGAACCGGAGCGGTGCTCTCGAGCGGCCTCTACGCAGGCGAGCACTACGACGCCCGCGCCGAGCCGAGCGGATGGGCGGAAGCTGGCTTCGACGACTCCGCCTGGCAGCCCGCGACGCCGCTCGTCTGGAACGCGGAGCTCATCGACGACGCGGCCCCGCCCATCGTCCGTCACGAGGCGCTTGTGCCGGTCGCGATCACGACCAGCCCGTCCGGCCGGACGATCGTCGACTTCGGGCAGATCCTCTCCGGCTGGGTCCGCCTCACGGTCACTGGCGAGACAGGGCGCCTGATCACGCTGCGTCACGCCGAGCTCCTGACACCTGAAGGCGAGCTCGAGACGGAGACGCTGCGCAGCGCGGCCGCCACAGATCGATACGTGCTGCGGGGGGAGGGGGCGGAGACCTGGGAGCCCCGCTTCACGTTCCACGGCTTCCGCTATGCAGAAATCGAGGGTTGGCCGGGAACTCTCGAGATCGACGATTTGCGCGCCGTCGTGGTGCACAGCGAGATGGAGCGCCGAGGCTGGTTCGAGAGCTCCGATCCACTGCTGAGCCGGTTGCACGAGAACGTGCTGTGGTCGATGCGCGGCAACTTCGTCGGCGTCCCCACCGACTGCCCGCAGCGCGACGAGCGTCTCGGTTGGACCGGCGACATGAACGCCTTCGCGCCCACGTCCACGTTCCTCTACGACGTGCGCGGTGTGCTCGGTTCCTGGCTGCAGGACCTCGCCATCGAGCAGCACGAGACAGGGACCGTGCCATGGACGGTCCCCGATGTGCTGCCGACGTCGTCGTCGGCGGCAGCGCTGTGGAGCGATGTCGCCGTCAGCCTGCCCTGGCAGCTCTATCAGGAGTACGGCGAAATCGGCATCCTCGAGCGCAGTTATCCGTCGATGGTCGCCTACATCGACGAGGTTGAGCCCCTGCTCGATGACGACGGCCTGTGGGGGAGCGGTTTTCAGTTTGGCGACTGGCTCGACCCCGACGCCCCTGCCTCGAATCCCGCCGGCGGCAAAACGGACCGTTACCTGGTCGCCTCCGCCTACCTCGTCAAGACCACGCGCGAGTTGGCGAGTGCTGCCCACGTTCTGGGACGGGCCGACGACGAGGTGAGATTCACTGAGCTCGCGCAGCGCGTGCGCGATGCCTTCCGCAACGAGTTCGTCACCAGCAACGGTCGCATCATCAGCGAGTCGGCCACCGGTTACGCACTGCCGATCATGTTCGACCTGCTCGACGATCGGCAGCGCGAGTTGGCCGGGCGCAGGCTCGCTGAGATCGTCGAGGCCAGCGACTACACGATCGCCACCGGCTTCGCCGGCACGCCCCTCGTCACCCACGCCCTGTCGAGCACCGGGCACACCGAAGCGGCATACCGACTGCTGACCCAGACGAAGTCACCGTCATTCCTCTACCCGGTCACAATGGGCGCGACGACCATTTGGGAGCGGTGGGACTCGGTGCTGCCTGACGGGCGGGTCAACGCAACGGGAATGACCTCGCTCAATCACTATGCCCTCGGCGCCGTCGCGGACTGGATGCATCAGAACATCGGTGGACTCCGCCGCACCAGCCCGGGCTGGAAGACCTTCACCGTCGCGCCTGAACTCGGCGGCGGGCAGACTGCGGCCTCCGCCCGGCATCTCACCCCGCTCGGACTCGCCGAGAGCCGATGGCAAGTCATCGACGGAGCGCTAGTGCTCGATGTCATCGTCCCCGACGGCGCCTCCGCGACGATTCGCCCTCCGCTGCATCCGGACGGCCTCGAGCAGGAGGTCGCCGCCGGCAGCCACAGCTGGCGCTACGACCTGCCGTTGGGGTTCGGAAAGGAAGATCAACTCTCCCTCCAGAGCCCACTCAAGGACGTGCAGCGGGACGAGACCGCCTGGGCCGGTGTGCTCGCCGTCCTGCGGCGGTTCTTCCCCGGTGTGCCGATCGAAGCGGCAGGGAGCCATCTCGGCGGCGTGCCACTAGGCATGCTGGCAGAGCGGATGCCCGAGGAGCACCGCGAGCATCTGCGAGCAGCGCTGCAAAGCGCGCTCGACACCCGCTGAACTGGAGGAAATGTCATCCATCTCGCTGCAGAGCGACGACAGCGCATCGAACCTGGACGTCCCTGACTCGACGCTACGGGCGAGCGAATGGGGGCTTGCTCGTCTTCTAGGCCGGCCGATCGTCGATTTGCTCGACCGCTGGCATCCGGAGGACTGCCGCCCCCTGCCTAAGCGGAGTGAGGTGCTTCCGGCCGAGCGCTTCGCTGGGCACCGGAGACATCCTTCAATCCGAGCTGCTGGAGCAGCTCCCAGAGGTAGAGGAAGTGCTCGGCCATGTCGATGCCCGGCTTGTAGAGCCACTGCAGTTGCAGGCCGTCGGAGAGCGCCATGAGCACCGTCACGAGCTTCTCGGGGTCCAGGTGCGAGGGCATGTCACCGCGCTCCTGGAAGGTGCGCACCACGTCGGCGCCCTCGCGGCGCAGCGCCTCGAAGCGCTCCGCGAAGAACTCGTGCGCGGGGTGGCTCGGCGATGTCGCCTCCGCCGACAGCCCGACGGAGAGCTGCACCAGGCCGGACACCTCGGCGTTGTGCCGCACGAAGCGCGCGTGGCCAACGCCGATGTCGTCGGTGACCTCGGTGGCGTAGGTCTCGCCGTCGACCCGGTCGCGTCGTCGGATGATCTCGACGAACAGCTGCTCCTTGCTGCCGAAGTAGTAGAGCAGTCCGTTCTGCGTGAGCCCGACGGCATCGGCCAGCTCCCGCACCGTCGTGGCGCTGTAGCCGACGGTCGCGACGACGTCGAGCGCGGTGGTCAGGATCTCCTCGCGCTTCGCGACGCCCTTGGCGTAGGAGCCCTTCCGAGTCATGGAGTCAGCCTAGCGAGGCAATTCCGCATGATGTGCGGAATTGCTTGCGCGGCAATACTGCATGTCATACAGTTTTTTCACCTCCGCCCCGGGAGGCGCTCGAGCCGCAGCATCGTCGCGTCGGCCCGGCCCTGAACTTCGACGACGAATGGGACCCGACGATGACGTCACTGCCTCCGGCCGAAGGGCGCGCTTCGGCGCGCGAATCCGATCCGCTGACCGCCAGTTCGACAGCCCTGGGCACGTCGGGGGAGCTGGTGGGCGGGAGTCCGCTGCGGCGCTACCTGCTCTGGTTCGGCCTCGCCACGGCGGCGATCACCTCGGTGTGGGGCGGGGTGTCGGGCATCATCCTGCCGAACCACGTGCAGCTGCTCGAGTTCGCGCGCATCTTCACCGGCGCGGATGCCGGGCTCGACCTGGTCGAGCTGACCAACCTCAAGAACACCGTCGAGGCGGGTTCCGTGAGCGCGACGGCCGACCAGCTGCGGCAGCTGGATCTGCTGCGGCAGTTTGAGGCGGCCCGTGCGCAGGGCGTTGCGGTCGTCGGTGCGGTCGGCACCGTCATCACCATGCTCGCGCAGCCGATCATCGGTGTGCTCTCCGACCGCACGCGCTCGCGCTACGGTCGCCGTGCACCGTGGATCCTGCTCGGCGGGGTCTTCGGTGCGTTCTTCCTCGTCGCGATCCGCTTCGCTCCCTCGATCGCCGTGCTCGTCGTGCTCTTCGCAGCGATGAGCGTGGTCCTGAACTCCGCATCCGGGCCCCTCAACGCGACGGTCGCCGATCGGGTCGCCACGGCGAAACGCGGGACGGCCTCGGCGATCGGTGGGCTCGGCAACTTCGCTGGCGGCACGCTGGGCGCGGTCATCGCCGGCGTCGCATTCACGGCCATGGGCGTGAACGCCTACTTCGTCATCGCTGCCATCGTGCTCATTGGCGCTGTGGGCTTCTTCCTCTTCGTGAAGGATCGCTCCTCGACGGCGCTGCCGCGTCAGGCCGGCTCCTTCGGCGAGGTGGTGCGAGGCTTCCTCGTCCCGCTGCGCTCGGCGGACTTCCGCTGGGTCTGGGGTGCGCGCCTGCTGCTCGGCTTCGGCTACGCCACCACCACCGCACTGACCCTGTTTATGCTGCAGAGCTACGTGCGGCCGGCGCTGAGCGCGGCGGAGGCCACGGCGCTCGCTCCGCTGCTCGCCGTAGCCGGCCTGCCGTTCACGGTCGTCGGCCTCGTGATCGCCGGACGGTGGTCGGACCGGGTGGGCCGCCGCAAACCGTTCGTCATCGGCGCCTCGTTGCTCATGGCCGCGACGTTCGTCGTGCCGGCCGTCTGGCCCGCGGTGCCGGCGCTCTTCATCGTCGCCGCTCTCGGAGGCTTGGCATTCGGCGCCTACCTCTCCGTCGACCAGGCCCTCTTCATCGATGTGCTGCCGGACAAGGAGAGCGCCGGCCGAGATCTCGGAGTCGCGGCGGTGGCCAGCAACCTCGGCCAGTCGCTCGCCCCGATCGTCGCCGCTCAGGTCGTCGTCATCACCGGCGGGTACCAGGCGATCTGGATCATCGCGCTGGTCGTCGCCGCCATCGCCGCGGTGGCCATCATCCCGGTGAAGGGCACCCGATGACCGCACCTGCGGTGACTTGGCCCCCTGCCTCCCGCGCGGTCCGCACGACGGTGGAGGACTGCGCGAACGCTGATGAGCTGTTCGAGAACGAGCTCATCGAAGCGCTCGTCAGCGTCGCCGCATGAGCATCGCCCATCACCATGAGGAGAAACCGCCGATGACCCACAACGCCGATACGACGCAAGCGCCCCGAACCGCGACGCACGATGAGTTCGGCGACCCGTACATCGACCTCGAGGAGTGGCGGGACGAGCCCCTGCGTCATCTCTACGTGCACGGCGGCTTCGCCGGCACGGAGACGAGGTTCTCGCTCTACATCCCGCCCGCGGAGCGCTATGAGGGGAGGTTCTTCCAGTACATCACTCCGGTTCCCGACAGCGAGAATCTGACGCAGGGGCAGGTCGGTGAGGAGGACCGCATCTCGTTCGCCGTCGAGAGCGGCGGGTACTTTGTCGAGACCAACGGCGGCGGCCCCGCCGCCGGCGACCCGTTCTCCGGCATCGACCCGACGATCGGGGCCTATCGCGCGAACGCTGCAGCGGCGGAGTACTCGCGCGTCGTGGCACGACGGGTCTTCGGCGAGCATCGACCCTACGGCTACGCCTTCGGCGGCAGCGGCGGCGGCTTCCGCACCATCGGGGGCGCCGAGAACACCGTCGGCGTCTGGGACGGCTTCGTGCCGTACGTCATCGGATCGCCGATGGCGATCCCGAACTGCTTCACCGCCCGAGTGCACGCGCTGCGCGTGCTGCGGTGCCGCTTCGAGGGGATCGTCGACGCGCTGGAGCCGGGCGGCAGCGGCGATCCCTTCGCAGGATTGAACGAGGAGGAGCGCGAGGCCCTCGATGAGGTGACGCGACTCGGATTCCCGCCGCGGTCCTGGCACGCGCACAAGACGATGGGCATGCACGGGCTCGCCGTCCTCTACCCCGGGGTGCGCGCGATCGATCCCGGCTACTTCGACGACTTCTGGACTGTGCCGGGCTACCTCGGCGCGGATCCCACGCCCTCATTGCTCCGCGACCGGGTCGTGCACCCGACGAGCATCGCCTCGCTGCTCTCGGAGCAGGAGGTGCTCGCACTCGGTCTCGATCTCGGTGACCGGCCCGGGCAGGCCCACGGCACCGCGGACGACGCCTGGCTCGGCTCCACGAACGAGGCTCCGATCGCGGCGCGACTCGCGACGCTCCCGGCGGTCGACCCGCAGGCCGCCGAGCTCGTCGTCGGCTCCGGAGACGCGGCGGGGTCGCGGGTCGTGGTGCTGCGGCTCATCGGCGATATCGCCGTGTTCGGCCCAGCCGACGAGCGAGTGCTCACCTCGCTCCGAGAGGGCGACGAGGTCACCCTCGACAACAGCGGCTTCCTCGCGATCCAGACATACCACCGGCACCAGGTACCCGGCACCGAGTACGCGGTGTGGGATCAGTTCCGCAACGAGGACGGGACGCCGAAGCACCCGCAGCGCCCGATGCTCGTCGGCCCGCTCTTCGCCGCCGGGGCGGCGGGCACCGTGCAGACCGGTGCCTTCGAGGGGCGGATGATCGTCATCGAGTGCCTGCTCGACCGCGAGGCCTACCCCTGGCAGGCCGACTGGTACCGGGCCAGAGTCGTGGAGCATCTCGGGGAGCTCGCCGACGACCGGTTCCGGCTCTGGATGGTCGACAACGCGAACCACGGCGACTTCCACGAGCAGGAGTACCCCGGTCACACCGTGAGCTACCTCGGTGTGCTGCACCAGGCGCTGCGGGATGTCGCCGCATGGGTCGAGCGCGGTGTCGAGCCGCCGGAGAGCACGGACTACCGCGTTGTCGACGGGCAGGTGCGCGTGCCCGCGGCGGCGATTGATCGGCGCGGCGTGCAGCCGGTGCTGGAGCTGGCGATCGACGGCGCCGACTCGGTCTCCGTTCGTACCGGCGAGCCCGTGGTGATCACCGCGACCGCGACGGCCCCCGGCACGGGGCGGATCGTCGACATCGAATGGGACCTCGACGGCTCGGGGGTCTACGCTGGCGACTCCGGCACGCGGGTCGATGAGCGCGTCGTCGTCGAGCGCTCCGCCACCTTCGACGCGCCGGGGGTCTACTTCGTCGCGGCCAGGGCCGTGGCGCATCGCAACGGTGATGCCGCCGACCGGTTCGCCCGTCTGCAGGACGTCGCTCGGGTGCGGGTGGTCGTGCACTGAGCGGCGGCGAGTCCGTCCCCAGCAGGCCTTGGGCGGTACCCGCGTCGCCGTCGGGGCTCAGGCGGGCGTACTGCTCTCCCGCGATACCCGGCTGATCGCTCGCAAGGCGATCTCCAGCGAGCGGAGCTCGTCGTCGGTGAGCCTGGCGAGGACGTCTCCGCCCAGTTCCGGTCTGGCGGCCATGAGCTCGCGGACGACGGCCCGGCCGAGATCGGTGGCGTGGATGCGGCGCACCCGGTGATCGGCCGGATCGTCGCCGCGGGTGACCAGGCCGGCGGCGGCGAGGCGGTCGACGAGCTTCGAGATGGAGGGCATCGAGATCGAGAAGGTCTGTGCGAGGCCGGCGCCGGTGGCTCCCTCGCCGGTGGTGACGATCACGGTGAGCGCCTTGAGCTGCTGGATGGTGAGATCGGTCGCCATGAGCGGCTGCAGCACGCGGGGGATCGAGCGCACTGTGATGGCGATCGACAGGGCCTCGATGCTCGCCATCGTCCGGGCGCGGGCGTCGTCGATGGCCATGCCCTCACCGTAGATGTCAGCGGATGCTCAGCACAATTACTTAGTTCGAGGCTAACTTTCGTGCAGTAAGTGTTCTGACCCGGAGTCGTGTCGGTGCGTCTGGTCGGGGCAGCCCGGCTGGTATCCGCCCATGGCCGGCGCATCGCACGATGCGACGAAAGCGAGACGACGATGACCGATGCCGAGACGCAGCGCCCACTCGACGATGACGACCTCGAAGCGGCTCGAGAGCGGTACCGCCACGAGAGGGATCGCCGGTTGCGGCCGGACGGCGCGACGCAGTACCGGCGCGCTGCCGGCGAGTTCGGCTACTACGCCAAGGACCCGTACACCGAGCGCACCGAGCGCGAGCCCGTCGCCGATCGCGTCGAGGCGCTGGTCATCGGCGCCGGCTTCGGCGGCCTGCTCACCGCGGCGCGGCTGCGCGAGGCCGGCGTGGAGTCGCTGCGGCTCATGGACGAGGCGGGCGACGTCGGCGGTACCTGGTACTGGAACCGCTATCCCGGCGTGCGCTGCGACATCGAGTCGTACGTCTACATGCCGCTGCTGGAGGAGGTCGGCACGATGCCCTCCGAGCGCTACGCCCCCGGCGACGAGATTCGTCGTCATGCGGTGGCCATCGCCGAGCACTACGGCCTCTACCGCGATGCCCTCTTCCAGACGCGAGCCACGGCGCTCGACTGGGACGACGAGGCCGCTGAATGGATCGTCGCCACCGACCGCGGAGACCGCTTCCGAGCTCGCTTCGTCATCACCTCGTCGGGAACCTTGACGCAGCCGAAGCTGCCGGGCATCCCCGGCATCGAGTCGTTCGGCGGCCACACGTTCCACACGAGCCGCTGGGACTACGGGTACACCGGCGGCACGGCCGAAGGAGGACTGGACGGCCTCGCCGACAAGCGGGTGGCCGTCGTCGGCACCGGCGCGACCGGGCTGCAGATCATCCCCCACCTCGGTGCGGACGCGCAGCAGCTCGTGGTCTTCCAGCGGACCCCGTCGACCGTCGACGTGCGAGGCAACGCACCGACCGATCCGGAGTGGGCGGCGTCGCTGCGGCCGGGCTGGCAGCGCGAGCGGATGGAGAACTTCCTGGCCGTGCTCGCCGGCGAGCTGGTCGAGGAGAGCCTCGTGCAGGATGCATGGACCCGCACGACGACGTTGCAGCGCCAGATCCTCTCGGGCTCCGTGGACTCCGGCCTGAGCGTCGAGGAGCGGGAACGCCGCGACGAGTTCGAGGACCTCGCGACGATGAACCGGCTCCGGGCCCGGGTCGATGAGATCGTGGCGGACGAGGCGACCGCTGAGATCCTGAAGCCCTGGTATCGCTACATGTGCAAGCGGCCGGGCTTCAGCGACACGTACCTGCAGACCTACAACCGACCGAACGTGACGCTGGTCGACACCGCCGACACCGGCGGCATCACCCGGGTCACCGAGAACGCGGTCGTCGTGGGTGACGACGAGTACGAGGTCGACTGCCTCATCTTCGCCACCGGGTTCGAGGTCGGCATCTCGGGCGTCATGTCCGGCACGCTCCCGGTCGTCGGCCGCGATGGGCAGACTCTGCTCGAGGCCTGGGGCCGAGGGCCGCGCACGCTGCACGGCTTCTCGACCCACGGCTTCCCGAACCTGTTCCACCTCAGCGGCGTCCAGAACGCGAACTCCGTCAACTTCGCGCACATCCTGCTCGAGCAGGCCGAGCACATCGCGGCGATGATCGCCCGGGGTCGCGAGGCGGGCGCACGGTACCTGGAGCCGACGGCGGAGGCGGAGGAGGCCTGGGTGCGCACCGTGCACGAGACCGCCTCGGACACCCGCGCCTTCCAGGCGGAGTGCACCCCCGGCTACTACAACGGCGAGGGGACCCGTTCCATCGGCGGCGCGAGCTACAGTCCGGGCCCGATCCCGTTCCATCGGCTGCTGCGCGCTTGGCGCGAGGACGGCATGCGCGACGTGCTCGTCGATGCGCCGGTCGGAGCCTCGCGATGAGGCGCGCCGCGGTACTGATCGTGCCCGTCGCAGCACTGCTGGTCGGCTGCACCGCCGCCGACGAGCCGGCCGCGGCACCGGCTGCGCCGGGCGACGGGATCGTCGCGGAGCGTGTGCTGCAGGTGACGGAGGTGCACGAGGCCACCGGCATGACGCTGCTCGAGGGGCCGGTCTTCGGGCCGGACGGCGAGCTCTACGTCGTCGACGTCACGGCACCGCCCGGCGCCGGCAAGGTGCTCGGGATCGATCTCGAGGCGGGCGAGGTCGAGACGATCCACACCGACGATTCCAGCGCGCTCACATCGGCGCAGATCGGGCCGGACGGTCGGCTCTACGTGACCGACTTCCTGAGCGGCTCCATCCGCAGCATGACGCTCGAGGGCGATGACGTGCGCGACGAGTTCAGCGGGGCGGTCGACGGCGTGCCGATGCAACCCGACGACATCGCCTTCGGCGAGGACGGTGCGCTGTACGTGACCGATGCTGCGGGCGCGCGAGCGCCGCACTGGGAGGCGACGGGCCGCGTCGTGCGCATCGATCCCGCGAGCGGCGAGGCGACCGTCCTCGCCGCTGAGCTGCCCTCGCCGAACGGCATCGCGTTCACGCCGGAGTACGAGGCGCTCTGGATCGGGCTCAATACCGGCAATCGCATCGACCGGGTCACCCTGAACGAGAGCGGCACCGAGGTCGCGACCGCGTTCCCCGCCATCTACGCCTCGGAAGGCGCCGCGCAGGTGGATTCGATCACGGTCGACGCCGACGGGAACCTCTACATCGGGCTGCACGGCCGGCCGGAGATCCTCGTCTACGACACCGCAGGCGACCTCGTGACGACCGTGCGGATCCCCTCCGGCGAGGCTGCTGGGCTGGACTCGGCGACCAACGTCGCGATCGCGCCCGGTACCACCGATGCCTACGCGACGATCAGCGGCGCGGACGGCGGCTACCTCTACGCGTTCGAGGCGCTGGCCGACGGCATCACCCAGTCGAACGGAGGGTAGACGGAGTCTGCGATCGGCCCCGCGGCGATGCCGTGGGGCCGTTCCAGGGCCGCGATCAATCGATCGGAGCCGCTCCAAAACGAGGTGGTCGGCGCCCGCCGGCCGGTGCTCGAATCGAGATCATTGACCCCGTCAGCGCCGCCTCCAGAGGATTGACGCTGGCCAGAGAGTGCAGCCGGGACCAGCAGGTGACCGGCGGGCTGGAGATCGTCCAACGTCTGTGTTCCAGCCACTCCGTCGTGGCAACCAACCCAAATCGATGCTCACGGCTGGGACCGTGTGTGATCGAGTGCGGTTGCCCGTACGAGATCCTCGCGGCCGGGTCGAGAGGCTCCCCTGTGTGCGCCTCCACCCTGTCAGTGCACTATTATGCACTGCATGGCGGTTGCAGATGAAGGACTTTCGAAAGCGATCGGCGGGCGCATTCGCCTGGCCAGGCAGGCTCGCTCGTGGACACTCGATCAGCTGGCCGAGGCGTCCGGAGTGAGCCGGCGGATGATCGTGAATGTCGAGCAGGGTGAGGCGAATCCGAGTGTAAGTACGCTCCTGCGGCTGAGCGACGCGCTCGGTATCGGGTTGCCGGCCCTCGTGGCCGATGTCGACGTGTTGCCAGCAGTACCCATCCGTCGGGGGGCCGGGGCAACGCTGTGGCGTAGCCCCGCGGGCGGCACCGCCGTGCTGCTGGCCGGAACGGCTGCTCCGGACGTGTTGGAACTTTGGCAGTGGACGCTCGCCGTAGGCGACGTCCACGAGAGCGAAGCGCACATGGCCGGCACTCGCGAAATCGTGCACGTCACTCGCGGAACCGTCGTCATTGACGTTGATGGTCACCGCGTCGGCCTCGGCGTCGGCGACGCGTTCGCTTTCGATGGCGACCGCCCCCACGGTTACAGCAACGGCGGCGACGACAATGCCGCGTTCGCCCTCGCCGTCTTCGAGCCCGGAGTCGGCGCCATCCAGAAAGAGAGCACCCATGTCTGAGCCCCTCGACCTTCACAGCTTCCTCGCGGGCGCAAGCGTGGACGATGCCGTGTTCGCGTTGCGCCCCGATTACCGGGTGCTGTTGATCGCCGTCGACGGCATTGAGCCCGGCGCGAGCAACGACCGCAGCGAGCAATTGCTCACCGCGGCCGAGACGTCGGCGCGTAGCGCCCTTGCCTCGAGCGCCGTCGAGGACTTGCCCAACATCAGCGCTTGGCGAGAGGTGTACCGCAGCTTCGGAGCGAAGCCGCAGCGCACCCGCAACAGCGTTGAAGCGCTCACGCGCCGTGCGGAATCGGGCCTGCCGAGGGTGAACCGTCTGACAGACATCTACAACGCCATCTCAGTGCTGCACCAGGTGCCGATCGGTGGTGAAGACCTGCCGAGCTACGCCGGGCCGCCGCGCCTGATTCGCGCGACCGGCACCGAGGACTTCGAGACGACCGCGGGGGGAGAGCCCATCACGGAGCACCCCGAGGCCGGCGAGGTCGTCTGGATCGATGAGACCGCGATCACTTGCCGACGCTGGAACTGGCGCCAGGGGCGGCGCACCGCTCTGACCGACACGACGACCGCGGCCCTGTTCATTCTCGACGCGCTCGGCTCGATGAGCGACGCGGCGCTCGAGAGCGCCGGCAGCGATCTGGTCGCGCACCTCGGCGAGCTCGGCCCGGCCGTGCGAGTCGCAACACGACTCATCAGCGCCCGGTGAGCGGCGATACCACCGGGGCATCGGGTTTCGGTGTCCGACTGCGCGAAATCCGCCCGTCACCCCCGGAGCTTGCGCTTCTGGCGGTCACGTTCGTGTGGGGTGCAACGTTCCTCATCGTTCACACCGCGATGAGTTACAGCGGACCGATGTTCTTCGTCGGGCTGCGCTTCGTCAGCGCCGGCGGCATCGCGCTCCTGATCTTCGGTCGCCACCTGCGCGGCACAACCGCGCTCGACCTCGCTGCCGGTTCCACCATTGGCGTCGCGATCTTTTTCGGCTATGCACTGTCAACCGTGGGCATGCAGACCATCAGCAGCAGCACGTCCGCGTTCATCACGGCGCTCTACGTGCCGATGGTGCCGCTCCTGCAATGGGTGATCCTTCGCAAAGCACCCGGCAAGTTCGCCCTTGCGGGCGTCGCGCTGGCTTTCATCGGGCTCGTCCTCGTTGCCGGCCCCGCCGCCAGCGGCTTGAGCGCCGGCACTGGGGAAGTCGTGACCTTGCTCGGCGCCGTCGCGATCGCGGCCGAGATCATCCTCATCAGCGCGTTCGCCGGCCGCATCGATCTCGGCCGGATTTCGATCATTCAACTCCTCGTCGCCGGAGGGATCGCGTTTCTCGCGATGCCCATCACTGGCGAGCAGATACCGGAGTTCTCCTGGGTCTGGCTCGCTTCCGGCCTCGGTCTCGGGTTGGCCAGCTGCATCATCCAGGTCACGATGAACTGGGCGCAGAAGTCCATCTCGCCAACTCGCTCGACGATCATCTACGCCGGCGAACCCGTCTGGGCCGGCGTCATCGGCCGCATCGCCGGGGAACGCCTTCCGGCGCTCGCGCTCGTCGGCGCCGCCCTCATCATCGCCAGCGTCATCATCAGCGAGCTCAAACTTGCGAGGACCTCAACAGCTGGCGATCGTCCCGAGGGGCCCTGAGGTGAATCACCCAGTAAAAACGTGGGGTGTGCGTCAGATCATCCTCTAAGCACTGATCGTGCATGCGGTCCGGACGTCGTCGATTCGCTATCCTGTCGAGCTATCAGAGGCCTAGTATCCGAGCGGTATCTCTGCGCCCACGAGCGCGGAGCGCACCGCGTCGCGGGCATCACCGCTGAGACCTTGAACGGGACTGAACACCGCATCCGACTCGGTGCGACCGGTCAGTGTTGCGATTGCGGCAGTGACGCGGAAGCTGCCGAAACGGTCGAACAACTCCCAGATCGAGTCGAGGTGTGCTGAGGCGGACAGGGCCTCGTCCCGCTCACCCCGCAATGCGGCGTCAGCTATGTGTCGGGCATGCCCGGGGAGTGTGCCGCCGATCACGCTGAACCAGGTGTCGCACCCGGCAAGAAGCCCGCGGGCGGCGGCTCCGTCACCGCTGATGCCAAGAGTTACCGTCGCTGGAATACGCTCGCGCAACCAGGCCACCTCGGTCTGAGCCCGATCGGCGTCGACGGGGAGCTCGCTGAGCTTGATCGATGCGATACCGGGCAACTGTGCGATGCGGGCGAGCATGTGGCCGGTGAAGGTGAAGCCGGTCGTGGCCGGGTTGTCGTAGACGACCACGGGTGCGTCGGTCGCTGCCGCGACATCCGCGAACAGTCCGAAGACCTCCTCGTCGCCCAGTGATTGGTACGCCAGAGGGGCGAGCATCACTCCGGCCGCCCCTGAAGTCATCGCGTCGTCGACGTGCTGCAGTACCGCACGGGTGCTACAAGCGCCGACGCCGACAATCACAGGCGTCTTGCCGACGGCGTTGATGACGGTGCGTGCGGCGTCGCGGCGCTCCCGTCGGTCAAGGTAGGCGTACCCGCCCGTCGAGCCAATCGCCCCGATCGAGTCGACGCCTGAATGCACAGCAGTGATCGAGAGGGACGTAAGGGTGTCGTGATCGATGACACCACCATGGTGCGGGGTGAGCAGGAACCCGCTGAGACCGGTGGGTAGAGCGGACTGAAACGCCATCCCGCTAGTGAAGCACCCGCCGCGCCCGGCGTGGTGGTTATGCGATCGGCAGGGGCCTCCCAAGCAAGGTGCGGCGGGCGGGGCACGCCTCGAGATGTGAGAGGCCAAGTGCCAACGCGTTCCCATTGCGAGGGCAGTTCGGATTTGGCGACGGTTCTCGCTGGGCGCTCCGCCGCTTCCGGCACGGGGAGTTGGTCAGTAGTGAGGGTGCCATGCCGACGATTCCCCGCCGAGCTTGGCTCTCCAGATCAACAGCCGCGTACGTGTACCTCCAGGGCGGAATTGGCGCTTTCCAGAGTTTCTACATCATCAGCCGCGCGGATGCTGGATAGGCCATCGGGTCTGCCGAGTGATCGCTCCCGTCCGCGACCTTCGGGAGAAGCGATGATCGTACACAGGCCGAATATTAAAGGATTTGAGCATTGCGAGCGCGAGCGGGAAGCGCCCATGACCCCTCGCGCACTACGAGCAAACCTCGACATCGCGACCCGTGGGAGGCTGCGAAATGGCTTTCTATACTTTCGCCCTGAAGTGTGGTTGCCTGAGATCGTTCGCGCTCCTTCACTACAACGAGGTAGGTATGCTCACAGACTCTCGACGCCGTAGTCGCGTCGTCCTCACTTCCGCATTCGGGGTGACGCTCGTCGGGGCGCTCAGCCTCGGAGCGTTGACCACCCAACCCCCCAGCTCGGCTGCCGCGGCTGATCCCGTTCCGGCCAGCGAGGCATGCCCCCCAAAGGGCGAACCGGCCGCTGAAGTCTCCGGCGCTGAACTCGCGCGCGACGCTAGCGTGACCGCGTCGTACACCGCACCCTGGAACCGCCTCACCGCCATCAACGATGGCGTGACCGCGTACGACCCGATGGTCGCGCAGGACCAGCTCTGGGGCACTTACGTGGCGGCCAACCGGCCGGCACAGCAGTGGATCGAGTACTCCTGGGACACCGAGCGCACGCTCAGCGGTGCGAGCATCGCGTTCTGGAAGGGCGCGGAGCCGTTGCCCGCAGGCGACGCAGTGCATCTACCGGAATCCTGGGTGCTGCAGACCTGGAACGGCGCAGGGTGGACTGATGTTGCGCTTAAGGACGGTGCCGAGTACCCGGTGAATGCCGGATCCGCGAGCACCGTCGAGTTCGCTGCGGAACTGCGCTCACAGCGCATCCGTGCGCTCTTCAACGCTGCCGGCAACGGCACCACGTTCGCAGCAGTCGGCGCGAGCGATTTCGCGGTGACGGGTCAGCCGGCGCCGGGCCGAGTGGCGACGGAGTGGCTCGAGTCCGACCACTTCCAGGTCGGTATCGACCGTGCCACGGGCACCATTGCCGAGCTGCGGAACAAGACCGACGGCCCTGAATGCACGAACTACGTCATGGATCGTGCGATGCACCCCAGATTCAACCTCGACGACTCCCGCTGGACGGGCGACGTGGTGCTCCGGGCAGATGGACGCGACATGGTCACGGGGCTGTCAGACGACATCCGAACTGTGACTCGCCCGAGTGAGAGCTCTGTACAGGTCAGTTACGAGGGTGACGCGGCGAGCAACGCTGGCATCAGGGGGCTGGAACTGACGCAGACCTTCGCGCTGGCCGGCGACGAAGGTCAGCGCCTCGACTGGGACATCGATGTCGCCAACCGCGGCGATGCACCCCTGACGTTGGAAGACCTCGGGGTTCCCCTTCTCATGAACGCGTGGTGGGACGGCGGCAACCAGACCGGCATCTACGAGCAGAACGTCGGACGGCACTCCTTCGTCGCGGACGACGGCTCGTACATGTACTGGCAGCGCCCGAACGGTGAGGGCCCATTCCTGGTCATGGTGCCTCAAGACGGCACGAGCTTGGAGTTCAAGGACAAGCCGCGCAAGGACGAGGGGCCTTTCGCCGAGGTGTCTCCGTCCTTCGAGGGTGTGGTGACCTACTACACGCATTCAGCCAACGCGGCGCCGGCCAGGGCCGCCTCGGACCGCGCAGCACAGTACCTGCCGGCAACCTCCGAGGAGATCGCCGTTGGAGGGTCGGCCGACGTCGGATTCACCTTCGTTTGGGCAGACGACTACACCGACATGCGCGACGTGCTCTACGACGCCGGCGTCGTTGACGTCGTTTCCCTGCCCGGCATGACGATCCCGCAGGATTTGACGGCAACGCTCGCCGTACGCGCCCGGGATGGCATCGATGCGGTAGTTCCCGGCGGCGGTCTCAACAACGCTGGCGACGACACTGTGATCACCTCGGTAGGGGAGCGCAACGGCTACCAGCTCTTCGAGCTCAGCTTCCCGAGCCTTGGGGAGAACTTCGTCACAATCGAGTACGGCGAAGGCAAAACGTCCGTGCTGCAGTACTACTCCACGGAGCCGGTGGACAAGCTGATCGAAGCCAACGCAGATTTCATCGTTCAGAACCAGCAGGTACGAGACCCGAGCAAGGGATACGACGGAGCATTCCTGCAATGGGACATGAGCTCGAAGCAGGTCGTCACTCGCGACAATCTCAGCCAGATCGCTCAGGGACCGATCGGTGAATTCGAGCGGCGATGGATGACCGGCGGCTCAGACGACGTCGGGCTCGCGCCAGCCGCATTCCTTGCGGAGAAGAATGTGCACTTGCCTGACGCCGAACAAGTCGAAGCGCTGGACTACTACATCGACGAGTTCCTGCTGGGCTACCTGCAGAACCAATTCAGAGACGGCCAGCGCACCTGGAACGTCTACCACTGGTACGACGGCGGCGACGGCGATCGGCCGGCGACCGGCAACGACGACGGTTCGAGCCGGGACGTGGGGGATGGCCTTGCGACGTGGCGGGTGATGAATTCGCCGCATATCTGGAACACCTACTACGGCATGTACCGCATCGCGCTCGAGAACCCGGAACTCGCAGAGCGGCCCGCCGCGGAGTACCTCGACATGGCGTACCAGACGTTGAGAGCGTATTTCGAGCACGATGACGCTCGCCTCTTTCTCCCGGATGCGTCTCGCGACATGGCGTCGATGGGCGAGCTCACGATGCCCCTAATCCAGGAGGCTCTCGCTGCCACCGGCCGCACGGGCGAAGCCGATCAGCTCGAGGACTTCATGCGCGAGAAGTACGAGATCTTCGCTGCAAAGAAGTATCCGTTCGCTTCGGAGATGAGTATCGACACCACAGCCTTCGAGGCGAACTACACTCTTGCGAAGAAGTTCGGTGACGACGATCTCGTCCGGAAGGTCACCTTGGCCTCGCTTGCTTCCCGTGGCATGCAACCGCTCTGGTACTACTACGGCGGCGACAACCGACACATGGGCGAGTCCTGGTGGAACCTCGGCTACGAGACCCAGCTCGGCGCGTGGCAGCAGCAGGATTACCTGCTCAACTACGACTCAGCAGCTCAGGGCATCGACGCCTCCGAGACGATGCGCTCCACCTACGGCGCGTACCTGGCCGGATGGGCGAACATCAACTCCGGCCAGATCTCCCCCGATCCGGCAAACTACGGCGCAGCCTCCTGGCAGTTCCAGAGCGAGAAGGGCAAGTCGGAGTACGCGTTCGTCCCGAGCCTTGGCGGCTGGTGGGCCTGGTCCGGGGAGTCGGCTCTCGGCTTCTGGGGCGCTGTGCAGACCGCTGCCGTGAACATCGTCGAGGATCCGATCGTCGGAACCTACGCCTACGGCGCTGAGCTCGAGCGGACCGCCAACGGCGACCACCAGATCACACCTCATGACGGGCTCGCACGACGGATCAACGTGCTCACTGCCGGCAATCTCAGCATCGAACTCGATGGCGCGCGTTATTCCAGCGCGGAGATCGCCCAGGACGGCTCGAGCATCGCGCTCAACCTCGCTCCTAGCACGGGAACCGAGTACGAACCCAGCATCGCGCTACGCAACCTCGCCAACGGCACCTATTCGGTCACGGGCTCCGATCAGGAGATCCTTGTCGAGGACGGCACTGCCGAAGTGGAGCTTGGCCAGCTCACCGGCGAGCAGCTCGTCACGCTGCAGCTCGTCGACGAGCCGACCACCCCCGTGGACCCCACCGACCCGGTGACGCCCGGGGGACCGACCGCGCCGATCGATCCCAACCTCAGCCCCGGATCGACCACCGCTGTGGGCGGCGGTGCGGCTACCCCGATCAGCCGTGTTGCTGGCACCGACCGCCTGGCCAGATCGGGCACCGACGCGACGCCACTCGTCATAGCGGCGCTGACCATGCTTCTCGCGGGAACCGTGACGCTCGCAAGCCGAGGGATCCGCCGGAAACGCCCCTTGGGCTGATCAACTGCAGCGCCAGCCGGAGGACAGAGTTCTCCGGCTGGCGTTGTCAATCGCCTGACCTGCGGCAAAAAGAAGAAGTAAGCACAGATGAGAATCACGTACAGCTGCAAACGAGAGGGAGGCCCATGAGGATCGCAGTGACGGGATCGACGGGCAAGCTGGGCACGGTCGTGGCGCGGGAGCTGCGCGCCGCAGGCCACGAGGTGATCGGCCTCGACGTGCGGGGCACGAGGGGGCCCGGCTTCGTGCAGGTGGACCTGACCGACTACGGGCAGGTGATCGACGCCCTCGGCGGCTTCGGCCACGAGACCGGGGTGCCGGATGCGGTGGTGCACCTGGCGGCGATCCCGGCACCGGGCA
>Ga0265798_10002901_pt1 | contig 24850 bp, 12 predicted proteins | sample P3T30metagenome_FD_192430 | JGI IMG/M metagenome (GOLD analysis project Ga0265798, IMG submission 192430) | Plant litter microbial communities from East Loma Ridge, Irvine, California - P3 T30 | ecosystem: Environmental > Terrestrial > Plant litter > Unclassified | place: USA: California...
TCATTATCCTCATTGTTTGGTTGGCTCCCATCGATAGCCCGGCAATAGCTCTGTGCTCCCTATCGGCGATAGTTTTAAATTTACTGTCTATTATTGGTATAACCTCAGTAATCAAAACAGCCTCAAAAACAGATGCCAGCTGTTCGTTTTTAGCGGTAGCTCCATTAGTAAGTGGGGAATAGGCATATCCATTATCCATTACAATTATCATGGGTACTGCCTGCTTTACAGCAATTAAATTATCTAAAATCAGGTCTGCTTTACCCTGGGCCTGCCATCCCGTTTCATCTTCAAAACTTCCGTGTTGTAAATAAAGCACGGGATAACGTGTTTTAGCATTTTCATGATAGCCCGCAGGAGTGTATACAAAACAACGCCTAAAAGAATTTGTAAGTTTAGAAAAGTAAATATTTTCGCTAACAAGGCCGTGCGGTACATTTTTTAAAGCATAAAAATCCTTATCCGTTGCAGGTATCTCTATGCCACTGCCCCAGCGCCCAGCGCCATAAAAATATTGGGTTCCGGGATCGGGAACCGCTGCCCCGTCAACATTTAACTGATAGTAATGAAACCCTTCATCCTGTGGATTAGAGTCACCCGTCCACACTCCATTGGCATCTTTTATCATATCATACTTTGTTCCGCCAATATCAAGCTGTACTTTATGGGCATCAGGCGCAGCAATGCTGGCACGTACACGACCTTGCGAGTTTACCTGCGGAAATTGCTTTCCAGGCTGATTTACCTCCGAAGGTTTAAAATCTTCAATAACCGGTCTAGCTTCCTGTCCGCAAACCGACAGAGATAACATTAATCCGGATAGTAGTATAAAAACTTTTTTCATTTGTGTTGCTTTACAGTTATTATTTTTGAGCCGCTAAATCATTAGCAGCATTTGCAAGAAAAACATACCAGGCACCGCCATCTATTATGCACTCATTTTCACCCCAAAAAAACGGCCAGTCGTCTTTGTTTTCTAAATAATCAGGTTTCAAAAAAATAAGGCCGGGAACAACTCCACCCGCAATGGTAGTAAAGTCTGCCCTGTTACCTCCGTAAGCCACTTTTTTAGATTTATTTCCTACCGCATTAACAAAAGACAGGTTAGAATAAGGGTGACAGCCTAAAACATAGTTTAAGCCACGATAAACGTAGTCTTTATCAAGAACATCGGGATAAATTTTGTAGATGTAATAGTTTGTACTGGCCCAGTTAATTACTTGGGAAGTACCTCCCCAGCCTCTTTTTACAAGCGGTACCCCATAAGGGTTATCAGCATTATCTTTGTCTATTTTTTCTTTATATTTAAGCACATAGCCTCGCAGCTTAACTTTATAATTGTTATCCATTAAAGGTACTGCCAGCAGCGCAGCGTTAATATTAGGCTCTAAATTCTCATCCAGTAATTTCCATATACGGTCTAAAAATCCTTTTTTATACTGGTCATTTTTAGTGGTCATGTAAAGTTGCTGCATTGCTATCATATCGCTTCCTTTGCCCCATCGTGCCATTGGAGAAGTATCAGGTTTAGCCTTTTTATCTAATGCTGCGGCTTCGGTAGTTAGCCTGATGGCAATAGACAAGCACTTATCAGCAAGTTTATCGTTATATCCTTTTAAAGCCCTGCTTGCTGCGGCTAATGCTCCCGCAGTCCTGTAATCAAGAAATGATGTACGGTTGGTAAAAGCCCAGCGGTCATCGGGCGTACCGCTGGATGATCCGTTAGTTTCATAAGGTTTTAGAGAAGCATTGTACAGAAGGTTATCAGTTTCTGTGGCGGCATCCCCTAAATGGTGGTACTGGTGCAGGTGAGGCACTATTATACCTCGTACCGGGTGGCCAATGTTTTCGCACTGTGCAACAAGGTTTAAAACACCATGCTCAATTTGTTGTAATAAATCCGGGCGGCCATCAGGGCGGTGAATGTCTACAAATTGTGTGCTCTGATCTATATATGTTTCGTCCCTGTTTACCTTAAACGCTTCCCATGATTCTACAAAGCTGTTAATCACGCTAACATGTGAGAAGGTTTGGATATCAAAATCGCCGGCATCAAACCAACCGCCAACTGCCATATTAGGAATACGTTCCAACGGCTTGTATTTTGTATCAGTTGTAGGGCCTTGCTTATAGCCGTCAAAATGTTCGTGATTTAACGGTGCCTGTAGGCAATCATCTAAAAATGGCTTGCCGTGCCAAACTCTGTACGCTTCATTCACTTCCATATGGTCCATTTGCACAGGAAACCACACATCCATAGTAGGCTGCCAAATTTTTGCATAGATATTGTCTTCTATCTGAAACGTGTTTGTTTTTTCATCGCCATACTGAATGTAGTACAGCCCTTTTTCTTTAAGTGCGCTAAAGTCAAACTGGGCATAATTATATCGTAAATAACTACCCCATACTTTAACATCTGCCTTTAGCTGCTCTGTAAATTTTCCGTCTGCATTTAATTTATAAACCGATGCCGTAGTCAAAGCCTTATCATTTTTGTCCAGCTCTATAACCGCAACTTTCTTTTGGCTTGGCATGTAACCCACCTGAGAAAAGCCAATTATCGGCTTTCTTGTCCAGTTTGGTATCGCGTTAGGTTCTACATACCAGGTAAGCACTTTGCCTGTTTTGTTTACAGGAAGTAAGCTTCGTGCTATAAACCACCCGTTTTGACCGAGGTTTCTGCCATCAAAAAGCATAATTTCCTGTTCCGACTGAATTTTAATGGTATGCTCCGGATTTTCAGGGGCGAAGATCATCGTCTTGCCCGATGCCAGCGGCAACGATGCAATGAACTCTTTTTTTCCACGATCATCAAAGGTGGTATGTATGCCGAATTGCTGGATTTTTTGGGACAAAGGCAGCGTTTGAGTGTCTCCCGCCGGATATCTCGGGAACGTTCCCGCTTTTCCGTCGGCTAAATAATTGCTTTCAAAATAAGATGTAGGTATAAATTCTAAATTAAACCCAGCCCTTTCTTCCAATGCTTTCGGGACAGGCTTCTCTAAATAAACCGTAAGCTCAAAACCTTTACCTTTTGGTGTAACTGTAAAACGCGAGTCAAAATCAAACTCTTCGTATCGTAGCGTAACTTCAATAGTGTTGGTAGCTTTATCTACCTTTCGGCTCGTCATTTTCGGAATCAAATCCCATTGTTCCGGTGTGTTTTGAAGCCTTACGGCTCCACCTGTTACTGTTCTTACACCGTGATGTATAAATTCTATACCGGCCGTTTTTTCATCATAAAACATCCCGTTATATTCATTGTTAAAAACCAGGACATTTAGCCCCTGAGTTTCAAAATATTCTTTGTCATTTAAAGTTAAGCTTTGCGAAAAAGATATGCCATAGATGCTTATCAGAAAGAGTGTTAACACTGCCTTTGCCGATAGCAACTCACAAGGATTGAATAAAGATTTGATAATTGTATTTTTAGTCATAATTAAACTTTTGATTGTTACCTAAATTGCAGGTGTTGTAATGGTACTACGTAACGTTGCTGCAATTGTAGTAATACAATTTTGCAGATAGTTATAACTGGTTGAATGTGTGATGCTGGTATGCCAAGCGAAGAATATTATTTAAATAATAGTGGCGCTAATTCTTTAAAGCTGCGTCTCCAGGTTAAAAATTCATGCGCGGTATTTTCAGAAATATAAGATACAGCGTTATATCCCGCATCCTTCAGGCCTTTAACCGCACTTTTTACGCCTTCCGGATTTTCTTTACTGCCACAGCTTATAAATATGAGCTTAACCTTTGATTTATCTTTGATTTCTTCGGGTTTGTAAGTACCGCCGCTTAACAGTGCGTAATGAGAAAAAACATCAGGTTTGTTTAGCGTGATAGTGTGGGTTTCCATTCCACCCATAGACAAGCCTGCCATAGCGCGGCCTGACGAATTACTAACCGTACGGAAATTAGCGTCTACATATGGTATCAATTCATCCACAAGCACAGTTTGAAAGGGTTCGATTTTAAAGCTCGACATGCCGCCCCACTTAATTTCGTTTGTCATACCATAAGTCATTACAATAATAAATGGTTTGATTTTTTTTTCGGCGATAAGGTTATCCATGATCAAATTGACGTGTCCCTGATTGGCCCATGCTGTTTCATCTTCGCCCCAGCCATGCTGTAAATACACCACCGGATATTTTTCCGACTTATCTTTGTGGTAGCCGGGCGGGGTGTATACAAATGCCCTGCGCGAAGTGTTAGTGCTCTTAGACGGAAAAAGTATTTGCTGCACATTACCATGCGGAACATCTTTTAGCGCATAAAAATCTTTATCGTGGGCAGGGATTTCGATACCGCTTTCCCAGCGGGTAGAACCATAAAAGTTAAGCGCTCCGGGATCGTTAAATACACCGCCATCAATGGTTACGTGGTAATAATGAAACCATTCGTCCATCCCTTCGGCAGTTGTACCCATCCAATAACCATCGTTTTCTTTGGTTAAAATAGTTCCGCCTTTTGCGCCTCCTAAGCCAAGGCTTACTACAACCGATTTTGCTTCGGGAGCCAAAATTTTAAATCGTGCATAACCTTGGGAATTCACTTGTGGATAGTCCTGTCCCGGCTGATTTACCGTTGAAGGCTTAAAATCTTCAATAACCGAAGTTGCATTGGTTTGTGCGAAGCCCAAATAACTGCAACCTGCAAAAAGTAGTACTGTTAAAAATTGTTTCATAATTGGTAGTTTTTATGTTGTTATTAGCCCTTAGGAGCTATAATTTTATAATTTCCGCTTAAGTGCATTATGCTAAAAAGGTGCATTAATCCGTCGTAATAGGGGTCAAAGTAACCGTCTTCATAGGGCTCAAGTTTTTCGTTCCACGCGGCATGTACAAAATCCATGCTTCCTTTTTCGTTATTTACTAAAGATGCCGTAGCTGCCGTAGATACTAACCCTATAGAATGCCTAAGTTTTTTTACCGGGCCGGCCTGCAGGATAAAATCAGGAGTTGAACCATCAAGATTGTACTGGTCTACATACGTATCCATTCCTTTAGATCTCAGGAAGTTTTGAAATCGCTTTGCATAATCTTCCTGCCATTTTTTGTCTTTACCATACCATGTATAATCCATAGCGATATTCATGGGTACACGCCACGAATCGTAACGAAAAGCCGGCGGCATCCAGGGTGTAGGGTGCGGTGTGCCATCAAAATTGGTATAATCTGCATTTAAGCCTGTTACCGGGTGGCAGGCCTTGTGTAAAAATTCTCGCGAAACATCGGCGCATTCTTTATAAAATTTTTCATGCCCGTCTTTAGCATATAGTACCCAAATTTCAAAGAAAGCAGGAACGTGGTAGGAGGGATCTGTCCAGTTATAGCCGCCACCTTCCGGTACAAAAGATATTTGCTTGTGCTCTGTATTTATAATATTGTTAACATTGCCCGTACCATCTTTTTTCCACATGGCATCTAATATCCTTCTTGCTTCATTATAGTAATGTATCCCGGTATTGTTACCCCATTTGTTTGAGGCAAACAGCAGGCTGGTTACATAGTATAATTCTCCATCCGATGCAGAGCCTGGAGAATTCTGTTTTTTAGTCTGAGGGTTTACACTCCACGCAAAATAGCCTTCTCGGGGGCCGCTCTGGTGCTGCATGTATTTTGCAGACCACCTCCACAAGCGGTCAAAAACCTCTTTTTTATCAAGTTGCACTGCAACCATCATCCCGTAAGACATTCCTTCGGTACGTGCATCATTATTTTTAACATCAGAAACATAACCTAACGAGTCGCCTTCTTCAAAATATACCTTGTCCGGACCTTCAAAAACGTCATAATAGGCTTTTGCAAGCTTTTTATCAATATCGGCCTGACTGTAACCTGCCTCTTTAAAAAGGTTACGGTATTGAGGTGCGGTTGCTTTTGCTGTTTTCTGTTTATTCTGGCTATTAGCCGATGTTGGTATAGCCACAGCTAAAATCAGCAGTACTAATTGGAAGCTGGCGTATCTTGTCCATCCGGATTTTATGGTTGTAGACATATTTTTATTTTTAATAATTATTATAGATCATGTAAAACTTTGTCCTTGTGGCAGGAGAGGGTTCAAAGCATTTTAAAAGCTGTACTGATATGTTAATTCAGCCGTTTACAACTTCTGAATATAGCATATTACTCTACAGCTACTTTTAGCACTTTTAAATCTTTGTCTAAAGAACTGGTTCCGTACAGTATTTCATAATTGCCTGCTGCCACCGTTAGTTCCTGTTTCTGGTCTTCTTCATTATAAAATGCAAAGGCGTTGTAAGGCAGCTCAACAGCAACTTTAGCCGTTTTACCAGCCTCAATTTCTACCTTTTTAAAGCTTCTTAGTGTTTTAAGAGGGCCATTTACATCACCCGTTTTTCTAACATAAACCTGTAGTACCTCGGTGCCTTTGCGCTTGCCGGTATTAGTGGCAGGTACAGTTAATACAACCGGTTCATTTTTAAGTATTTTTGATTTAGATAATTGTCCTTTTCCAATAGAAAAAGTGGTATAGCTAAGTCCATAGCCAAAAGCAAACAGAGGATCAGCCATAAAGCGGTAGGTCCTTCCTTTCATTGAGTAGTCTTCAAAATCTTCTGGAATTTGTTTCATACTTTTGTAAAAAGTAATAGGCAGTTTACCCGATGGATTGTAGTCTCCGTAAAGTACATCAGCAACCGCCTGACCGCCTGATTCGCCGCCATACCACGCTTGCAAAATCGCGTCGCAGCTTTGGGTTTCCGGCACCAATGCAATGGCAGAGCCTGAGCAATTTACAAATACCACTTTTTTGCCTGCTGCCTTTAATGCTTTAAGGCAGTTACGCTGTACCTCAGGCAATTCAATGTCGGTACGGTCGCCCCCCTTAAACCCGGGATAATTAACGGGCATTTCTTCACCTTCAAGCAGGGTAGACAATCCGCCAACAAAAACCACGGTTTCAATACCTTTTAGTTTGGCTATAAGATTTGTATAGTCTACATCTACTTCTTTACCAAGATCTAATTCTAAATTTGCCTGCCAGTCGTTAAGTTGGGCATAACGTATTTCAATTTTATAGCTTTTACCTTTTTCTACTTTATAAGCAACTCTGCCCGGCAACGTGCGCCAGTTATTGTATTTTACCATCGATTTGTCGTTTACGAATAACTCAAAATATCCGGTAGCACCAACCTTAAATACAATTTCTTCGGTTTGAGGTGCAATCAGGGTGGTTTCATAAAGTGCCGAGAATCCCTCTAATTTTACCCCTAATGCAAACTCATGCTGCCCGGCTGTAGTAAGTTTAAGCGGATCGGTAATTTGTGTACTTATCACAGGGTTGCCGCTACGCTCTGCATTATTCCAGTACGTTGCTTTAAAGCCCTGTTTACTATTGAAGCTAATGTGCTTAAAATAGCTTTGTGTAATTTTGTTCTCCACAAGGTCGCAGGCTTTATCGTATACTATTTCCGATCCTGGTAACTTAGATTTTATACCGTTAAGAATGGTAATGGTACGTACGGGCTTGCCGTTGTAATTTCCCCAAAGCATTGGAGCATCATCGGCATTAGGGCCAATAATCGCTATTTTTTTATCCTGTTTGTTAAGAGGCAATATGTTGTTTTTATTTTGGAGCAACGTCATAGATTGCTGTGCCATACTAAGCGCCATTTGCCTGTGTACCTCATTATTAACAACAGACATTGGGATTTGTGCCCAAGGCACCTGGCTGTCATTGTCAAATTCGCCTAACTCAAAGCGTGCTTTAAGAACGCGGGTTATATGTTTATCTACCTCTGCTTCAGATAGCAAACCTTTTCGTACAGCTTCAGGTAGGTTTTCATAAGCGTAGCCCTGCCATACACACTCTACATCGGTACCGGCAAGGGTGCCTTTTGCTGCTGCATGCACCGCATCTGAAGATACTTTATGAGAACTAAAAAAATCGGTAATAGCACCACAGTCTGATACTACAAGATGTTTAAAGCCCCATTGGTCGCGAAGTATGGTTTGTAATAACCTTATGCTGCTGCAGCAAGGTTCGTCATCAAGGCGCTGGTAGGCACACATTACCTGGCGTACATCGGCATCCTGTACTAAAGATTTAAAGGCTGGCAGGTACGTTTCCCACATATCCCTTGGTGCTATATTGTTGAGGTTAAGTTCGTGGCGGCTCCATTCCGGACCCGAATGCACAGCATAGTGCTTGGCGCACGCCAGCAACTTTCGGTATTTAGCATCTTCAGGGCCCTGCAATCCCTTAACTACTGCTACACCCATTAAAGAGGTTAAGTAGGGATCTTCGCCATAAGTTTCCTGGCCGCGGCCCCAACGCGGGTCTCTAAAGATATTAACGTTAGGTGTCCATACCGACAGGCTTAAAAAGCGCCTGTTTTCTTTTCCACTCTTAAGCGCATGGTGGTATTTAGCGCGTGTTTCATCCGATACTGCATCAAAAATATTGTATACCAGTTTATCATTAAACGATGCTGCCATTCCTATAGGCTCCGGGAATACCGTTACACTATCGTTATTGGCAAGGCCGTGGAGTGCTTCGCTCCACCAGTTAAATTTTTTAATGCCTAAGCGGGGTATGGCAGGGCTTTGATCAAACATCAGCGACGCTTTTTCCTCAAGCGTTAACCTTGAAATCAGGTCGGTTACACGTTCGTCTAAAGTGAGATCCGGATTTTGATACGGCGATTGCTGCGCATTACTTTTACACAATATCAAAGTAAAAGCAATTACAATCAGCCAGGTATTTTTTTTGGTGTACATAGGTAACTGTTTATAATGGAGGACTTTTGTCTTACTATTTGTTTGTAGTTGTTTTTTTATTTGGCAACGCTTTATTTCCTAACAGTGCAAGCGTTTTGGTTGCATACCGCTTGCCTAATTCCCTGTAGCCTGCGGCGCTAAAGTGGAGCTGATCTGCTACGCCTTCGCAACCGGCTGAAGGTATAATGTAGCTGTTGGGAATAGTTTCAGGAAGTTTATTTATAATAGCATTCATACTGGCGCATTTACCATTTTGGTCCTGTCCTAAAACCTCACCGGCTAAAAGCGGCACTAATTTGGGATTAAGATTAAGGTCTTTGAGCAGGGCGTCATATACTTTTTTTACTTTTTGGGGCCATAGGGTATCACCGGTGTTAGATTCTCCCTGATGCAGCAATATGCCTTTTATCACACCTGATTTTTGAGCGATCTTTGCCATTGCAACAAGCCTCGCGTAGGGATCATTGTCATAATTTTTTACGATATTCTTTAGCCAATCCGGCGATGTGGCAATGTATTCTTGATAATTGTCTTTATCAAACAGTTCGATTTTGCAGCCGCCTACAGCAACATTTATCACTCCAACGGAAACATTTTGGGGCAGGTTTTCAACCATAGTACGGCCAAAATAATCGGAAGGCGTAAGCCCGGTATCACAACGGGAAAGGGGAGGTACAGCAGTATACCATTCTCCCTGCTTGCGGTTTAGGGATGTGCAATCTACCGCCGACATCATTTTAAACCTGCTGTTAGTATTCAGGGTATCCTGCGGTTCAAACTTTGCATGACCCTCCATGTTAGACTGCCCAAGGCAGAGGTAAATATAAAAGTTGGGGTCTTGAGCCCGGGCATTGCTGTATAACAGGAGCAACACGGCACCCAATATAAATTGTTTCATATTTTTCATTGGAAGAATAATTATTTAAAGAGTACTTGTGCAAAATTATAGAGGTTGTTGCGCCATACCGGCCAAGTGTGGCCTCCGGGATATTCGCTGTAAGTGTACTTAACACCCAATTCATCAAATTTACCCAACATAATTTTGCAATTAGCATACGCTATGTCCTCCTTACCGCCCATAGATATCCAAAAGCTTTTCAGATTTTTGTTAATGGTGGCTGCGTTCGTTTTCATAAAGTCATACTGCGGGTTAGAAAGGTCCGGCTGATTAGCCCACCATCCGGAACTAAACACCCCCAGGTAAGCAAACTGGTCGGTATTCTTAATACCCGCATACAGCGTTTGAAGCCCACCCATAGATAATCCGGCCAGTGCCCTGTTTTCGGCCCCACCCGCTACACGGTAGTTACTTTCTATAAAGGGTATTACGGTTTGTTTAACCTCGTTTTCAAAAGTTTGCAATGCGCGTTCGTTAAAACCGCTTAGGCCTGTGCTAAGGTTTCCGTCAACCATCACTATGAGCATGGGCTTTGCTTTTTTTTCTGCAATAAGATTATCTAAGATAGCATCGACCTTGCCTTGTATAGCCCAACCCCGCTCATCTTCGCCACCGCCGTGCAGCAGGTATAATACAGGATATTTATATGTAGAAGCGTCATATCCGGGTGGGGTATATATATAAGCCTGCCTCCAGGAATTAGTAGTTTTAGAAAAATATTTTTTTATTCGGATATCGCCGTGTGGCACATCTTTTAGCGCATAATACCCGTCTCCCGCAAAAGGTATTTCTATAGCGCTTACCATACGGCTCATACCATAAATTGTTTCGCTGGAAGGGTCGGCTACGGCTACGTCATCAATAAGTAGCGAATAGTAATGCAGGCCTTCGCTAATAGAATCGGTAGTTACCGTCCACGTCCCGTCAGTATCCTTAACCATATCATATTTTTTGCCCAGGTCAATTTGCACTTTTTGGGCATTGGGCGCTTTTGTATGGAATATTACCTTTCCATTTGGAAGTATCTGTGGATATTTTGCAGATCGCACGTTAGTAGTGGCAGGCATTCCCAGCACCGTATATTTTGCGAACGACGATTTATTTACAGGCTTAAACAAAAGCTGTGAAAATACGTAGAGGTCATTTTTCCAAACCTTAAAGTCATGGCCTCCCGGCTCGATGTAAAAGATATGAGGTACTTTATTTTCCTGAAGGTACTTATGCGTACGAGTGCTTATATTCATAAGCCCATCAGCATCGCCACACGAAATCCATAGCAGGTTAAGTTGTTTTGCGAGTTCAGCTTTAGGTAACAATAGCTCTGGCATCTTAGTGTTAGGAGCCGATGAAAAGCCACCTACCCAGGCAAATTTATCGATATTGCCTAATCCGAAATTTAGTGATTGACCGCCACCCATCGAAAGCCCTGCTACAGCGCGGCTTTCACGTTTTTTAAGTACCGGATATTTCTTTTCTATGTAGGGTATAAGGTCGGTCAGCAGGTCTTTTTCAAACGTTGCAAACGCTTCTACCTTATCCGGAGCCATTATATTACCGGTTGCCCTGTCATCTTTCATAGCCCTGCCATTAGGCAGCACCACGATCATCGGCTGTAATTTGCCCTGTGCATATAGGTTATCTAATATTACATTAGGTGCCCCCTGATTGTACCACTCTTTTTCATCGCCTCCTATGCCATGAAGTAAATATAGAACAGGGTATTTTTTTTTCTTTGAGTAACCCGGTGGCATATAAACCAAAGCTTTACGGTTTGTGCCTACCGTTTTAGAACTGTACACTATGGTATCAATAGTACCGTGCGCTATGGTTGGCATAGCAATATCAAATCCGGCAGGTGCCAGCATGTTATTATTTTGGGCATTGCAAATGCCAAAAGCAAATATGCAAAATGTAATGAAGAATAGTTTTTTATACATAGTGTACGATTAAATATTATTTACTTAAATGTTATCCAGTCTATTTCTACAGGGATACCCTGTGCTGAAATTATATATATGCTGTGTGTACCGGGTAAATATTTAAGGATAGTAGCCTCTGCTATATCCCATTTTTGGCCGGGTGCTATGTTTACTTTCGCCAGTAGGGGGCCGTCTATTTTATCTATCCTTACTTCAATAGCACCGCCGGATGGTGCTTTAGCCTGTATCAAAACTTTCTTTAGTTTTTTAGTACCAAAGTCTACACCATCATAGCTAACAAAAGCTTTTGGAGCAGATAATACTGTTTTCCAACCCTTAAATGCATCTGCGGCATCTAAAAAATCTACCGATGCCCCGTCATTACTAAGGGTACTGTAACGGTCTGGCTGGATTTTTGCCTTTGCCGGTGTGATGCCCACGCCGCGTAAAGTGGGAATAACCTTTTTAATCGTTCCGTCGCTATTAAAAGCTAAACTGTCAATACGAACTGAACGGTTTTTGTCGAATTTTGGAGATAGGTCATTATTGTGGTAAAACAAATACCATTGTTTTTTAAACTGTATGATAGAGTGGTGATTGGTCCAGCAGCCGTTTGCGGCCTCATCCATAATTACGCCGGCTACTTTAAATGGTCCTAAAGGGTTACTGCCCATTGCATATTCCAATCGCTCAGTTTTATTTTCTACGTGAGGGTAGGTTAGGTAGTAAATACCATTCCTTTCAAACAAATACGGACCTTCCTTAAGGCCTTTTTCCGGAAGGTTATTAAATATAACCGGCTCGGAGGCCAGTTCTACCATATTGTCTTTAAGTTTGGCACCATAAATATTGCCCTGCGACCAGTACAGGTATGCCTGGCCATCGTTGTCTATAAACACATTGGGGTCTATTCCTTTAACGTTCTTTATAGGGTCAGGCAAAACACGGTAAGGGCCTTCAGGTTTATCTGCTATGGCAACGCCGATAGTAAAACCCTTAGCTACCAAGGTATCTTTTGGCGTTGAAGGGAAATAAAAATAGTATTTGCCGTTGCGCTCTATACAATCGGGAGCCCACATGCTGTAACTATCGGGCCTTACCCAAGGCACCTTATTTTGGGTAACGATCATGCCGTGGTCTGTCCAGTCGGTCAGGTTCTCTGACGAAAACACATGATAGTCTTCCATAGAAAACCAGTTTTCCTTATTTTTGTTGGTATGAGGCGGAATGTCATGCGATGGAAATAAGTACACCCGATCGTTAAAAACCCTTGCCGACGGATCGGCAGTATATTGGTTTGTTATAATTGGGTTTTGTGCAGACACGGTAAAAGTACACAATAGCACTATACCTGTCGCAGCCTGCGTTACCAGAGATTTAATTTTCATTACTAATTTTGTATAATTTTATCCTCAATCCTGTAATAATCAAAGTCGGCATAGCCACCTGCCGCTTTCGTGGCATAATTAAACAGGCCGAAACGGTAGCCCATAAAATGGGGCAGGGTATAGGACATTTTTAGCGGAGTGCCTATTTTTTTCCAGATCTTTCCATCTGTGCTATAGTAAAAGGATGCAGTATCTTTTTTGTCGGTAAAATCACAAGCTGCTTTAAAATGTACAGTGTTTCCACTAAGAGGAATACGTTCTGCTTCTGCAGGTTCGCCGTTGCCGGCATTTATCATCACAATAAATTTGTTTTTACCCTCAATCATAATGCCTGCCTGCCCATAATTCTTTTGTAATAAGGAAAGTCCTGCAAAATCGCCATCTTTCATATTAGACGCGTCAACAGAGGTATATCCTGTACATTCAGGGCCTATGGTGCGTTGTGTAAGTGTATTTTTAGAGTTCAAAAAGTTGGTTTCTACACGGCCAGTGGTTAGCCTCAAAAATCCTTTTCGCTGCGTAACTGACCACAGATTGTAATCCGGGTTATGGTTCCACTGCCAGGCCAACGGGAGGTCCGGCTGTGATTTTTTACGGCTAAAATCGTCTGAATTTACAATGCCGGGAATAAGCGACTTATTCTTAGGTAAATCTATCAAATCAGGTACTTTGCCATTAATGCCCAGTACAGGCCAGCCATCTTTCCACGTTACCGGAACTAAGTAAGGTATACGCCCTACAGCCCCATAATCGCGAAACAGGTAAGAAAACCATTTACCATCAGGTGTATCAATAAGGCCGCCCTGTGCTACCCCAATATCCTGTAGACCGAGTTTACCCTCATAAGGTCCGTTTATATTTTCAGCACGGTGTATTACTACAGTACGCATGCCGCCCTGTGGCCACGTAATGTTGAATAAATAATACTTACCATTAATCTTAAAAAGCTGAGATCCCTCGGCCTTTAGCATTATGTTATCGCCTGCCGGTGCGCTTGCATTTTCTATAACAACTTTTTCGGTACCAGGTAGTATACCACTTAAGTCGGGTTTCAATTCTACCAATGTAAGGCTACCGGTTCCGTAAAGCATATACACTTTGCCATCATCGTCAAAAAAAAGCGAGTGATCGTGTAACGCAGGCTCAAATTCAATAACATTCCAGGGGCCTTTTTCAATATCTTTAGTTGAATAAATGTGTGTTTTGCCACTTGTTGCAGCAAATGTAGATACATAGTATGTACCATTGTGGTATCGTAAACTACTTGCCCATGAACCTCTGCCGTACGTGTTTTTACCGTTATCAAGGTTCATTGCATCATTTTCTACAAGTTTGTTGTATGCATAGCCTATGAGCTGCCAGTTTACCAAATCAGTAGATTTCATTAGCGGTACCCCGGGGCTCATGTGCATTGTGGTACTGCTCATATAATACGTATCATTAACACGGATGATGGAGGCATCCGGTACATCTGCAAAAATGATTGGATTATGAGCGGTGTTTTTTTCCTGTGCAATTGTACATGCGCAGAAAAAAAATAAGACGATGCTATTTAATGTTCTGAAATGTTTTATTTTCATGAGATAATTGAAGCTGAATGGGAAGTGGATTATGTAATCTGCAGGCTCTCGTATTCAAGTTATTTGATGCGTATTATTTTAGCTACATGATTACTGGTTGAAGCATTTGGCTCATTGGGCTGGTGGCCACCCACCGCTATTTCTACGTTTCCGGTAAACTGCGCTGCCAATCCTTCTTCCGTAGTATACGACAGGTCTTCCGGTAATAGGTTAAATGTTACGGTTTTGCTTTCACCCGGCATCAGGCTAATGCGTTCAAAACCTTTTAGAGACCTTAGCGGAGCTTTAATACTCTTGTCCTGGTTGGTTACGTATAGCTGGGCCACTTCTTCGCCTGCTATCTTGCCGGTATTTGTTATCTTTACGGATACCGCAATTTCTTTTCCTTTTTTAACTTTTGCAGGTAGGGCAAGCTTATCGTAGTTAAAAGTAGTGTAGCTTAAACCGTAGCCAAAACCATAAAGAGGTTTTCCTGAAAAATAGCGATAAGTCCTGTTGCTCATGTTATAATCAGTGAAAGAAGGCAGGTCGCTGTCGCTTTTATAAAAAGTAACAGGTAAGCGGCCCGAAGGGTTGTAATCGCCAAACAATATATCGGCAACTGCTGTACCTGCTGACTGCCCGCCATACCATGCATTTAAAATTGCCGGTACATTTTCCGATTCCCAAGGCGTTGCAATTGCACTCCCAGTCATCATTACAAAAACTACAGGTTTGCCTGTGGCGTGCAGGGCTTTCATTATTTCAGTCTGTATGGCAGGAAGCAGTATCGAAGTCCTGTCTCCTCCTTCAAACCCTGGGTCGTCTACTTTCATTTCCTCGCCTTCAAGCTGAGGAGAGATACCGCCAATAAAAATGAAGGCATCTGCATTTTTATACTTGGTTGCAAGCGCGTTAAGATCGTTTTTTATATAATGGCCGGCGCTCAGCTTTACATTAGCCTTACCGTCTCCCTGCCAGTATTCGACTACAAGATTATACACAGAATCTTTTTTAGTTGTAAGCTCATAGGTTTGTGCTCCCCAACGGTTTCTTGACCATGCGTCTATAACCGTTTTACCGTTCACAATTAACCTATAGCCGTCATCTGCATCCATTTCAAATGTTATGGTGCCATCGTTGACTGCTTTAAAATCGGTTGTGTAGCGGGCCGAAAAATTACGTGCCTTAATAGTTCCGGCTACATTTTGGCCTTCCTGCCACATGTTTTCTGCCTTCTGCTCCTGCTGTGTAATTTCCGGTTTACCGCTTAGTTCAATATTATTGTAGTACTCTACCCTAAACCCTGGCTTGCCTTTATAAGAATAGTGGTTGGTTAAGTCTTCATACATTAAAACATTGCTGTTTGTAAAGTTTACAGCCTTCTCGTACACTATCTCAGTATCCCTCCCTAATTTGTTTTTTATACCCTCTAATACTGTTGTAAGTTTAGAAGGTGTGCCGTTGTAATTTCCCAAGATGGATATTGGGTTATCAGCATTTGGCCCCAGCACCACAATTTTCTTTAGGTTTTTATTCAAAGGCAAGATGTTGCCTTCATTTTTAAGCAATACCATAGATTGGTGTGCCATTGTAAGAGCGTGTTGTTTGTGCTCATCGCTTTCAAGTACTGTTGCCGGTGTTTGTGCATACTTAACCATAGAAGCAGGATCGAACATACCCAACTGAAAACGCACCATAAATAGTCGTTTTACCGAAATGTCAATTTGCGCCTCGGTAATAAGTCCATTTTTTACTGCTTCTACTAACGCTTTATAAGCATCTGTGCCACAATCAATATCAGTACCGTGAAATACCGCATCGGCTGATGCTGATGCAGCATCAGGATGCGTTTTATGATTTTTAAAGAAATCATCTATTGCCCAGCAATCAGAGGTAACGTAACCTTTAAATTGCCACTGATTGCGCAAAATGTCATTCATAAGTATATCACTTGCGCAACACGGCTGCGTTCTAAAGGCATTGTAAGCGCACATAACCCCTATAACTTTAGACTGGGTTACCAATTTTTTAAAAGCCGGCAGGTACGTATCCCAAAGGTCGTAGTTGCTTACCTCAGCATCATATACGTGCCTAAGTGCTTCAGGGCCGCTATGTACAGCGTAGTGTTTCGCACACGCTGCTGCTTTAAGGTACTTGGGGTCATCTCCTTGAAGGCCCCTTACAAAAGCATCTCCTAAAATTGCGGTTAAATAGGGATCTTCGCCATACGTTTCCTGGCCACGGCCCCAACGCGGGTCTCGAAAGATATTAATATTTGGAGTCCAGTAGGTAAGCCCCTGATAGCGTTCATGAGCAGTGCCTGTTTCTAAAGCTTTGTTGTAAATTGCCCTTCCTTCAAGTGCCGAAAAATCTGCCATTTTAAAAAGGGAACTTTTATCGAATGTGGCAGCCATAGCAATGGCCTGCGGGTACACAGTTACTTTAAATGGGGTGCGCGCCACACCGTGCAGTGTTTCGTTCCACCAATCGTAGGCTGGGATATTTAACCGTGTAATAGCGGGGGAAGCATTAAGCATTTGCGATACCTTTTCTTCTAATGTTAAACGGCCTACCAGGTCGTTTACGCGCTGATCAAAGGTTAAGTTGTAATCCTGAAAAGGAAATTGTTTTTCTTGTGCAGAGCAAAGAGGCGCGTATAAATAAAGAAAAAGAAAAGAGGATATAAGAAGGGTGTAGCTTTTCATGTAGATTGGAGAAATTTAAAAGTCAATGATATTGGTTAACAGTTGTAAGTAATTAACTGTTACGGTGCGTTAGCAAGTTGGGCCTAAATACACCGGATCTTTTAGATATTCAAGAACAAAGTTTATATATATAGATGATGGTTAACGATAACGTTTTCTCTAATAGTATAATTGACTACAAGTTTATAATTTATATTTCTAACACACAAATGTTTTTTTAAAAATATTTGCGCCATGTAACTATCAAGAGATTTAATAAATAGAAGAATCACTTAATCCGTCATACAAAATCACCTTACGTTTTTGAAAATTTTAATTATAAAATATTTATTGACTGTGATTTAAAATGAAAATATAATAATACTTTAAATTACTAGTAATAGATGGGTAGAATATTCTAACAAATTTACTAGTAATATTTTGTTCCAATATTCTAAATTATTACCATAGGATTGGATCTCCTTATTTTATGCCAATATTCTCTCATTAAATATTTTATTTTCTTTCCGAAATTAAATCGCATTATGCGCTACTATGTTTTACTGTTTTATTAAATATTCTGCCATTTTTTGTTAATACTGTTTTTTTTATCAAAAAAATTTGGTAAGTCGAAAATTATACCTAATATTGTCATGTTGACTACAAGATAATTACTTAAGTACGCCTTGCAAAAGCCAAACAATCAGCTGGACATCATGTGTACGACTGATAGATGCAATAGCTATAGCTTAATTGAATGAATATCTATTTTGAAGGTCACGTTAGAAAACGGCGGCTGCATCCGCCGTTCTACTACAACGTTGTAGTTTTCTAAAGTATATAGTGTCAATATTTTAAGATTATACAATGAGTGTAAAAATGAGTAATAACTATAACAGATTGATATATGAGATAAAAAAATTAGACCCAAACAGCTATTATTAACACTAATATTATAAACCCAAAATACGATATGACGATATACTACACAGTAAAATAACCAACTACTTGATAACAGAAAAAATTAAACCAGACCAAACAAATAAATTAATATGATGTTAAAATTAAAATTTGCAATAATCGCATTGTTAATGATTAGTAGCTACAGTGTGATGGCGCAATCTAAAACCGTACAGGGAGTAGTGACGGACTCTTCAGGTTCTCCTTTGCCGGGAGCAAGTGTTATTGTTGAAGGCTCTCAAAATAGCACATCCACAGATATTGATGGAGCATATACCATAACAGGCGTAAGCTCTACAGATAAATTAATATTCTCTTTTATTGGAACAGCTTCGCAAACGATTTCTGTTGGAAACCAAACAACGATCAATATAACACTGGCAGAATCTAGCAAAGAGTTGGAAACTGTAGTTGTTGTTGCTTATGGATCGCAAAAAAGAAGCAAAGTAACAGGAGCTATTTCAACGGTAAATGCAAAAGATATTGCGGCTTTACCCATCGCCAATGCAGAATCGGCCTTACAGGGCAGGGCAGCCGGTGTTAATGTAGTTAACGGAGCTCCGGGAAGTAGCCCTACCGTTACTATACGTGGTATATCTACAATGGGTAACAGTGCCCCTCTATATGTAATAGACGGTGTTTTAGCAGGTAACCTATCTGGGTTAAGCCCTAACGATATTGAGAGTATCTCTGTCCTTAAAGATGCTTCTACAACAGCACTTTATGGTTCAAGAGCTTTTAATGGTGTAATTATAGTTACCACTAAAAAAGGTAAAAATGGACCTGGCCAGTTAACTTTTGGCTCTTATGTAGGATCTCAAAAAGTTACTAAAAGATATGATGTTTTAGATACACAACAATATCTTCAATATGCTGCTCAGGCGCATGGTAGTGATTTAACTGCAAGGGCTGCAGAATTTGGTAATATAAATACCGATTGGCAGGACCAGATTTTTCAAACGGGTATGATGCAGGATTATAATTTGGCCTACTCAAGTGGTACTGATACTTCTACAAGTCGTTATTCTGCAGAGTATTTAAAGCAGGAAGGTGCGCTTATTCAAACAGGTTTTGAGCGTTACTCTTTCAGGTCAAGTAATACACAGGATATTGGCAAACTAAAATTAGGAAGTAATATGGGGTTATCTTTTAACGAAACGTCTCCGGAGCGCGCTGCGGGAGGTCGTACCTTGTTAGAGCACGCTATTAAAAGTGCACCTTATTTACCCATATACAATCCTGACAACATTAGCGGGTTTGAAGGCCCACGATCTGTAGATAGTAATGATGCCGAAAACCCTGTGCGTGTTGCAAATAATGGTTTTCAAAGAGTTAACGTATTATCTGTGATCGGAAATCTATTTGCTGAATTAGAAATATACAAAGGATTAAAATTAAGGTCGCAGGTTTCATTAGATTATTTTACCAGTAGAGACCATACATTTGTTCCCAGCTTTAACACCGGTACACACGTACAGGCATATTCTACAACTGCCGAAACAAATAACCAGGGCCGAACAATTGTTTTTGATAACAGCCTTAACTATAAAACTACTTTTGCTGAGAAACATAATCTTGAAGTAGTGGGTGTTATAACTAAAATTGACAACAAATTTAGAAGCGTAGTAGCAGGAAGCCGCTACGAAATTTCAGACGAAATTGATCAGTTAAGAAATATCCAGGCTAATTTATCGTCTAATAATTCAGTAGAATCTAATATTGGTTACATAACCCGTATTAACTATGATTATAATGAAAAATACCTTTTTGCAGTATCAGGACGTAGGGATGCATCTTCGCGTTTTGGGTCTAACAACCGTTGGGGTAATTTTTACTCTGTTGCGGCGGGTTGGAACATAGCAAGGGAAAGTTTTATGGAAGAATCTGTATTTAGTACTTTAAAACTAAGAGCAAGTACAGGAACTACAGGTAACGACAGGATTGATAACTACCGTTACAATGCTACGCTAATTGACCAATACGTTTATCCGTTTGGTCCAGCGCTTGGTTCGGGCGTTTCTTTAGGACGTGCTGCAAACCCTGATTTAAAATGGGAGTCTAAACAGGATACAAACTTTGGTTTGGATGTAGGCTTGTTTGATGAGAAACTTACAGCTGCATTTGAAGTTTATACCAATAAAGCAAGCGATATCCTTTTTGACGTTCCTTTACCTGCATCTGTAGGTTCTGCCGGCGGAGGTATCCAAACTCAAAACGTTGCTGATGTAAAAACAAATGGTTTTGAAATAACTTTAGGCTACAATGATACACAAGGTGACTTTACATGGTCTGCAACAGGTAATATAGGCAGGAGTAAAAACAAAGTTACACAGTTAGCACCAGGTGTAGATAATCAATTATTCGGTCCGGCAGCAAGGGCAGGATTAGAAAACTTTTCAAGGCTTGAAGTAGGCCAGCCAATGTTTTACTTTTTTGGTTATGAAACCAACGGAATTTATCAAAACCAGGCAGAAGTAGAGGCTGATTTGGGGACTACGCAAACCACAGTACAGCCGGGCGACATTAGGTTTGTAGACCGCAATGGCGATGGTATAATAAATACTGAGGATAAAACAAACCTTGGTAATCCTTATCCTGACTTTACTTATGGCTTAAACCTTACTGCGGCCTACAAAAATTTTGATTTTAATGCCTTTATATCAGGTGTTCAGGGTAACGACGTTTATAACGGTAACAAATTTGACCTTGAAGGTATGAACCGTTTATTTAATGCAGGTACCAGTGTTTTAGACAGGGCTATTGTAGAAAATGGTGTGGTTACAAACCCATCGGCTACTTTACCACGTGCACTTGGTGCAACAGGTAACTGGTCTTACGCAAGCAGGCGTTATATTGAAGATGGCTCTTATGCACGTTTAAAAAACGTTACAATAGGTTACACATTATCAGGAGATATGTTTAAAAAGTATTTTTCTAATGTAAGATTTTATGTTAGTGGACAAAATCTTGTAACAATAACAAATTACTCTGGTTTAGATCCTGAAATTGCCCGTGTAGATGGTAATGCAAACTCAGCAGGTATTGATATAGGACGATACCCACAACCAAAATCGGTGATTTTCGGACTTAATGTTACATTTTAATACAATATATGATGAGAAAGATAAAATATACATTTATAATACTGTCGGGGATTTTTTTAATAAATTCTTGCGACACTAACGATTTAGAACAAACAAATCCGAACGAATTATCACCGGAAACGTTCTTTGCAACGGCTGCACAGGTGGAATCTTCGGTAAATGCTACCTATGCACTTTTGCAAACAAGGGGGCTTTACTCAAGGAATTATTTCTTTGCTATGGATCTTATGGGCCAGGATGCAAAAGGAAACCCACAGTTGGAGGGTAACAAACAGCCGTTTCAAAATTTTTCATTTAATTCAGGTAGTGATATTATCCAATATTATTGGGAATCATGTTTTACAGGGATATCAAGGGCAAATTTTGTTTTAGATAATGAAGCAGCCATTAATGAATTACCGGAGTCTCTATTACCAGCCCAAAGAAAGAATAAGTTTTTAGGTGAGGCGCATTTCATGAGAGCCTATTATTATTTTCTATTAGTAAAGCGTTTTGGGGATTTGCCTATTTACCGCACAGCAACCATTGTTGGTGCAGCAAGGAGCCCTAAAGCAGAAGTATATGCTTTAATTGAGGAGGATTTAAACTTTGCAATTGCAAACCTTTTATCTAAAAGTGAAGAGCAGGTGGGAAGGGCAACAAAAGAAGCTGCTTATGCCCACTTAGGTAAAGTATTGTTATACCAGCAAAAATATGATGAAGCTTTAACTGCACTTAACCAGGTTACCGGGTTTAGTTTAGAAGCTCCGGGTAATTTTTATAACAATTTTAAGGAAGAAACTGAGCACGGTGTTGAGTCAATTTTTGAAATTGAGTTTAATGAAGATTTAGGAACAGGTAATATGTGGGATGCAAGTGGCGATAGCCAGGGCACCGGTTTTGCTGAATCTACACTTAGGGGACAGGAGTATGGCAACCTAAACTGGTTTAACGTGTATCCGTCAGACGGTATACTTGATGAGTACGAAACAGGCGATACCCGTTTTGGAGATACCTTTTATGTACCGGGTTCTACCTATAAAAATGGTGAGTTAACAATGACTGAGTCTAACTTTGCTACCGCTGCAGGTAACAGAAGAGGCGGTTGGAAAAAATACCAAAACTATTACAACAGGATAGATGAGGCGACACAGTCAAGTATTAACTTCAGGGTTATGCGTTATGCGGATGTACTGCTAATGAAAGCAGAATGCGAAAATAAGAGGGCAGGCGGTTCTCAGACAGCTGCGATTGAATATATTACACAGGTTAGGACCAGAGCTGGTTTAACTACCAATATTAATCCAACACCAGCAGAAGTTTTTGCAGCAATTATTCATGAGCGTAAAGTAGAATTTGCGGGCGAGCAGCTGCGTTTTGATGATATCATCAGATGGGGCCTTGCAAGCTCAGAATTAGATGGTACCGGTTTCCAGGTAGGTAAAAGCGAATTATGGCCAATACCGGACAGGGAAACATCAAGTAACCCTTTAATTACCCCAGGAAATAATAATCCTGGTTATTAATATATTTATTTAGTTACATTAAGTTAGTTAGTTTAAACAGCGCATGAAAATGCGCTGTTTTTAACTATAAAGCAAAAGCAATACATCTACATTAAAAAATACCATAATACATTACTGAAATAGCATTATCCTACGCATACTAATTGTTACCAAATAACACACCGGCATAGTCATAATATGAAAAAAATTGCAACGTTATTTTTAATCGCAGCATTGTTTTACAATGTTTTGGGGTTTTATGTTGTGTTTGCTATGCAGCAGGAACAAGTGTGGATAACTTCGATAGAAGATACTGATTGCCAAAATTTTAAAGTATTTAAATTCAATATAAATCCTTACGGATATATTGTGGATTCCGGTTTTGAAAGCGCCAATGAGGATTTTGCCATTGATGGTAAAATTTATCACGTGTTCAAAAAAAGAATTCAAAATAACGTTTTAAAATTTTACTGCCTAAATAATGAGAAATCGGCAGTGAGCTCTAATCTTAAAAAGCTCGTAGATAACCAGTTATTTGATTCTGATTCTAAAAAAGAAAATTCAAATAAAAAATTATTAAAATGTTTAATTAAGGATTATGTAGCTACTAATAACGACAGCTTACAAACTGTTAGCGTTAAAGTAGATGTCCTAACTACATTGTTTTTACGTGATATTGCGAGCAGCCTGCGCACAGGCCATTATACCCTTAATTATCCTCCTCCAAACATGATATAGTTTCTTTATATAATTTATAAGCAAACTCTTATTTAACCGTCACCTGCATTAGATCTTCGATTTAAGGTACGGTAATATGCTTTTTATAATATTATATACTACCAAATTCTAAGAAATTATTATAAACTATATCAAACAATAACATGAAAATTGGTAAATACCTTTATCCATTCATATTGTGTTTTGTACTATTCAGCTTAAATGCCCAAATTAAAATAGACAAAACTATAACTAATGAACCCTCTGGAATTAATAATATTGCCTACAAATGGGGCGCTATGGCTATAACAGCCACTGCTAAAGATACCGACAGGTTTAGGCCAAGGCCTACGGTAACATCCCGTATGCTAGGTTTAACGTTTGTGGCCATATTTGATGCCTGGAGCCGCTATGACGAAAAAGCTATACCGGTATACCTTACTGATACTAACCGAAGGCCCGGGAAAGAGTGTACCTTAAAAAATAAAGAAATTGCTATAAGCTATGCCGCTTATGGAGCATTATGCGAATATTACTATAGTGATAAAGAGTTGTTTTCTTCTTTTATGAAAGAGTTGGGATTAGACCCAACAAATGCATCATTAGATCCTAATACCCCTGAAGGGATTGGAAATTTGGCTGCAAAGCATGTTATAGTGGCAAGATGGGGAGATGGTTCTAACCAATATGCAGAAGAAGATGGGTCTAACGGGGTGTTATATTTTGATTACACAAAATACAACCCCATGAATCCTGTGGATAAAATGAATGATATTAACAAATGGCAGCCTAAAAATTTCTCTGATGGAAAAGGAGGTAAATTTTGCCCCCCATGTTTAACTCCTTTTTGGGGTAAAGTAAAACCTGTTGGATTGCAAACAGGTAGTCAATTTCGTGCAGGGCCTCCACCATTAGTTGGTTCAGATCAGTTGAAGAAAGAAGTTGATGAGGTTATCGCTTTACAGGCAAATTTAACCGATGAAAGTAAAGCTCTTGTTGAGTTTATGAGGGATGGTCCAAAATCTGTTCAGCAGGCAGGCCACTGGCTAAAGTTCGCGCAGGAGATATCTGTTAGAGATAACCACACGCTGGATCAGGATGTGAAAATGTATTTTTTAAATCAAATAACAGCAATGGACTGTTTCATTGCTTGTTGGGATACAAAAATGTTTTATGATTCGGCAAGGCCCTATGCATTAGTGCATTACTATTATGGCAACAAACCAATTAGCGCATGGGGTGGCCCCGGAAAAGGGACTATTACAATGCAGGGAGAAGAATGGACACCCTTTTCGCCCGATACTTTTGTATGCCCTCCTTTTCCAAGCTATGTTTCAGGGCACAGCACTATAAGCGCGGGCTGTGCAGAGGCTTTGAAATTGTGGAC
>Ga0265798_10002902_pt1 | contig 24846 bp, 17 predicted proteins | sample P3T30metagenome_FD_192430 | JGI IMG/M metagenome (GOLD analysis project Ga0265798, IMG submission 192430) | Plant litter microbial communities from East Loma Ridge, Irvine, California - P3 T30 | ecosystem: Environmental > Terrestrial > Plant litter > Unclassified | place: USA: California...
CTCTCCAGATGTCGTCGTCGATCGGTCCTTCTGCCTGAGAGTTTCCGGGGCGGTTGCTCCTTCGGCGCCGGGGCCAGCCCGGTCTCTCCCTGATCGACGGCGCGGACGGTATCATCGCCCGGCCACCGGTCAAGGGTGCGGCACCCGCCCGCTCCTTCTTGTCGAGCCATCGACATGTCGACAGATCGACGCCGGCGCCTCGGGCAGCGCAGGGATACGAGGGACTTGGCACCGCGGGGTCGAGGCATAGACATGTCGACAATCCGACGCGTCGTATCGCGCATCGCGTGGGCGACGCGCTCTCCTGCCGGAAACCGCCAGGGGCCGGCGAGGGCCGTCGATCACCCCTCATTTCCTACTCGAAAGCACGAATGGAACGGCGTCCACGCCCATTTTCCCTCGGGAATCCCGTGTGGGGTGCCAAAAGTTCGTGCTTTCGAGTAGGAAATGATCATGGCCCGTTCCCCTGCCCCGACCCGCCCGTCCACCAGCTCCGGCACCGTGCCGCACCGCGACCTGTTCACGCTCGACAGCCCGCTGCACGGCGAGATCCGCGGCGAGCGGTCGCTGATGGCCTTTCCCTTCTTCGCGCTCTCCAAGAACGCCTGGATGAAGCCGCTGACCTATGATCACGCCACCGTGTCGATCGAGGTGCGCCCCTCGGCGAGCGGCGTCGCGACGATCTACGACAAGGAGATCGTGCTCTATATCGCCAGCCTGATGGCGGCGAAGCTCGAGGCGGGCGAGCATGTCGAGCAGGATTTCATCTTCACCGCGCACGATCTGTTCTCGGTCACCGGCTCCAACCATAGCGCGCGCTCCTACGGCCGGCTGTCGGAGGCGCTGGAGCGGCTGCAGGGTACGCAGATCAAGACCAACATCGAAGCGGGCGGGGAGGGGGAGGAGGGCTTCTTCTCGTGGCTCTCCGAAGCAAAACTCCATTATTCCAAGACGAAGAGCGGTGAGCGCCGGCTGAAGGCGGTCAAGGTGCGGCTGTGCGACTGGCTGTTCCGCGCGATCCTGCTCGATCGCCACGTGCTCGATTATGCCGCCGCCTATTTCCAATTGGGACCGATCGAGCGGCGCATCTACGAAGTGGCGCGCTCGACCTGCGAGGAAGGCGGGCTCGACCTCGATCTCGCCACCTTCCGCCTCCAGATCGGCTATCAGAACCCGCTGTCGAACTTCAAGGCGGCGCTGAAGCAGATCGTCGCGACCGACGGCATCCCCGATTACCATCTCGAACTGGTCGAGAGCGAGGCCGCCGAGGAGGAGGGTGCCGCCCCGCGTCGCGGCCGCAAGGCGCCGCAGAACCGGGTGGTGATCACGCCGCGGCCGCAGCCGGGGCAGGCGGTGCTGAGCGAGCATCGCACCATCGTCGAATCGGCTGCCGCCGAGGGAACCAATCCGGCCGGGTGATTCGCGCCAGGGTTGCGAATTGTTACTCGAAAGCACGAATGAATGCGGTGCATTCCTACTCGAAAGCACGAATGGCGGCGCGCCATTGTTACTCGAAAGCACGAATAGAAACGTCTATTCTACTCGAAAGCACGAACTTTTTTCGGGTTAAATACTCGAAAGCACGAATCGTAAGCGCTTCCGCTGTTGGATCATTGCTGCAACAAGAATGACGCGCGGTCATGTCGACCGCGGCGATGTTCATGGAGTGGCCGTGACCACATAAAGGAAAGCCCGGCACGAAGGCCGGGCATCCCAAGGATTATGCGAGAGACCGGCGTCGCCAAACGTCGATCAGTGACTTTTCAACAGCTCACGTCTCCCGAATAGCTCCGAACCCATTCCGGTTCAAGGATGCGCGTTTCGCGCCACGGTCTTTTTTGTCCTCGGTCCCGGCCCCGCAAGGGGATGGAAGATGACGGCGTTTACCCTCGGGGAGGCCAGCGTACGCGTGCTCGCGCGTGCGGAGGGCGGGCTGCGCGATCGATCACGCGCGTCGGCACGCACCCGCGCACCCCATCGCACGGGCCATCGCCCGGGCCATCGCACCGGTGCGCCGGTGCTGCGCGACAGTATCGAGGCGGGGACGTTCGAAGAGCTGTTCTTCGCGACGCCCGCCCCCGGCGAGACCGACCGGCTGCTGCGCGCCTGCCGCCGCACGCTCGACGCCGGCCGCCGGCTGCGCCGCGAGGAACGCGCCGGCACCCGCACGCTGAGCGCCACCGAGCGCAGCATCGCCGGGCTGACCGCGGCCGCGGTGCGGGTGTTCGAGGAATTGTGCACGCTCGCCAGGCTCAACCAGGGCCGCGTCTACCCCAGCTACGATTGGCTCGCCGAGGCGACCGCGCTCGGGCGCGCCACCGTCGCCCGCGCGCTGCATGCGCTCGAACGCTGCGGCTTCCTCGTCCGCCAGCGCCGTTTCAAGCGGGTGGACGGGGAGGGGCCGCGCTATCGCCAGACCTCCAACGCCTATCGGCCGCTGTTGCCGACGCGGGTGCTCGCCTATCTGCCGCGCTGGATGCGCCCCGCGCCGCTGCCGGTCGATCACGAGCAGCATCACGCCGTCGAGGCGGAGGCGCATGCGGCGATGCTGGCGAGCCTGTCGTGCCGGGAACGCGCCGCGGCGAGCGTCGGCGGGATGCTCGGCAAGGTGCTCGCGTCGCTCGGTGCCGCGATCGACCGCGACATTGCCGTCGCCTGCGAGTCTCAAAACCATCCGCAACCCCAATTGGATTCTTATTGAAAGGGTTGGTTTGGAGTTGGCCTGGCCGGCCAACGCAAGCGCCTGACGGCGACGAAGGACAAGCGAAGAACCGAAACAACCGGAAACACACACGAAAAGACGGGAGTGCCGGCTACACCGTCACATGCTCCCTAAGCGGAGCAAGCGGTTTGCGGTGGTGATCCTCACCTGCGGTATCGCACGTCGATCCGTCGGAGGTCCGAAGGATCGACGCCATGCGGCTCATCGCTCCCGTCACCTTTTCGGCAGGGCAGGGGGCTCGACGCGTCTATATGTCTATACGTCGAGGACTTGCCACGTCGGCATGTAGACATGTAGGGAGGACGACATGGCGACCATCGCGATCATCAGTCAGAAGGGCGGCGCGGGCAAGACGACGCTCGCGCTCCACCTCGCCGCAGCCGCGCAGGATGCCGGCCGCGTCGCGCTCATCATCGATACCGACCCGCAGGCGACCGCCAGCCAATGGGCGGCCTGGCGGCAGGAGGCGCCGCCCGAGGTGATCGACAGCCCGCCGCCACGGCTTGCCGCCAAGGTCGAGGCGGCGCGCGGGCAGGGGGCCGAGCTGATCGTCATCGACACGCCGCCCCATGCCGACAGCGCCGCCCGCGCCGCGGTCGAGGTCGCCGATCTCGTGCTGATCCCGTGCCGGCCGAGCGCGTTCGACCTGTCGGCGATCCAGACCACCGCCAAGCTGGTGCAGCTGCTGCGCAAGCCAGCTTATGTCGTCTTCACCGCCGGCGCCCCCAATGCGCCGCGCGTCTACCAGGAAGCGGGCGAACTGGTCGAAGGCTTCGGCACGCCGCCCTGCCCGGTGCAGATCCCCGACCGCGCCGCCTATCGCCATGCGAGCGGGGAAGGGCGCACCGTCATGGAATACGAGCCCGACGGCAAGGCCGCCGAGGATATTCGACAGCTCTACGCGTGGACATGTCGACAGGTCGGCATGCCCTCAGCCAAGACCAAGACCCGCAAGAAGGTACCTGCATGAGCCGCAAGCCGAGTTTCGCCAATTTGCGCACCGTCGGCGCACCGCCCGCTGCCGTCGCCGCGCCGGCACCCGTCGTGGCACCCACGCCGTCTGCCGGCGCGGCAGGGCAGGGGCCGGCGAGCCGCCAGGGCCGCAAGCAGATCGCCGGCTTCTTCAGCCCCGAGATGTCGTTCGCGATGCACACGCTCGCGCGGCGCCAGGGCCGCAGCCTACAGGCGCTGATGGCGGAGGCGTTCAACGACGTGCTGCGCAAGCACGGCGAGAGTCCGATCGGGGATTGACGGAGGCGCTCCAGGGCTGACCAGCAGGCGAGGACGGTGATCTCCGTGCACGCTGTCGATGCTTGGTCATCTTCAGAATGGTCCATCCCAGCGGAAGATAGTCCGATACATCGTGATACCGTCGCGTCGACGCTTACGTGGCCATAGCGATCGACGTGGCATCAGCCTTCACTAACGACAAGCTGAGCATCGAAGGCTTCGCAACGGCGTTTGAGCGCCGCCAGATCGCCGGCTTTGGAGACTCAGCCTCTTTGTAATGCGCCAATGACCGGTCCGACATGGCGCGAGCGATGATGCTTGGCTCGGATCGAAATCTATGCCCAACGGCCCGAAGCGCAAACCCAGATCATTCTAGAGCAGTGTCGTTTCCAAGGGGCATCCCACGCACCCGATCGACTGGGATGCGCGCTTGAAATGCCCTGTCTGTCACACTGCAGGCAAACCCTTCGCTCCACGTTGATCGAGCGTGTCGAGCTTGTGTGAGATAAGGGATCGATGTAAAAATTATAGGATCGGAGGGATGGCAGGATATCCCATCTGTCACCGATGTAATACATCGATGACAGATGGCGCCGCTGCACGGGGCTGGATCATTGATTGTGACTGCTCGGGTATTTGATGACGTTGCGGCCGAGATCGACCGCCTCGCTACCGCCAACGGCCAGAGACGTTCGGCGTGATGTCCCACACGCTGACGCGTCTCGTTCTTGCCGAAGGTGGCGAGGATCTTCCGCTGGCGCCGGTGAGCCGGCGCGGTCGCCCGGACGAGTACGTGCAGGTGACGCTACGCCTGCACCGCCGCGAGATCGAGGCGATCGATGCGGCCGGTGCGCCGCTGCGCCTCGGTCGCAACGAATGGCTCAAGCGCGCCATTCGCTGGCAGCTCTGGGACAGGGCAGGGGTGTTGCGACTCGCCCCCGCCACGCAATCCGAGATCGGCAAGCTGCGCAAACAGGTCCTCGCGATCGGGCGCAACATCAACCAAGCGGTCCACGCGATGGACGCGGCCAACCTGCCCGGCAGCACATTGGAGATCGCGCGCATCGCGACGCCATTCATCGACACGTGCGCCGATTTGAAGGCGCTGCTGTTCGACGTGCGCCGGACGTTGAGCAGCTATGTCAGCGGCGAGGTAGGCTACTGGACCGGTGCGCCGGAGAGGGAGGCGGAATGAGTTTCCACCTCTCTGCGGGGACGCTGGACTCGATAGCGGGCGTGTTCGCGCCGCCCAGGAAACGTGCGTCGCGTTCGGGGGGCGGGAAGGGTGCGCGTCGCAAGGATGACGGCATGATGCTGGCCGTCGCTATCGCCTCGATGCTCGCCCGACCGGCAGCGAAACCGATCGCGACGGGCGGGGCGTATCGACCAGGCCCGCAGGTCATGAAGGCGTTCGGCGGTGGGTCGCATACGGCGATCAGCAACCGGGCGATCATGACGATGGAGCGCACCGCGCGCGGCGTTCCCGAGGTCATGGTGCGCGTGACCGGGCGTCAGCATGGCAGCGGTCACGTGCTGGCGAACATGACCTATATCAGCCGGCTCGGGCATGATCCGGAGAAGCAGGTCGACCTTCATACGAGCGAGGGCGAGGTGCTGCGCGAGGGACGCGACATGCAGGAGCTGGCGCACGACTGGCAGCAATGGGAGACCGGCGACGAGGCACGCCGGCAGGGGGCAACGTCGCTGTCGATGATCCTTTCGATGCCGGCGAACACCGATCCCGAGCGGCTGAAAGAGGCGGCGCTGGCGTTCGCGCGCGAGGAGTTCGCGAACCGCTCCTGGGTCGCGGCGCTGCACGTCGATCGCGATCATCCGCATGTGCATCTGACCGTCGCCCGGCGCGATCATGACGGCCGCCGCTTCCATCCCGATCGCGATGACCTGTTCCGATACCGCCAGCGCTTCGCGCAGAAACTGCGCGACCGCGGCATCGAGGCGAACGCGACGCCAGCGCGCGCGCGTGGCATTGATGCGAAGCATGAACCGATCGCGGCGCGGAAGATCCGCGAGCAGGGCGCGGTCCCGCAGATCGACAAAAGCCGTGTGAGTCGCGCGCGCAGGCTGCGCGAGACGGATCGCGGCGACCCTGTCGAGGCCGTGCTGGCGAAGCGCCAGGCGATCGTCCGCGATACGTTCCAACGATCGATCGACGAGCTGTCGACGTCGCGCTCGCTGGCCGATCAGGTCACCGCGCAAACCCTCAGCAAGTTTGTCGTCGCGATGCCGAAACCGGTTCCGAATTCGGTCCGGGCAATGCAGATCAATCGTGATGCGAATGCGACTGCGTCGGCCCTCGGCCGGGGCGTCGATGTATCAGACCCGATTGCTGCGGCGCTCGCCAGAACGCAGGCAACGAACGCCCGGATCAGCAGCAGGAGGGCCGATGGTGCGGAACGCGACCGCACCAACTCAATCGCTGCGGCGCTCGCCCGAACGCAGGCTGCAAATGCCCGGATCGATGCCAGGAGAGGTGGTATCGCGTCTCGCGATCGTTCCGGACCGGATAAGGGCGCTGATACTCCTGATCCGATCGCTGCGGCGCTTGCCCGGAGTGATGCTGCAAATGCTCGGATCAACGCGCGGCGAGCAGCGGTGGAGCGGCCCGATCGTCCCGGTCATGGCTCGATCGGTGATCGCTCCACCTCGCCGGTGTCAGAGCGGATTGGATCGCTCCTGGCGCAGGCAAACCGACCATTGCCGGCAGCTCCGCCCAACCGGGCCGGGGAGATCATGCGCAAAACGTTCTCGCTCGACCGCGAGAATAGAGAGCGCGATCGGTCGCGGGATAGAAGTGGGCCACGCCGATGACGACCGATATCGAATATCGCGTTCGCAGGTGGATCACGGCCATAGTGGCACATTGGGGAGTAACGGACCTCTAAAAGACCTCCCCTTCCGAACAAAAATGGGCAACGCTCAGCGTTGCCCATCATGGTCTGGCGATACCGTTCGCCGTATGGGCGGGGCGTCAGAAGCGCAGTCTGACGCCGGTGGTCACGCTTTCCTGGTGATCGTCGCGGCCGGTCTGCGAGGCGACCGAGCTGAACAGATCGAGCCCCGTCGTCAGACGATAGGCGAGGCCCGCTGCGGCGGTGCCGACCAGATCGGCCCGCGCCGCGCCCAGTGCGGTCAGGCCGAGCCCGCCACCGGCATAGCCGGCGACCGCGTCGGTACGGCTGCCCTTGATCTGGTAGCGCAGACCGAGCGACACGAACGGCCGTAACGGTGCTGCCGAGCTGTCGCTGCGTGCGAAGGACAGGCCGGCATCGGCGAAGCCGGCGACGTGGCGATCGCGCGCGACGGTCAGCGCGAAGGCACTGCCGCCGGCCTCGCCGACCCCCTCACGCGTGGTCCGGACCAAAGTGAGCCCGGCGCGCGGCCGCAGCGTCCATTCGGTCGACAGGCCGAGATCGTAACTCACCGACAGATCGCTGACCCAGCTATGCAGATCGTAGCGCGCATTGGCCGACGTCGCGCCGGGCAGTACGCGCGCGGTATGCGCTTCTCCGCCGTCATACAGGATGGAAGCAGTGACCCCAAACCCGCCCGGCGTCAGATAGCGGCCATGGATGCCCGCGACGAAGCCGTCGAGCTTGGTCCGCGCCGCCAAGGCGTCGATCTGCTGGCGATCATTGAGATAGCCGGCGAATCCACCGACGCTCCACGTCGCATCGCCGATGCCGATGCCGCCGAGGAAGCCGTAGCTCTGGCTGCGCGCCGATGCCGTGCCCGCCTCGGCATCGGCCCCCAGCCGGTGCCAGCCGCCCAGCATCTGCGCGAAGGTATAGGGATGCACCTCGTCGCCGCCCGTCGCGAAACCGGGGCCGCGCGCGGTGGCCGACAGCGCCAGCGCATTATCGACGCCGATCTGGCTCGCCGAGGCATAGGCCTCCGGCGTGATCCGCGCGAAGGCCGTCGGATTGGACGTGCCGTTGGCGGTCAGCAGCGACGGCAGTGCCGCAATCAGTGTGCTGCCCGGCCCCTGTGCCACCAGGGCGCTGTTGGCATAAGCGATGCTGCGGCTGACCTGCGGTGCAAAGGCGGCATTGTCCAGGAACTGGCCGAGCAACTGGATGCGGTCCCCGCGCTGAACGACGAAGCCGAACAGCGAATCCGGCTTGAGGATCGTCGTATAGCTGCCGGTGATCCCGCCGCTCGCGGTGATCAGGTCGTAGGAGGTGCCGGGGCGCAGCGTACCGCTCGGAGCGAGCTGTAGCGTCGCGCCCGGGGCGATGGCGACCTGGCCGTTGACGACGAGCTTGTCCGACACGGTCGGCGTGATCTCGAACAGCGACAGCGACCCGCTCTGGATCGCGACATTGCCGTTGACCGTCATCGTCCCTGGCGAGGCGCCGGGGCTGAGGATGCCGGCGACGGTGACGTTGCCGTTGACCGTGCCTGCCGAACCAAAGGTCGCGCCGGACCGGATCAGGAACTGATCGGCCGACAGCGTCGAGCCTGCCAGCCCGACGAGTCGACCACCCGACATGTCGACAGTGCCGAGCGCGGCATTGCCTGAGACGGTGGCGAAGCCGTCGCTCATCGACAATGCGGCGACCTGCGCGATGCTGCCGAAGGCGACCGGCACCGCGGCATTGCCGCCCGATATTGCGATCGTGTTGCGGCCGGCACCGCCGTCGACCGATCCGGCGAAGCGGCCGGCGATGGTCAGGCGGTTGTCGTCGTCGCCGAAGCGGAGCTGGCCGGTGGTCAGCGCGGCGTTGGCGAGCAACGTGAGGCTGCCGGTGCCGGCGACCCGGTCGAACGCATACGTGCCGGCAAGCGACAGCGTGCCGCTGCCCTCGGTGGTCAGCGTCGCAAAGCCGGTCAGCGCATTGGTCAGCGTCCGGTCGCCGGCCAGGGCGACGGTCGCACTGCCCTGACCACCGCCGGCTACGCTGCCGGCCAACGTGCCGCCCGCGGCGAGGCGGAAGCGCGTGTTACCGGTGCCGAGGTCGATGACGCCGGTAAGCGTGCCGCCATCCGCAACGGTCAGCTGCGTATCGGCGGTGGTGAAGGCCAGGGGGGCTGCGGCGCTGCCGAGCGTGCCGGCGACGGTCAGCGCGCCACCGGTCAGCGTGACGCGCTCGAACCCGGTCACGCTGCCGACCAGCGTCACCGGCGCGGCCGCGGTGAAGGCGAGCGTGTCGGTACCGCTGCCGCCGTCATAGCGGCCCATCGCGGTCGCCGTGCCGAGCGCGAGCGTATCGTCGCCGCCACCCAGTGCGACGCGGGCGATGTCGCCATCGATGCGCAGCGTCTCGCCGGCATCCGATCCGGTGACGCCGGCGATGCGATAGCCGGCGAGCGTCAGGTCGACGTTGGCGCCACCCAGCGCGAGGCTGGTGAAATCCTGGTCGAGCGTCAGGCGGAGCGTGCCGGTGCCGCCGACCGCTAGCCGTTCGAAGCCGGTGCGCGCGCCGATGCCGCTGCGGTCGCCGGCGAGGACGAGCGAATAAAGATCGTCGCCGGCACCGCCGTCGACCACCCCGGTAACGCGGCTGTTCGGCCCTTCGACGAACGTGTCGTTGCCCGCGCCGAGCGCGACCGTGCCGAGAATGGTGCCGTTGTTGATCACCGTCTCGTCGGCGCTGCTACCGGTCAGCGCGACCGGGCCGCTGGTCGTCAGCGTATCGCCTGCGGCGACGGTGATGGTGCCGCCGACCAAGCCGATCGTGTCGAAGCCGAAGCTGCCGAGATAGTTGACGTTGCCTTGGCCGGTCTGGCTAAGGCCCTCGAACCGGACGAATTGCGCGGCGTTGATCGTGCCGCCGGCGGTCGCATCGACGATCAGCATATCGGTGCCGGCGCCACCGTCGACCGTACCGGTCAGCGTCGCATTCGCCTGCTGGAGGAAGATGTCGTCGCCGGCACCGAGAAACACGTCGCCGGTCATCGTGCCGCGATTCTCGATCCGGTCATTGCCGCCGCCAAGTGCGATCGAGCCGATAATCGTGCCGGTGTTGACGATGCGGTTGTCGGCGTCGCCCACGGTCTGGATGGCGCCGGCGAGCCGGTCGCTGCCGAGATAATAAGATAGATAGTCGTTGCGGGCGAGCGCGGTGCCGTTGCTGCCGCGGATCGTGCCGGCGTTGGTGAGGTCGAGGCCGCCTTCGCTGAAGATGGCGGTGGAGAGCGTGCCGGTCGCCTCGATCGCGCCGGACGCGGTGTTGGTGATCTGCGTCCGGTTGGCCGATGTCGCGTAGGTTTGCACCGCGAACGCCGGCGTGCTGCCATAAATCGGTGCCGCGCCGGCATAGGGATCGTCGGGCAGTGGAGTGCCACCGCCATTGGCGCGGATCGTACCGCTGTTGGTCAGTGTGACCGCGGTGCGCGTATCTGCCGCGGCGCCATAATTGACCGCGTACAGAGCAACTCCGGTGCCGCCGCTCTCACTCGCCGCGATCGTGCCGCTGTTGTCGAGCGACACCGTCGCGCCGCCGGCACTGCCGGCGTAGGAGGAGAGGACTACGGCATGGTGGGTGGCGGTGATCGTCCCGCTATTGGTCATCGCCAGTGTCGCCGGGATCAGCGTGTCGCCGGCAAAACTGGTGTCGTGACGGGCATTGACGCCGCTGACAATCGTGCCGCTGTTGTCGATCGTCGACGATCCGTAGGCCGTCAGATTGAGTGCGAAGATATCGCCATTGGTGATCAGCGTACCGGTATTGGTGATCGACGCCGTGTCATAGAGGTCGAGCGCAGCGCCGCCGAGTGTGCTGCTGCCGATCGTGCCGCTATTGATGAAGCTGGCGATGTTCCATGATCCGGTTGGATCGGTGTAAAAGGGGACGTTCGACACCCCGTCGCTGAGCGTCGCGGTGTTGACGATCGATCCGTCGCCCGAGACGCGTACGGTGCCGGCGACCGGATTGGCGGCAGTAATCGTCACGACCGTGTCGGCGCCGATCGCACGCACGCCTTCCCGCTCGAAATTGATCAGCGATGCCGGCAGCGTGCCGAGCGCGACGCTGCCGCTGGCGGTGCGCGCGTGGATGAAGCTGTCGAGGCCATCGCCGCCGTCGATCGTGCCGGTGACGCCGATGACGTCGTCGATCGCGATCAGCTGGTCGTCGGCACTGCCGAAGCGCAGGTCGCCGGCCAGCGTGCCTCCCTCGGCGATATAGGTGGCGGGCATATAACTGACGCCGCCAAAGCTCGAATAGGCGAGGTCGATCGAGCCGGTGATAGTTCCGGCGTTGCGGATCGTGCCGCCCATCATGCGGATTGCCGTGCCCGCTCCACCGACGATCGTGCCGCCGCCCAAGTTGGTGATGACGGTGCCGTTGGAATAGCCGTAGGACGGCACGCCAATCGCGACATCGCCCGAACTGGCGATCCGACCCGAATTGGTGATCGTGCCGTAGGCGTAGGAGGTGAGCGCCACCGCAGTGCCAGCGACATCGATCGTGCCGCTGTTGGTGACATCTGACACCCCGCTGATCCCGGTCGCCGCGCCACCACCCGCGGCCTGGACGATCGAGCCGCTGTTGGTGACGCTGAGAGCTCCCGATACGCCGGTGGCGTTGTTGAGCGTGATCGTGCCGCTGTTGACGACGATTTTGCCGCCGGCGATCGCGGTGATGCTGCTGTAGCTCGGCGTGACGCGATCGCGGACGGTGATCGTGCCGGCGTTGGTGAACGTGTCGTCCCCGGTCAGCGCCACTGCCGTATAGGGGTAGATGTTGCTGTCCGATCGGTCGAGCGTCAGCGCACCGCGGCTGGTGAGGGTGAGCCCGCGCGTTGCCGGCTGCGTCTCGCCCGGCGCGAGCAGCAGCGACGTGATCTGGATCGCCGGCTGGCTGGTGGTGGCGATCGTTGCGTCGAGATCAACCACGCCCTGGCCGGCGAGCGTCAGCGTCGGGACGTACAGGCCGGGGGCCTGCGTTGCGGTGCCGGTTAGCGTCAGCGTCGCACTGTCGTAGAGATCATAGCCGATGCTGGCGAAGCCGGCCGGGGTGGCGAGGCTGGTCGCAGTATCTCTGCGGACGCGATAGCGCAAAGTCGAATTAGTGGCGGTAATCGTGCCGGTGATGCCGGCGATCCGCCCGTCACCGCTGCCGGCAAATTCCGCAACCAGCACATCATTGGTGCCGAGCGTCAGATTGCCGTTCACCACGCCGCCCGCCAGTGCGAAGAAGCGGTTGGCGTTGTAGCTGCTGCTATAGGTGCTGCCGAGCAGTGCCACGTCGCCGTTGATCGTACCGGCATTGGCGACCGTCGCGTTAAATAACCCGGTGGTTGTGCCGGCGACGCCACCGTTGATCGTGCCGCCAGCACGATTGTCAAGCACGCCGTAATAATCGACCAGCACACCGGTGTTGGGGGAGGTAATTGTACCGGTATTGACGAGCGAGGAAGAGATTCGAGCGCCGGCGACCTTGCCTTCGATCAGACCGCTATTGTTCCAGTCGGTGCCAGAGGATCCCGATAGAATCACGCCGGTACCATTGGTCGAGCGGATCGTACCAGCATTGGCGAAACGCGCGTTGAACAGCGAGACGCCGGTATTGGCGGCGGTGATCGTGCCGCTCGCGGCGTTGACGACTTCGCCGGATGCGCTCACCGACACGCCGCCGCTTGCCGCGTTTATCGTGCCGCTGTTCTCGAACCGCGTCACATAATAGCCGACACCGACCGCATAATCATAGGCGCCGCCGCCGGTCGTGGTGATGGTGCCAGCGTTGGTGAAGCTCGGCGCGCTGTCATAGTCGTAGCTGCCGACCTGCACCACTTGGCCGGTCCCGGTCAGCACCGTGCGGTTAACGACCGTGCCGCTGCCGCCGATCGTCAGCAAGCCGGGCGCGATGAAGCCGTCGGCGAGCGTTGCGGTGGTATCAGCTTCGGGTGCGAGGCTGAGCTGTTCGAAATTAGTCGGCAGCGTGATTGCGCTGGCGATGGTCGCGTTGGTCGTGAAACGGACCCGCATCGTGTCGGTGCCGGCGCCGCCGTCGATCGCGCCGGTGATGCCGGTGACCAGCCCATTGTTCCAGCCGGCGACGAGCGTGTCGGCGCCGCTACCGAACCTGACCGAGCCGGCGATGGTGCCGGCGCGCGAATCTACCAGGCTGCTGCCGTAATAATTTGGATTGGCGGCGACGACGACGTTGCCGGAAATCGTGCCGGCGTTGATCAGCGCCAGCGTGGTCGCGGCGTTGATCGCAGTCGAGCCGACGCTGGCGATCCGCCCGCCTGCGGCATTGCTGATCGTCAGCACGTTGCCGGCGATCGCCGCGCCACTGCCGGTATTGGTGATCGCGCCGCTATTGGCCAAGGCTTGGCTTGACGAAAGGTTTGTGAGCGTCGCGGCGCTGCCCGCAGCGGTTATGGTACCGCTGTTGGCGAGCGTGCCGTAGGCATAGCCGGTGCCCCAGTCGATCGCGCTACGCGTACCGCCATTGATCGTGCCGGCGTTGTCGAGCGTGCTGACCGTGCCGCTAATCGCGCCGATCGTCCCCGTTGCACGATTGGTGATCGCGAAGCTTCCATAGCCCGGCGTGCTCGCGAGCAGCGCGATGCCGCTGGTGCCGGTCAGCGTACCGCTGTTATCGATCGTTGCGATAGCGCTGCCATAGCCCGAACCACTGCGCCCGACGACGATCGCGTTGCTGCCGGTAACGCTGCCGCCCTGCGCGACGGTGAGGTCCATACGGGCGTCGTAATAGCCATAGCCATTCGCCGGCGTTTGCCACAGCAGGCTGATCCCCTGCTGTGCGCCGCCGTCGACGCGACCGGCAACCGCAATGCTGACGGCGCTGCCGTAATCAGTCGAAGGTAGAGTTACCGCGATCCCCGGCTGACCGCTGCCCAGTACTGTCGCACCGGCGGGCACGTTCACGGTCGTGCCATAGGTGGCAACGACAAGTCCATTGCTGTCGGTCGCAGCGCAGGTGGTGACCGCGTCGGCTTGGGTCGGATCGGGCGTGCATTGTGCAAACGCAGGCGAGGCAATTAGCATTGCCCCGGTCGCCATCGCCAGCGCCATGCCACTCGTCTGCAGCGCACGCACTCGCACTCGTCGTGTCAACGTCATCGTCCCGATCATTTTATAGCCCCCGGGTATATGACGAACGTGGTAAGATGCCGCCGGGGTCGTGTCTAGATGGGTAAAGGTCTATGACGAGTTAAGAGGTGTTTTACTGATCAGGCGGCCCCTCAGCCTTTAAAATCACTTGCTCATAAGCCGTCTTCTTGAACATTCTGCTTCGCCCACGCGCTTCGTTTGCCGAGATGAAGCCCTGCCCGCACGCGGTTTCATCCAGACAGGCGATCTGAATGCCCTGACGGTGCTGCAAAGTGCGCACGAACTCCGACGCTTTGGGCAGGCTGTCGTTGGTGCCAGTGTCGAGCCAGGCATAGCCGCGACCCATCTGTTCGACGTAAAGATCGTCCGCTTTCATGTAGAGCCGGTTGAGATCGGCAATCTCGAGCTCGCCGCGCGCGTAAGGTTTGAGATTGCGAGCAAATTCGACCACGTGATTGTCGGAGAAATAGAGCCCGGTGACTGTATGGTTGACTTAGGATGTACGGGCTTGCCTCAGGGCTGACGGCGCGGCTGCCCTTGCCAAATTCGAAGACGCAGTAAAAAAAGCGCACTATTAAACCATGGGAAACATCTAAAGACACTTCACAGCATTCTCGCGATCAACGTGCGTTGCCGCAGGCAAGATGTTTACCGTGGTGGTATAAACGGAAGTTTCCGGGTCATTGGCTACGACCCGGAACAGGGGGTGATCCGTTGTTCTGGTTGAGGCCTCAATGCAGGATTTGACGGCATCGCTCGACCGCGAGGTCCACATACCGTCAACAGCACCTTTCACCAGCGAAGTCGGGAGCTTGGCGTCCTGCGCCGCACAGCCGCCGAGGACGGACAGGAACATTAGGGGCAGATATGGACATAGTAGTCGCAGCATTGTGTGCACCTTGTTTGTGGTCATATGATCCATCGATGTAGATTATTGTGCAGGCGCGGCCATGCGCCAAATTTTGTTGATTAGCGACAAACGGTCGGTACCGCCGAAAAGCGTCAGGAGACGGAAGATTCTGCGGATGTGAAGAGCAGTTCCGCGTGGCGATGGCGCGCCAAAGAAGCGGTAACGTCGCATGACTTCGGCATGCTTACGAAGCTGGGTCTGCCGGCGGTCTGAGGTAATGCTTCCGCTAGATCGGACGCGATACTTTAAAACAGTATGGTCGGTATTACCGATCCTGCCGCGCCCCGCCAAGCGGCACCACAGATCATAATCCTCCGCCGGAAATGTGGCTGCGTCATATCCTCCAACTGCCTCAACGTCCGCCTTGCGATACATTACCGCTGGATGGACGAAAGGCGGATAAAAATTGAGAGCAAAGCGACAGTCACGATCGGAGCAGGGCATGGCCAATGAGCCGAAAGGGGTGCCATGATCATCAATCTTCTGGGCCTGTCCCCCCAGTAGGACTAGATCGGCATCGGCAAAGAACGTCATCTGATGGCCCAAGCGGTCCGGTAGCATAACGTCGTCCGCGTCGTGGCGGGCGATTAAAGTGCCCGTAGCTGCGGCGACGCCGCGATTAAGCGACGCGGCGAGGCCGAGATTACAATCATTACGGAGGATCCTGTAAGGAAAGTTTGCATGAGTTTTGATGATCTCGGCAGACCCGTCGGAGGAGGCATCGTCGATAAATACAACCTCGAAATTTCGAAACGTCTGCTCATTCAGGGATTTAACGGCATCCAAAATCACTGCCGCTTCGTTGAAGAACGCGCAGACGACTGATATGCTTGGGGCTGGCGGAGCGACAGCTGGCAACGTCATAAAGGCTTACAGACTATCGAGATGCGCATCGACGCGATCAAGCAGCGGCTTAGAGTGGACGCTGTCGACCTTGCGCATGAACAAAGGTTCGGCCGCAATTACTTCTTCATAATTTTCTACGCCGAGGTGGCGGGGTAAGGTCGGGTTCGGATTGCGCCAGTCGGCATAATGCGGGCCATTGACGCCTTGTTCGTAATCAAGCTCGCCGATGCCCTTAAGCTGATTGTACTTGATGAAGGGGGCCCGCTCCGAATGCATCAGGAGCGTATGCAGCATCATTTCATCCGGTAGCTGGGCATAGCGGAACCACTCCGTACGATCGGTACCCCACAGCGGCAAGACATGATCAATTGCCGCACGAGTGAGCGACCACCACGACGCGCCATGGTACAACTGCAGAGGATAGGCCGCGCGAACCGGGCCGTATTTGTTGATCGCTAAACCGATTTTTTTCAAGATCCAAGGTGCGGTGCGGACGTTGAACGATTCCCGATCTCCAAGATAATAACGCCGCGCGAGATTGTTATGGAAGCCCGTGCCGGACCGGTCGAGCATTCGGGACACCGTCATGATCTCCTGATCCTTGCGGATTTCCGCAAGGATCACGGGGAGCGGTTTAATTGGGTAGTCTGCGCCGGACATTAACACAAAGCGTTGAGTATCGGGGGAGACGCGAAGCGCGTGGCGGATCGCGGCAAATGCGCCTTCTGTGAAGCTAAAGCCGGCCCAGTTGACGGCGATGCGTTCGGCGTCGGGTACGAAGTGGACGTTGGGCAGGTCCGCGAACGCGGCGAGAAACGGCGTTATGTCGGATTTGATATTGATGTGGACAACATAGGTCGACGCTGGATCGTACATCCTGCGGATCAGTCGTTCCAGCATGGCGGGATCAGCATGCGCCATAATCAGAAAAGAGATGGGTACGTCGCCCATAAGCGGTGTCCTTCTGTAGATGAGATACTTGCGGTTAGAAGCCGCCGAGGAGCGCGAGGACAGCGTTATAAAGACGCTTATTGGCACGGGGTAACTTGGCGCCGATCGACCTTTCGATATCGGCGCGGTTGATGTTCACGCCCCAAAAACGGTTCCAGCCCTCGATCTCGCACGCGGTGGCAAGCGGAATGAGATAGCGCCACCATGCGGGTACCACCGACCCGACATATTCTTTTTGAAGGCGGTGCGTGCTCAAGATCAATCGACGGATGACCGGCTCGCTCAGTGTCTCGTTGACGGAGATCCGATAACTCGCTTCGACACGTCGGTGCTGGATCAGGCGAAACAGCCGGGAGAAACGGGCATAGAAGAAGTGATCGCCGGACGGGTAATCATGTTCGTTATAGCCACCGGCCGTAATGGCATCGACCTTCCGGCAGACGAAGCCGATCGGGTTGCCAAGCGGGTTCGCCCAGAACAGGTTTCGCGGTGTTATCGATCGGTAATCGGCAAGGCCAAATCTGCGAAGATCAATCAGCTTCTGTCGCCAGCGTGCTACCGGAGAATGGTTTGACTCGGGCGAGGACGTTGCAGCTGAGGACTTATGGAGCCGCTGGTCTAGATTGCGTTTCCGGCAAGCGATGGCGTCAACGGGGGATTGCGCTTCGAGTACGTCGAGCATGGTTTCGACGAAAGTCGGGTCAAGCAGATCGTCATCATGGAGCATGGTGTGCCAATGGCCTCGCCCAAGCTCGATGCAACGATTCCAGTTACCGAACATGCCAATATTTTCGCTATTACGGTAATAGCGAAAACAGGAGTCTTTGATCTGGGGAACTTCGAGAAGAAGGCGGTCGGCAGCGGTCGACTCTGGGTCATTATCGACGACCACAACCTCAATGACGCGAGCGGATTGCTGGGCCAAGGCGCTCTCGACTGCTTCGCGCAGCATGGCAAAGCGGCGGAAGGTCGGGATGGTGATCGAGATCGCCGGGTTCCGGTCATCGCTACCCTGGACCATCAGGACCGAAGGCGCTGCCTGTCCAGTCAGCGGCTGAGTGGTTGACATGACTAAATTAATCTCCGGCAGGGCGATGACCCCGGATAAACCGGTACCAAAGGATGCGGCCTTACGGGGCCACAATGCGGGTGTCTTGTAGGACCATGAGCGGCCAGCGCCAATTGTTATAGCTGAGCTGTACCAGCCCCTGCACGGCGATAATGCCTTCGATACCCCAGCCGCACCAGCCGGCAAACAGGGTGCCTGCGACCACCGCGATCGCCGACAAAACCGCCGCACGGGTGAACGGTACCTTGTTTCCGGTCATCAAGACGAAGGCGTTAACGCTGTGCAAACCCTCAAGCAGCATCACCACGCCGAGGAAGAAGAGCAAGGGTGCGGGAAGCAAAATGACATTCCGGCCGAGCATCTTGAACAGGGGCGGGGCAACGAAGGTAAGCGCAAGCACGCCGAGCAGGAATAGCGCGACAAACAGGGTAGAGAGCTGGATTGCCTCGCGGCGAACCGCGCGTTTGGCGCCTTGAGACTGGAAGCTAACCAAACGTGGCATGGCAAATTGTGCGGGGAGCTGTGACACCTGAAGAATTGCGCTGATAAGCTGCAGGGAGATCGCATAGGCGCCGCCCTCCGTGAGGCCGACAAAGCTGGTCACTGCGAAGACGCTGGAGCGGGTGATCAAGAAGCCGGATAACGACGCCAGTCCAAACCGGCTTGCGTTCGGCGCAATCGTCCTAAGCAGTCGGATGCTACGGGCATTGTCCCGGGTCAACGACGGGATTTGCCGACGGATCGGCCGCATGAATAGGGTTGCTATGATCCGTGCGCTGCCAAAAGCGGCTAGTTGGGCGATCGCAAGTGCCAATAATCCGCCACCAGCAAGAAGGACGCCAATACCGAGCAGGGCTGCACCGCCTTTGCCGATAATTTGGCTGATCAAATCATGCTCGACTCGGTTGGCGCCAATCAGCACCGGATTGACCCAAGAGAAGTACATAGACTGGGCGGTCGCGAGCGCCATGATAGTCCAAGTCACAATGATTTCGCGCGCGTCTAGGTGCGAGGTGGCCGTGACGCTCATCACGTAAGCCAGCCCGCCTGTAATCATCACAAGAAACACGATCGCCGCCAAGATTGCATACCATAGCCGAGCAGCGTGGATCAGGTCGCCGATCAGACGATAATTGGCGTTACCGGCGGCCCGGCCGTTGAAACCTTCTGTCTGGATGGTGTCCGCCCCAGCGAACGCGGTGGCGATGCCGCGCGCGAATGCACCACCGAAGCCAAAATCGGCGATGGCAGCCAGCCCTTGTATGGTGATCAGCAGATACCAGACGCTGATCTCGGCCGTCGTCAGCGTCTTTACTAGAAACGGTAGCAGCAGAAGCGACGCGCCATATTGCATCACTTGCGCAAGGAAGCCGACGAAGAAGCGTCGCTGCGCAAGCAGCGACGCCATTCGCGTGGACCGATCGTGCCGTGCGACCGGAGAAATTTGCGCCATGGGAGTGAATGGCTGCCGTCAGACGGTAGCCGCGCGACCGGCTGCCAAGCCGCTCATCAGGGATTGGTTGCTCCATAGATAGCCCCATTCGCCAAACCGGCCAGCGGACAGGATGCCGACGTCGCGAATATACGCGAGCACTTCGTCGCGTCGCTTCTCCATGCCGACGTCGTAGACGACGTTGCCGTAGTCGAGCTTGCGATGATCTAGGACGATAATGTCGTCGCGTGTCGCCAGTCCCATTTTTTCAAGCCCGGCAAGCGTATTTTCCTTCATCTCCTCAGCGGTGTGCTGCTGGGGATGACGAGGCGACGAGTAGATTTCGAATTGCAGCGAGCTGCATCCTTCGGGAACGTTGTTGGGCGACTTGAGGCTAGGCGCGTAGGCGCGGGCGGCCCATATGTCACGATCGTAGATGTAAAACCACAGCGCGGGCGGCACGGCGGGTTTATTGAAGCCAACCGATATAAGATCGACGGCCGTTGCAAAGAGGCTGCGGGCTTTGTCGCGGATCGGCGCGGGTGCCGAGGGCAGCATCTCGACGACTTCGGGGATCGGAAGTGTAGAGATCAGCTTCGAATAATGAACTTGGTCGCCATCCTCGAACGTCACGATCTGGGCGACGGGGTCAATCGCAACGGCGTGTTTGTTACAACGGATGTCGGCATCGACCATCAACGGTTCGATAAATGCCCGGTAACCACCTTGTTCGGGGTAGCGCATTTCCTTTGCGTAAAAGTGATTGGGCTTCTCGGTTGTGAACGCGCCCTGTAGAACCTCCCGAATGTCCGCGCGACGGACGCGCTGACCGATCCAATCGGTGCCGAGTTCGTTGGCCGGCACCGTCCAATATTTTTCCGTATAGGGCATCGGCCAGCGTTCGGCGATCGGTCGGCCATATTGCTGGACGAGCCAATCCTCGTAATTGTTGAGTTCGCCCTGCGGCGCCTCGGTTAGACCGGCGATCAACGCGATCTTCTCTTCGGCGGGCAACGGATGCATGTTGTTCTGCGTGGGGTGTCGCAGCCAGTTGCCGGCATCCCAACACAACGCCTCCGGCGCATGCGTGATGTAGGGCGTCCGATCAAAGATCTCGCGTACCTCAGGCTCGGTCGCGAACGAGAGATGCACTGCGCGATCGAAGCGGAAACCATCGATGACAAAATTGTCAAGCAGACCGCCGGCTGTCGCCCTTTTTTCGAATATGGTCGGGCTTTTACCCTGCCGGCGCAATTCGTGACCAGCACCAAGGCCCGTAATGCCGGCCCCGAGGATTACGTAATCGATATGTTCCATCGTCACGTGGCGTTTCCTTCCAAATTTGCGAGCAGTCCGTCGGAGCGGAGTTTCGCTACATAATTGTCGATCGCGGTAGCCCAATGCGGCATGATGTCGAGCCCACGCTCTTGGAGGCGGGCGTTTATTGCCGTTTCGTTGTGGCTCACAGGAGCTGCGCGAACGAAGGCGGGGGCGGGCTTCACCTCGCAGGGCATCTGGGCGGCGTCTATGATGCGCCTGACATACTCATATCGGCTGGCCGAGCCTTGGGTGACGATGTTGATTGTGCCCCGTACGCCGGCGTCAATCGCGACGAAGAGCTGCCGTGCCACGTCAGCGACGTTCGAGGGGCAGCCATGCTGCTCGTCATCCGACGAAAGCTGGGACGAGGTGCTTGCCTCCACTAGCCGCCGCCAGACGAAGTTCCTTGGATTGCTTGCATCGCCACCGTAGAGCCAACCGACCCTGGCGATGAGGTGATCGGACGCTGCCGCCGCTACCGCACGCTCCCCGACCAATTTCGTGCGATGATGAGCGGTGGTCGGTTGGGCGGGATCGTCCTCGGTGAAGGGCGTGTCCTTCCATGCGCCATAGCAGCCGGTGCTTGACACCTGGACCATCAGGGCGCCGGCGGCCTGGCAAGCCTCTGCGACGAAGCCGGGCAATACGCCATTCGCTGCCATTGCCTTGCTGATGTCGCGTTCGGCGCCATCCGCATCTACGTCTGCCGCACAATTGATCACCAAAGAGGGGGCAACGCGCGCAACCAGCGCAATGATGGCTTGCGCGTCATTGCCCTCGAGCTCGGCCCGACCGGCCGTTACCACGGGTGACGGGCATGCGGCAGCTACGGCACGGCCCAGCATGCCGCCGGCGCCGAGGATCAGTGTGGTAGGTACCACGTGCATCATGCCGCTTGGCGCGCCGTCGCTGGCGAGAGCAGCGCGGCATAATCGGCGATCTCCCGGAGAGAAACCGCCTGCATGTCGTCACCTGCGAGGAAGGATTTCTGCCATCGCACGATCCGGCTCAGCACGTCCTCCAGATGCCAGCGGGGTTGCCACCCAAGCATTTGCCGTGCCTTGGAAATGTCGAGCTTCAAATAACGGGCTTCGTGGGGGTGGAAGGCCTCGTCGCGTTCCCAGCGCGCATTACCCTGCCACAGGGCGATCATCCGATCGACGATCCATTCGACCGGCTGGGCATCTTCATCCCGCGGGCCAAAGTTCCACCCCTGCGCCACGTCCTGGCCGTCATGCCACAAAGCCTCAGCGAGGCGCAGATAGCCGGACAGTGGTTCGAGAACATGTTGCCACGGCCGCGTCGACAGCGGATTGCGGATAAGTACGGGCTCATCAGTCTCAAACGCGTGCATGATGTCTGGTATCAGCCGGTCAGGCGACCAGTCGCCTCCGCCGATAACATTGCCCGCGCGCCCCGATGCCAGCGCCACGCCGTCAGGGGCGGCGAAAAAGGACCGACGGTAGGCGGAACATACCAGTTCGGCGCAGCCTTTACTGCTGCTATATGGATCATGCCCCCCCATAGGCTCGTCTTCACGATAGCCCCAAGGCCATTCCTTGTTCTCGTAACACTTGTCGGTCGTGACCACCACAATCGCCCGTACCGACGCTGTCTTGCGTGCGGCTTCTAGGCAGTTGATCGTGCCCATGACATTGGTGGCGTAAGTTCCGACTGGGTCGTCATACGACAGACGCACCAACGGCTGCGCTGCCATGTGAATGAATATCTCGGGCGCGAAATCAGCAACCGACTGGTGCAGCAACGCCGCATCTCGGATATCTCCGATCTCAGAGACCATATTGTCGCCGACCCGCGCTACTTCAAAAAAGCTCGGATTGGTACTCGGCTCCAGAGCAAAGCCCTTCACATGTGCGCCCATGGCTTGGAGCCACAGCGACAGCCAACCGCCTTTGAACCCCGTATGGCCGGTCAGATAGACACGCTTGCCCGACCAGAAGGTTGAATCCACCATTACCAAATCCTCCACGGAGCGTGACCGCTTTCCCACAGTTGTTCAAGGTGCGTCTTGTCCCGCAACGTATCCATTGGCTGCCAGAAGCCGGTATGCCGGAACGCCATAAGCTGGCCGGTTTCAGCGAGGCCGCGCAGTGGCTCTTGTTCCCATACCGTTGCGTCCCCGGCAATCGTGTCGAGCACGGCAGGTGACAGGACGAAGAAGCCGGCGTTGATAACCCCGCCATCGCCCTCGGGCTTTTCGAGGAAATGCATGACCTGATCGCCGTTCATCTCGACGGCGCCAAACCGGCCCGGGGGTGCGGCGACGGTAAGAGTCGCATCCTTGCCGTGCTGCTTATGGAAGGCGATCGCGCCGCTAATGTCGACGTCGCCAACGCCGTCGCCATAGGTCATGCAGAAAGCTTCTTCGTGACGAAGATGTTCTGCCACGCGCTTCAGCCGACCCCCGGTCATGCTAGTCTCACCCGTATCAACGAGGGTCACGTTCCACGGTTCTGCCCGGCGGTGGTGCACTTCCATTTGATTTTCCGCCATGCGGAACGTCACATCGGACATGTGCAGGAAGTAGTTAGCAAAATACTCCTTGATTACATATCCCTTGTATCCGCAACAGATAACAAAGTCATTAACGCCGTGTGCGGCATAGATTTTCATGATGTGCCACAGGATCGGGCGTCCGCCGATCTCGATCATTGGCTTGGGCCGCGATGACGTTTCCTCGCTAAAGCGAGTGCCCAAGCCACCAGCGAGAATAACAGCTTTCATAGCTTAACCTCTATATTGCTAATTGATGCGGCCGTGTAGCAGCTAGTGCTTACGATAATTGCCATCTTTAAACGCTTTGTAACTCAGCGATATGCCGTCTACCAAATTGGTAGCCGGCCGCCAGCCGAGAGCCGCGATCTTGCTGCTGTCCATCAACTTGCGCGGCGTGCCATCTGGTTTGGAAGTATCATGGGTGACCGGGCCGTCATAACCGACCACCTGCATGATCATCTTTATCAAATGATTAATGGATATGTCTTCACCATATCCGATGTTGATATGGTCATCACTGGAATAAGTCTTGATCAAATGTACACAGGCATCTGCACAATCATCGACATACAGGAATTCCCGCAGGGCCGTGCCGGTGCCCCAGACGACGATATCGCTGCCGTCCGCTTTCGCTTGGTCAACCTTGCGGATCAAGGCTGGCATTACGTGACTAGAGGTAAGATCGAAATTGTCGCCGGGACCGTAAAGATTGGTCGGCATGGCGGAGATGAAGTCGCAGCCGTGTTGGCGACGGAACGCCTGGACTAATTTGATGCCGGCGATCTTGGCGACCGCATACCATTCGTTGGTCGGTTCCAAAGGTCCGGTTAGCAGAGCCTCCTCGGTGATTGGTTGCGGCGCAAATTTGGGATAGATGCAGCTCGACCCGAGAAACAGGAGCTTTTCAACGCCGTAGCGCTGGGCTGCGCTAATGATCGCAGTTTCGATCAGCAGATTGTCGAGGAGAAAGTCGGCCGGATAGGTGTCGTTGGCAACAATGCCGCCGACCTTCGCCGCCGCAAGGAATACCGCGTGCGGGCGGTTGGCTTCCATCCAGGCGGCGACGCCGGCCTGATCACGCAAATCAAGCTCGTCACGATCGACCGTCAGCACCTGACACTTTTCAGTTGCCAGACGGCGGATGATCGCTGATCCGACCATGCCGCGGTGACCGCACACCCAGACCTTCTTGCCTTCAAGCGTGTACATATCAGGCCCCTTTGCCGATCGGCGCGGTCTGCATGACCTGAAGATCCGCCTGTACCATCTCGCGGGCAAGGTCGCGAGGCGAGGTGTCATGCTGCCAGCCCAGCTTGTCGCGCGCCTTGGTAGGATCGCCGATCAACAGCTCGACTTCCGTCGGGCGGAAGTAGCGGGGATCGACCGCGACCAGTAAGCGTCCGGTTTTGGCGCAATACCCCTTTTCATCGGCATCTTTGCCGTCCCAGCGCAAAGCAATCCCGGCGTCTTCGAACGCCCATTCGACAAAGGTGCGCACCGTCGTGGTCTTGCCGGTTGCGAGAACATAATCGTCCGGCTCATCGGCTTGCAGCATCAGCCACATGCCTCGCACATATTCGCGGGCATGGCCCCAGTCACGTTGCGCGTTCAGATTGCCGAGGTAGAGCATTTCCTGTCGCCCAAGGGCGATTGCGGCGGCCGCGCGGGTGATCTTACGCGTCACGAATGTCTCGCCTCGAAGAGGGCTTTCATGATTGAACAGGATACCGTTAGAAGCATGCATGCCATAGGCTTCGCGATAATTGACGACGATCCAATAGGCGTAGAGCTTGGCCGCGGCATA
>Ga0265798_10002904_pt1 | contig 24844 bp, 9 predicted proteins | sample P3T30metagenome_FD_192430 | JGI IMG/M metagenome (GOLD analysis project Ga0265798, IMG submission 192430) | Plant litter microbial communities from East Loma Ridge, Irvine, California - P3 T30 | ecosystem: Environmental > Terrestrial > Plant litter > Unclassified | place: USA: California...
CCATTCGACAAGAAACTCAACCGCTTCTTAAGCGCCCCGTTCCCATTGCCGTTCGCATTCCCATTGCCATACCCAGCCGCACTGCCCGGCCTACTATCCATACTCGGCCGCCTGTCGAACAGGCTCAAGCGCCCACGGCTCGCGCTCCGAGCGCGACTCTGCTGTCTCGAGTGGCGGCCACCGCTCTCTTCGAAGCCGCCGCCGCCATTCGCCTGCTGCTGTTGCTGACCGCCTTGCTCGTTCAAACGGCCGCGAAGGGAACTGATGGAGCCGCGCTTCAGGAACGACAGCGAGCGCCTGCGACCTCGTCGGAAAGCAGATTCGGGCTGGGGTCCTTCTTCGGGGGCGATGGCCGATTCGTCCGCTATCGCGCCTTCGCTGGCTTGCCGGCCGTCGGGGCCAAGGTCTTCTGCTGCCGCGGGCGAGGGGATGTCGGTGAAGTCCATGACGTTGAGCTGGCCTGGGAAGAGGAGGGCGAGTTCGTGCTCGAAGGTGGCTTCGAAGCGGGGCACGAGCTCGGAGCGGGTGGCGGTGTGGGCTGAGCGGCCGTAGTAAAGCGACAGGCACCTTCGGATCACAAGGGCGTGGTCGAGGAGAGCTGTGTGCAGGGCGGACTGGAGGGTGTCCATTTCTGGCTCTTCGGCGGCTTCGCCGAAGGAGGCTGCGCTAGGGTCGACTTCTTCGGAGGCGGTGTCTTTGGTTGCGGCGGCGGGGAGGAGGCTGTGGTAGCGCGCGACGCTGCTGTCGGAGTCCGGGTCGACCGAGAGGAGGATGGATTCGGACATGTGGTTCATGGCTGCGTCGTCGCCGTTTGCCACGCGTTTCTCTAGTAAGACGAGCTCTTGAGTCTTTCTTGCTGTGCGCTCCACGGCTGCTTCAACAGGAGAAAGCATGGAGACCTCGGTTCTAATGACTTCTGATCGCCTCAAGATCGTTGGGAATGCCTCTTCGGTAGTGTACACCACCTTCTCCACTGGCTGGTCGGTGATGGGGACATCTCGCACAGGTTGTCGCGAAGTCGTCGAGAACATTTGCGGACTAGACAGCAGGTAGTAATCACGAACAGTCTGCGCCACCTTGGTGCGCTGGTAGATGATGTGGTTCAAGTCTCTGTGGACACTCACAGCGAAGATCTGCAAGTATTGGCCTTCAAGTTCTGGCTCGGTTCCCACACGCAAAAGTCGCGCGGATGGGTGAAGCTGCTTCATGCGATCCTCGAACGTAGCCAGACGGTCGCTGGCATGGCCCTCGAAGATGAACTCCTTGTCGCGCAAGCTGATGGGGAAACCGTGCCCTTTGTACACGACCCTGAAGTATCTCGGTACCGAGCGCTCATTCTTCGCGATCTTCTCGTGTACGCTCGCCATGGCGCGCTGGGCTCTGGCCAACTTGGCGAAATCAAAGATGTTGCTCTCGTATTGACCCGCCAACTCCTTGTAGACAGCCAACACCTTTTGCCAACATTCGCCGAGCTCAAAGTGTTGCGCCATTTGGAAGTACAGGGTCTCTTTGCGGTCGAAAGCTTTCTGAGAGGGCATCTTGAGCTCCGGCAATTCGTTGACCTGGGCTGACGTATCCCACTTGTAGCGATCGGCGTGCAACTGTAGTGCAAGGCCGGCTTCGGTGTGGTTGCCGGCATTCGATTGCATGTTGGCCAGCTGATGCACATAGCGGATATACGCATCTTCGCTTTGAACGTTGCGTAAAAATTCCATCAGGCGAAGTGTGTTGACGATCTGAGCAGGCTCGTTAGAGATGACCTCCGCGGAGTGGACGTTATCAAGCATGCCGAGGAGTTCTTCAATTTTACTGAACATCACCACGACAGCTTGGTAGAGGCCCTCCTCTGTCGAATGCTTGAGCGGGCTGAACTGTGAGATCATCTCCGAGATGAAGGTGGTCTGCAATGTAGCCTCGGTGACTGACTTCTTGCGACAGAGCTTGTCAAGGCAGTCGATCATGGCAGTCTGGATGATGCTCAGATCTTCATCGAGCTCCCACGCACTGATGATCATGCTCCTCAGGACCTCCGTTGCAACAGCCCTGAGATTGGCATGCTTGCTCAGACACAGCGCCACAACAGGCGCGACCAAGTCTGGTACGAATTGAACTTGGTATCCGCCCATCCGCTCGAAACCGTGAAGGCTGCGACTTTCCTCGTCAGTTTCCCAACCGATAGCCTCCCAGCTGCGCTTGAGTAGATCCGCTCCCTGCTCTCTCACATCGCCTGCGATTTTCCAGATGGCTCTGCGCTTCTGTTCTGGGAATGTCTCCATAGCCAAGGCGGGACTGCTGACAGCCGCAAACAGGGTCTCGAAGAATTGTCGCCAGATGTTGGTGTCGAACTCGAACGCCTCGTTGGCGTTGGGAGCATAAATGTCAGGGATCCACTCCAGAAGGATCTCTTGAATTCTCTGCAGCGACCGGATAGCGAATCGATGGTGGCTGACGTGCAGACTCACCCAGCTGCGCGGGAAAGCTTCGCAATTGAGGATGCTCTGGCTAGCTTTGAGGGCCTGTAGCAAGACGCCCGGAACATCAACTACGCTAGCATCGAAGTACAGGCGTTTCTGCGTTGTCAGCGCTGCTGCAAGAAGAGCGGACATCTCGAGCATAGCCTCGTCGACGTCGGTTTCTGCTGGGGTCTTCTTCTCTGGGAAGGGAAAGGTTGTTGGGAAGAGCATGCTGAACGTCCGCTTCGGCACACGCTGGACCTTGTGCAAGGTGTCGTACGACTCCACCAGCTTAGGGACATATTGACAGCTCTCCTCGCCGAGCTCGAACATCTGGGTTGCGACAACGGAGCAGCAAAGGCGAACCTGGCAGCGCCATTGATCGGTGACATTGCTTGTTGCGCCCCAGTATGGCGCCAGCCAGCGATAGGTGTTTCCGACGAACGTGTCCCGTATCTCAGGTTGCTTGAAGATTTCCAGATGGCTGAAGTTGATGATCAGTACAAGTCGATGGAAAACCAGCTTGCCCTGAGCATGGGCACACGCATCAAGAAGATTTGTCGCAGTCTCCAGTAGTTCCGTAGGACTCATGAAAGACGCAAGCTCAGGAAGCCAGGAGTGGAAGTGCTGAATGACGAGCGTCTGCGTGCCGAGCAAGACTGGCATGGGGTTTCGCATCAACGCCATCAACGCCACAAAGAGGTTTTGCAGGTCCTGGGCAAACGTCGGGTGACGCTCAATTTCCGAGCCAGCATCTCCGTTGGTGTCTTCCTGTGGCTGCAGTCTAGTCTCCACGATCAATCTTAGTACTTGATCACCAACCTTTAGCGCCGCTCTGAGCTTCCGCGAGCATTCAGGATCCATCGGGTTGGATACAAGACGGTGGAAAGCGCGGGTCAAGCATTGACTTGCATGAGGCCAGTCATGCCGAGTGATTGCGTACTCTTCAATAACGTTCTCCATGTTGAAGCGACGGTCACGCGCCACGAGGAAGAGCACTACAAAGTTCGAGAACACCAGGTCCTCGTAGGTCTCGTTGTCGGCGTATTCGTCCAAGATCTCAAAAAGAGAATGGAAGACCTGGCGGAGGAGCTTGACAATCTCAATCTCGGGCACAAAAGAGAACTTGTCAAGAATCTCAATAAGCCCCTCACCGTGGAAGTCTTGCCAATGCAACAGTCCAAGCAAGTTTGGATCCTGAGAGTATTCTGTGCTGCAGAGGTACGTCTGCAGCGAGACCATCGTCGCTGACGCTTCGGTAAAGTCGGCCTTCTTGGCCCAGGGAGGCAGAGCCAGATAAGCGCCTTTGCCACCAATAAGGCTGGAGCTGTATTCGTCGTAGACATAAAGAGAAACATGATGCTCGCCATCCCTTACAAAGGCACCATTCTCCCAGAGAGGTACCCAGGCAAGTGCGAATGGGAAGTTCGGGCTGTCTGCGATACTCATCACGACGTGGCAGCCGGGAACGTCTTCAGTAGGGACAGACAACCTGATGGTCTGATTCCAAGCTTCACCGCGCTCAACACCTGTGGTCCTCCACGCGATGTGGCCTTGGTGATTTGAGGATGTGAAGATGCAGTCCTCCACTCTTTCGCCTCCACCTTTACGTACCTCCAGTGTGAGTTGCAAGTTCGCCAGCGAAGTTTGACAGCGCTGACTAAGAGGCACATTGCCAAACTTTGAATGAGCGAGTTGTGCGTTCTTGGGCACCAGAGGCTCTGTAATGGTAAGGTAAATGTCACTTCGCGGCTTGGATGGCACGCCGGAGAATCCCAGTTTTTGCGTCGTGTGGATATTGTGCAGAAGAGTCGGCGTCGTACGAATAAGCGAGTCCAAGTCGAGAGAAGGAAGCGCAGTCGCAAACACATCGAAGCGCTTGATCGCGGAAACCTTAGCGAAACCACCTGTGGGACTGCGGCCCAGCTCGCGAATGATGTCGTCCCACCCAGCACCTTCATCATTGCGATCTTCCGAGGGTGTGGAAGGGATCCAAAGAGTAGCGCTGGTCCGAAGTTCCGACTGCTCACGCGCCATGCTTCCAATGTCGATCGCGCCGACGCCAACTGTACGCTTGACAGTCTTTTCTTGTACAGAGGGATGTTCAGACATGGAAGAGCTCGAGCGACCAGTACGAGGACGGTCGGAGTTGGCGGTGCCGGGGCGGGTTTCCTGCTTTCTCTGACTTCCGAAAATGCTTCGTCTGCTCTTCAGGCTTGGCCGCGATTTGGGCATCGTCGACATCGATGGTTGGGTAGACAGCTCTGGGATGGTCTGATGCGATAAGTTTTGTCGTACAGGCTCGTCTCGTAGTAACTTGAATACCAAATACAACGAGTTGGCCTCTTGTCCAATGCCCAGGTCTGCTGCTGTGAGGTTCGCAAAGAGTGTTCTGGGCTCATCGTCAGAAGGCTTTGAATCCGCGTCAATGACTGGCACTGCGATTGAGTAGTTTTCCGTGAGAGGCTTCGGCTTTTGCCCAGGTTCTTTTGTGCAGAGGTACATCTGCAGCGTCGCAGGTTGCTCAGACGAAGAGACGAAGTTGGTGACATCGACGAGGATGTGGTAAAGCATGTGCATGTCTGCGGGAGGGTTTGGAGGCCGGTCCAGGATGCTCATGTTGGCCTGGTCTTTTGTCATTTCAATCACCGAGTCGTCGGCCGTCAAGATACGACCTTTCTCCGCGCAGCTGCGCACTACAACCTCGTCGCTCAGCAGTTTGTTCCCGGCCACCAGATCCCACACCGTATCTTCCCGAAGCTTCTTGAGCTCTTTCGTGGTCATGACATCGTGCATGAGCTGCTGCCGCCTCATTCCCAAGCGCTTGATGAGATCCTGCACGCGGCTCAATTGATCGTAGCCTCGCGCAAGCAGCAGTTCATGAAGCCGAGCATCGTGCCACTCGCGCAGACAAGATGCGATCTCGTCGACCAGAGGCTCCTCTGCCGAATAGACTGTCTCGTCACCCACCCTGAGCAATGGCACTGGCGCAATAGGCTTGGGCGCATTGGGGAGTCGCGGCATGGGATTTTCCTCTAGATCGATTCCCTGTATCCTCGCCTTGTCCCTCAAACTCGACTGGCTTCTCTTTCTGCTGTGAGCTCTGCTCAAACGCTGCGCCGAGATCTTCTGGCTCTTTCTCTTTTCCTTGATGTTCGCCTCGTCGTTGTTCGCTGGCGACAACGGGCTCGTGGGGCTCGTGACGCTTTCGTTGGATTTGTGATCCCCAAGAAACTCCCTCACTTCAACGCAATTCCGCGGGAAAATGCCAGAGTAGACGCGGTGTTCGAGCGGTTGTCCATGTTCGGTGGTCAGACCAGCGAGTAGTGATGGTGAAGCGACAAGGTATCCCCGATACCATTGCTGAGTCGCGCCGCCTTGCTCGATGATGTAGATGTGGTCGCCGACTTGGAGAGGCAGGTCGTCAGTGTGCGTCGCGTTGAATGGATATGTGCAGATCGCAAAGGCGACTGCGGGCAGCGGGTGCCAGGGCATGCTGTGTCGCAGTGTGTAGTAACTATGTGGTTCCTGATGGCGCAATGGTATAGTTGTACCTGGTAGTGTTCGCTACGTCGAAGCTTTGTTCACAAGTAGGGTCCAGGTAAAGCGACGCGCTCTCAAGGCCACATTGCCGTGTTGAATGTCGGGGTGAATTACTGTATTTGAGGGGCGATGATGCCGTTGATGGAGGGCGTTTGTGTTCTCGCCCGACAATGTCTCAGTCTGCGACACGCAACTGGTAGGCGGTCTGCAAGACGTCTCTTGCGTTTGCTGTTGGGTTGGCGGCAAGTCAATAATGCATGGGCAAGGGAGAGGTGTTTCAATTAGCGTGCTTCGTTGGCGTCGATGAGCATGGACGCCTGACAGGGAATCTGGTGGAGTCGCGACATGCACGTAATTTATCGCTTGGGCACGCCTGATTGATTATAATCTATGTATTTGATTGCTCGTCGGATGCTTGATCAATCAATTCCTGCTGTTTTTGGTGTGAGCTAATACAGACTGAGCTCTGTTTTCTGCAAATTATACGCCTAATGAAAAGTACCTGCAATTACTATCATGTCTGCTGTATTCTTCACACTTGAAGCGCACAGTTCAGTCGTCTGCTCAATTGCAGGGATGTGAAGTCGATCATTTCGGAAGCCCAAGCCCCGCCCCAGCCTGTCGGGTCAGGAGGAAGAGGGCCAGCCAACCTAGACTCTCATCTTCACGGCAAACAGCAACAACGAAAACCAAAATGGCTCTCTGAATTTATGACATGTCTCCATCATATCACCATCACTCCCTCTCCAACCACCTCGGACTAACCCCAGCATGCAACCCGCCCGTAACCACATAATCGCCCCCCGTCATAAACCCCCCCGCCTCACCCAACAACAACGCAACCAGCGGCGTTAGATCCGACGCCTGCCCTATCCTCCTCACCGGCGGCGCGTTATGATACATGTCCGTCAACCGCGGGAACTTGACCGCATTATCCCTCGTCATATCCGAATCAATCACCCCCGGCGAGATACTATTAACCCTTATCCCAGCCTCCCCCAACTCCACCGCCAGCGGGCCTACAAGTCCCTTGACCGCCGCTTTGCTCATGTTGTACATGCTCAGACTCTGCAGCGGGACCACGACGCCTTGCGCGGCGACGGAAGCGATTAGCACGATACTGCCGCCGCCCTGCCCGCCGCGGGCTTGCATGGCCGAAGCGGCGAGTTTGGCGCACCAGAAGGTGCCGAGCACGTTTACTGCTAGCATTCGCTGGCATTCGGCCCAGGTGTGGTCTGCGAAGGGGCGCTCGAGAGTGATCCCGGCCGCTGTCACGCAGCCTTGGATTCCGCCTTCGCCCGCTTCTTGCACGATCCGCTCGAAGGCGGTTTCGAGCTGCGGCTGCAGGGTTACGTCGACGCGCTGGTAGGAGGTTTTGACGTTGTTGGCGCTGGCGATTGAGTGGAAGTCTGGGGAGGGTTCGGGGAGGGCGTCGAGGACGGCGATGTTGCCGCCGAGTTGGGCGATTGCTTTTGTTATTGCTAGGCCTATTCCGCGGCCGCCGCCTGTTACGACGATTGTCTTGTTCTTTAGGCTGAGGCGGTCTGTGATTTTGAGGGAGGCGGCGGGGTCTTCTTTGCGAGAGCTTGTAGAAGTGAATGATCGCTGGCCGGTGAGTCGTGCAGTATTGTTTCGTAGTGGTAGTCTGGCGACTGCTCTGGGAATTGTGGGTCTTGTGAGTGAGAACATGATTGGTGATGTTGCAGTCGTTTGATGAGATAGTTCTATCTTTCGATCAAGTACAGTGATGATACGGCTACTGTTGTAGTTAGACCTTCGAGCCCAAGTACCGAAATGTTGAGTATCGTAAAGACACCTACCTCTGTCTTTGTTGTACTCTTTTTCCCGCTCTCAGGACAGAACCCCGCCTCTTCAACGCAAACATCACCACCAAGACCTCGGGTGTATCTTTCTCGCATCACAGATTGCATGCGTGCGTTTAGCCTTGACGTACAGATAAGCTTTCCGCGGCTACATGGTGAACAGCAAGTCAGTCAGTCCGTCCTGGGTACACCTCTCGAACAAACACAAGATCAAGATTTCCTCCCTCCACCCTTTCCGCCAGGCCTGTTCAGGTAGCTTCGAGCTCCACCGCATTCGAAACATAAGGCGTAGGAACGAAACGAAGTACGATAGAAAGCAAGGAACAATGAAGTCAACTTGGTTTCCATCGAAAACAGAAGAACACTTTTTTTCCGGTTGTTGCATTCGCTCGTAAGACAAGAAAGCCGAAGCAAAAGTACTACCTTGTAGATATCGAAACCCGTCCTTCTACCAGTTCTCACTCTGTAACCCCACCCTCACCTGACTCCTCTCTCTACATGTATTTCTCTCCTCTAAGAATAAACATTCCCCAGATTGTGCTCCCGGATATAATCGCCGCCCTTCTCCGCCCACTCCGCCTTGGTGACAAACGAGTTCCTACTCTCCTTCGTAGTCGCCCACCGCGCCGCTCCCTTCCAAGCATCCAACACCGGATCTTTAGCCCTGCGAACGGCGAGCTGCAAGTCCGCGGGTAGAACGGCGCGCAGCTCGGAGTGCAAGCGCTCTTCAAAGCCTTGGAACATGCTGTAGCCGCCGGTGAGGAAGATGTCCTTGCTGACGCGGCTGGTGAGGGAGGGTGGCAGGGTTGTCGTCTTCGTGGTGGAGTTGTTCGCAGCAGCACCGCCGCTGATGTCGTTCGCCAGCCGTTGCATCAGGATGTCTTCCGCGATCTCTGTTAACCCAGCTTGATCGACGCCCGCGATCGAGGGCTGGAAGACCACTTCGGGCACTCGGATGCGCTCGACGTTCAAGTGGAACTGCGCGGACTCCTTCGCGCTCTCTGGATCAAAGGGCCAGGGCCCGCGCGCAAAGGCGTGCACGAGCGATTTGGTCCAGTCGCGCTGGGCTTCTTGCGTGCTCTGCTCGGTGAAGTCCGGGTCGTGCAGAAGCAGCTGGGCTTCGACAGCTTTGAGTTCCTTCCCAAGATCCTCCTCCTCCTCGTCTTCCTCGTCGTAGCCTTCCTTGCCGACTGTGATCTCGCGGTAGACGTTCCAGGCGTCGGCGTCGTCGCCAAAGTCCTCGTCGTCGTCCTTGCCGCGGCGGCGCTTGCGCCCGGGCTTCTCGTCTGCTGCGAGTGTTGTGAGGGTTTTCATGCGCTGCTGCGCGGCGTGCGACTTGCGGTTGCCCAGGTCGACTTTCAGACGTTCGCGGTCTTTGATCTTTTGGATGGTGGCGTAGCGGACTGCGCGGCGCTCGGCGAGCCAGCCTTCGAGATCGTTCTCGCGCCTCTCGTCGTCTAGGCGCTGGATCTCGGCCTGGCGAGCCTTTTCTGCGTCTTTCTCGGCTTTGGCACGCGCGCGCGCGTCGTGGTTGGCTTTGAGGAGTTTCTGTTGTCGCTTCGCTTTGATGCCGTCTTCGTCGAGCTCGTCATCCGGGGTGTCAAGCAGGGGGTATGATGGTGCTTCGGCTTGTTCCTCTTCCATATCGCCAACATCCTTGTTTCGCTGCTTGCGGATCGACTTCTCCATCTCCTTGATTTTGCGATCGAGCGCCGCTTCATCCTTGAAGTCGTCATCCTCGTCTAGAATCGCGCGGGCTTCCTTCTTGGTCTGCGCTTCGCCGATGCGCGCTTGCAGGTCCCTGAGATACTCGAGCTCCTCTTCCTTCTGGATCAACTTGTCCAGACGCATCTTGGCAGCTTGTTCCTGTAGTCTCCGCCCGCCCTCTCTGCGCTTCTCCTCTGCTCTCCTGATCTCTTCCTCCGTTTTCTGAATTACTTCCTTCTCTTGGAATGGCAGCTGCACGATGTGATCTCTGTCCTCCAAGCCGCTCCATTCCAGCATCTGGACCATCTCGCGATCATAGTCTGTCGAGACGTAGCAATGTCGCTGTATCAGATCTTCCAGCTGTGTGTCCGTCACCTTTGCTGTTGTGAGAAGTCCAGGGTACTTTGCTTTGAGAAGCGACCTCATGTATTCCACGCAGTGGCTCCGGCCCCAGTCCAGCCGAGTCGCATGCGACAGGAGTGGCTGCTTGTCCACCACCGGGATGAGGTGGGTGCTCATGTTCGCGCTTGAGACAACAAGACCCGTCGAGCCTCCATTGTAATCGTAGCTGAACAGCGAGTCAACTCCATACGCCGCCTTCGGCACACCATACAGCTCGAACAGCACCTCGTTCATCACCCTCCGCGAGTAACCCAAATTCGCCAGCGGCTCCGTCATAACCACAGGCCTGTCAATGTTGCCATTGTGCCCATCCAGACCAAGCTTGCAGAAGACATAGTCCAGCACGCCCTCCTGCACATCCCAGTTGTTCACAATGTTGCTGCCGGGCTCGTAGATGTTCTTGGATTGGCCGCGCGCGGTGCCGTCAAAGTAGATTTCGGAGCCGATGAACATCAGCTTGCGGTTCAGCTTGCGGTCCATGTAGCGCGCCATGAGCGGCGGGACCTGCAGGCGCGGCGCATCGTCGTGTTGCCAGCCGGCGCGCACGCACGAGCTGCCATTGTCGATGATGATGGCCGTGTCTGGCGAGCTGCGGCGGTAGGTCGAGGTGTCTGTTGGGAGTTGGCCGCGGTAGGGCGGGTCGCTGGGGCCGGAGATGTTTGTGGGAGGCGGTTTGGGGGAGTTGAGGGCGGATTGCACAGTGATGGGGACGGTGTAGTGAGGCATGGTGAGGTTTGGTGTGAGGGTTGTTGATTAGATTGTCATGGTATTTTCGTGAGTCTCGTGAGGGCGATGGTATTGAGAGGGCAGTGGTTGGAGGTGGTTGGTTGATTGTAATGTAGAGTCAGGAGTCTAGGTAGCCCATGTGATGGCTAAGGTTCTCTTTGCAGCAGTTGCTGTGCCTGAGCACGCGCTATCTCGATCTCGTACGCCATTCCATACCACCGCGCGCGAAGCCACATTCTGGGGTCTTGTGATAATGAAGCTCGGACGCGATTGCGCATTGGAACAATGATAGGAACATGGCTCAGCATGGATATTGTCTTCCTTCCTTGATCTCAGTATGTCTGTAATAATTTCTATAGAAAAGACAAGTCCACAGACGTCCAATCATCTTGGAACCTGCTCACGAAGGCTGCTTAAGGCTGTCAGTGGCTGCAGGAGTTGTTAGCCGCGTCCGACTCAATCAATCGCTGCATATAGCAGTGAGATCCACCACAAACCTTCAAGATGGAACAACACGTTCGACTGGTAGTTCTTGAACATCTGAGCGACGAGCTCGACGTTCATGTTCTGCACGTTGATTTCCTGTGGTACGTGGTGAGCTGCATATCGCGATTGATCGCCGCATAGACGTTTTTACCTGAAGGCTTTTGTTCAAGACCATGACAGCCTCATTCAACTTCTCCTACATGGACATGTCAGACTTTCACTGCGTAGCTCATTACTTGGGTCAGATTACATACGACGTTGGTGATGATACGCGACAGCAGCTGGCTCTGTTGATGTTCATGTGGGCTCTCCTAGAGGAGGTCAGAGCGTGTTCGGTCTACTTGTAAGCTGCGACTTCTCCTACCATTCTCGTATACGCTTGTCCAAACGAGTGTGGGTGATTTCAGGTGGTTAGGTATTGTTTTATTTAGGTGTCACTACCTTAATTGGATGTTCCTCTTGCATTTCATCCCTCCCAAAACGCGACTCCACGTGCCGATAAGCCGCGATAAGACTTCAATTCCATCTCTGCAAGTCAGCTCGTCATTTACGCCGACCTAGTGCCCGAAGTGGAGTTGCGGTGTCTCTCGACATTCGAGGAAGGCAGGTAAGAGGACTAGTTACTTTCCTTTTCCCATACGAGTAATTTCGTTAGGTCAAACGAAACACCACCAAAAACATGTCGCCGTCAGCAGATACTGCTGCTTCACAATGGCTCGAACAGCTCGCTACCATGCGAGCTGCCATCGCCGAACTCAAATTACCCAAAACCAACGGCGACTCGAAGGATCTCTCTTACGACAATGATTATGACCTGGACGATGATGATCTTTCTCCGGCTAGTGGAAGCGATGACATTTGGGATATCATCAGTGACGAAGATGAGGACGATTTCAGCGAAGAAAGCCAGGACGTCACATCAGCATATCATGAGGCGGGGCCAGAAGATGCTGGAAATACCAAAGGCTCAAGAGGATGGCTGAGGGATTGCTGCGTCGATGTCGCGAGCAGAGGAAGTGGCTTAGATGCGGACACCCTGGAAGAACAGATCACAGCGGTGCTTGCGTCCGATAGCAGCGACGACGAGCTGCAGATGACGCTGGCCGACATCTTGAGCTTCGATGAGCTTGAGCTTGTCTCGGATGTGATCAAGCACAGAAAGCAAATCATCTCCGACACCAGCAAGCCATCATCTGGTCTTTTGTCAAGAGCAGAGCGAGACGCGCGTTTGCGACAGCAAGATCGTGAGCACAAGAGTGCTCCCTTGTCTGAAGCCCAGATTCGCTCCGGTTCCGAGTACCCACACGTCTACAAAGCTCACAGTGCTGGAAACACACTGTCCTCTCACGGAAAGAAGTATGCCCTTCCCATGGGCAGCGAACGCTTAGAGAGGGAGCTGTACGAAGAGTATGCTATTCCGGCTGCCCAAGTGGGTACGTTGGGACGCGGCCGGAAGCTCGTGGAGATCAGTGAAATGGATGGCCTCTGCAGAGGGACCTTCAAGGGCTACAAGTCTCTCAATCGCATGCAGAGTCTGGTTCACCCTGTCGCATATCACAGCAGCGAGAACATGCTTATCTGCGCTCCCACTGGTGCTGGTAAGACGGATGCTGCTATGCTTACAATTTTGAACACCGTGGCCAAGAACGTTCACCCCAATCCCCTCGAGGAGCCGGACGCTACCGACTTTGTGGTCCGTACAGAAGACTTCAAGATTGTGTACGTTGCGCCCATGAAAGCTCTGGCCGCTGAAGTGACCGAGAAGCTGGGCAAGCGTCTGGCTTGGCTCGGAATCCAGGTGCGAGAACTGACAGGAGATATGCACCTCACAAAGTCAGAGGTCATGGCCACTCAGATCATTGTCACTACGCCAGAGAAGTGGGATGTCGTCACCCGCAAGTCCACTGGTGATACTGAGCTTGTTCAGAAGGTCCGCTTGTTGATCATCGATGAGGTGCACATGTTGCACGATGCTCGAGGAGCCGTCCTTGAGTCTCTCGTGGCTCGAACGAACAGACAAGTCGAAAGCACCCAGTCGTTGATCCGTATTGTCGGACTGAGTGCCACCTTGCCGAATTATGTCGATGTCGCAGACTTCCTCAGTGTCAATCGCATGGCTGGTCTGTTCTACTTTGATCAGAGTTTCAGACCAGTCCCCCTCGAGCAGCACTTCATAGGTGTGAAGGGTAAGGCAGGCTCGAAGACCAGTCGCGATAACCACGACAAGGTCTGCTTCCAGAAGGTCAGAGAAATGCGCGAGCAGGGTCACCAAATCATGGTCTTTGTGCACTCGCGCAAGGACACAGTAAAGACAGCCCGTATGCTGTGGGAGATGGCGGCGGACGAGGGTGTCACTGACCTGTTTGACCCGTCAAACCATGAGGAGTATACCAACGCTTTACGTGATGTCAAGCAGTCCAAAGGCAAAGAGCTCAGGGAGCTTGTGCAGAAAGGCATGGGAACTCATCATGCCGGCATGCCTCGTTCAGACCGCAACATGGTGGAGCGTATGTTCGGAGATGGTGTGCTCAATGTCCTATGCTGTACAGCTACTCTGGCCTGGGGTGTGAACTTGCCAGCAGCGGCTGTCATCATCAAAGGCACGCAACTTTACAGCTCTGAGGCGGGTAAGTTTGTCGATGTCGGTATCCTGGATGTCTTGCAGATCTTTGGTCGTGCTGGTCGTCCCCAGTTCCAAGCCACCGGTATCGGTATGATCTTGACCAGTCAAGACAAACTTCAGCACTACTTGACTGCAGTGACTCAACAGCAGCCCATTGAGAGTCAGTTCAGCAAGAAGATGGTCGACAATCTCAACGCCGAAATTTCTCTGGGCACGGTCACCAGCGTACCTGAAGCGATTGCTTGGCTTGGATACTCATATCTCATCGTGCGCATGCGCAAGAACCCAATGGCTTACGGTATCGACTGGTCTGAGATCAGAGACGATCCTTCATTGGTGCAGCGTCGTCGTGAGCTGATCATCAATGCTGCCCGCGTCTTGCAGAAGAGTCAGATGATCATCTTCAACGAAACGACCGAGGAACTACGCGCAAAGGACGTCGGAAGAATCGCCAGTTCTTTCTATATTCTGCAGACCAGTGTGGAAATCTTCAACACCATGATGCAACCCCGTGCGACCGAAGCAGATGTGCTGAAGATGATTTCCATGTCGGGAGAATTCGACAACATCACATCTCGCGACACCGAAGAGAAGGAGCTCATGGCTTTGAAGGAGCACGCCCCGTGTGATATCGACGGCGGTATTGGAACCCAACAGGGTAAAACCAATGTCTTGCTCCAATCCTACATCAGCAAGGCTAGACCTGAAGACTTCACCTTGGTCTCCGACACTGCGTACGTGGCCCAAAACGCTACCAGAATCTGCCGCGCGCTGTTCATGATCGCGCTTAACAGGCGTTGGGGTTATCAGTGCTTGGTGTTGCTCAGTATGTGCAAGAGTATTGAGAAGCGGGTATGGCCATACGAGCATCCCTTCAATCAATTCGATCTGCCTCAAGCCGTCCTTCGCAACTTGGACGCGAAGGGATCCACCGCGACCGTTGAGAGCATGCGCGATATGGAGGCTGCCGAGATCGGTGCTTTGGTCCACAACCAGGGAATGGGCCACACACTCGGCAAGCTGCTGGATAACTTCCCAACTCTGAGCGTCGAGGCTGAAATCGCACCTTTGAACAGAGATGTGCTGCGCATCAAGCTGTTTCTCACACCCGACTTCCGCTGGAACGATCGCCATCATGGCAAGAGCGAGAGCTACTGGATCTGGGTCGAGAACTCCGAGACCAGTGAGATCTACCACCACGAATACTTCATCCTGGGCCGCAGAAAGCTTTACGATGACCACGAGTTGAACTTCACCATTCCTTTGTCGGACCCTCTACCCAGCCAAATCTACGTTCGCGCAATCAGTGATCGCTGGCTAGGTGCGGAGACTGTGACTCCCGTCAGCTTCCAGCACCTGATCCGCCCAGATACCGAAAGCGTCTACACGGATCTCCTGAACCTCCAGCCATTGCCGATCAAGGCGCTCAAGAACCCGCTGCTTGAGGAGATCTATGGCTCAAGATTCCAGTTTTTCAACCCCATGCAGACTCAGCTCTTCCACTGCATGTACCACACCAATGCCAACGTGTTGCTTGGTTCACCGACTGGTTCCGGCAAAACTATCGCTGCGGAGCTGGCTATGTGGTGGGCCTTCCGTGAGAAGCCTGGTAGCAAGGTTGTCTACATCGCGCCCATGAAAGCGCTTGTTCGCGAGCGTGTGCAGGACTGGAGCCGAAGACTCACTCAACAGATGGGTCTCAAGCTTGTCGAGTTGACTGGTGACAACACACCTGACACTCGCACTATTCGCAACGCAGACATCATCGTCACCACCCCCGAAAAGTGGGACGGTATCAGTCGTAGCTGGCAAACCAGAAGCTACGTTCAGCAAGTCAGCTTGGTCATCATCGATGAGATCCATCTGCTCGGTGGCGAGCGTGGTCCCATTCTCGAAATCATTGTCAGTCGTATGAACTACATCGCGTCACAGAAGAAGGGAGATGTGCGCATTGTGGGTATGTCGACGGCTTGCGCCAACGCCATGGATCTCGGAAATTGGCTAGGCGTGAAAGAGGGCTTGTTCAACTTCAGACACTCGGTGCGTCCTGTACCACTCGAAATCTTCATCGACGGCTTCCCGGAGCAGAGGGGTTTCTGTCCGCTCATGCAGAGCATGAACCGCCCCACGTTCCTTGCCATCAAGTCGCACTCGCCTGACAAGCCGGTCATTGTGTTTGTGGCATCGCGTAGACAGACCAGGCTCACGGCGAAGGACCTGATCAACCTATGTGGTATGGAAGAGAACCCACGACGATTCGTGCGGATGTCTGAGGAAGATCTCGCTCTCAATTTGGCACGTGTGAAGGACGAGGCGTTGAGAGAGTCGTTGAGCTTCGGCATCGGGCTTCACCATGCCGGTCTTGTCGAGTCTGACAGACAGTTGGCCGAAGAGCTCTTCGCAAACAACAAGATTCAGGTTCTTGTGGCCACGAGTACATTGGCCTGGGGTGTCAACTTGCCTGCCCATCTTGTCGTAGTCAAGGGTACGCAGTACTTCGACGCCAAAATCGAAGGCTACAAAGACATGGACCTCACAGATGTCCTGCAAATGCTGGGTCGTGCCGGTAGACCTCAATTCGACACTTCTGGAATTGCACGTATCTTCACACAGGACAGCAAGAAGGCTTTCTACAAGCACTTCCTGCACACTGGTTTCCCGGTCGAGTCGTCTCTGCACAATGTGCTTGACAATCACTTGGGTGCTGAAGTATCCGCTGAGACGATTGCGACGAGACAAGACGCTCTGGATTACCTTACATGGACATTCTTCTTCCGCCGTCTGCACAAGAATCCCTCATACTACGGTCTTGAGATTCCGGCGGAAGAGAACGACAGCATGTCGGCTCAACAAGCAGCCAACGACTACATGATCGATATGGTTGATCACTCCATGTCCGAGCTTGCCGACTCCGGTTGTTTGACGCTATACCCCAACGGCGAGGTCGAACCAACACCCATGGGCAAGATCATGAGTTACTACTACCTGTCTCACAGGACCATACGCACATTGCTCAAGAATGCCACCCCGACAGCCACGTTCGAGGAGGTCCTAAGCTGGATGTGTAGAGCCACGGAATACGATGAACTGCCTGTCCGCCACAACGAAGACCTCATCAACGCCGAACTCTCTTCTGCCCTCCCACTGAAGGGAGACAACTTTGGTCTGCCCATGTGGGACCCCCACGTCAAGGCCTTCCTCCTACTCCAAGCACACTTCTCGCGCATCGACCTCCCCATCTCGGATTACGTCGGAGACCAGAACTCCGTCCTCGACCAAGCCATCCGTATCATCCAAGCCTCAATCGACGTCCTAACCGAACTCGGCCACCTGCAGAGCTGCCGCATGATGATGACCCTCCTGCAAGCCGTCAAGAGCGCCCGCTGGCCCGACGACGGCCCCCTCTCCATCCTCCCCGGCGTCGAGCCCGAAACCGAAAAGAAGCGAATGGCCAAGGACTCCGCCAGACCCAGCACAATCATCGCCGCCACCACCGCCCCGCGCCACGAACTCGAGTCCGCTCTCAAGACCCTCTCCCTCCCCGCCCCCGCCCACCCCAAAGCCCTCAAAGCCCTTGCCCAGCTGCCCCAGCTCCGCGTCGCAGTCGCAAACACCTCTGCCACCGGCTTGTCGGTCTCCATCGCCCGCCTCAACCCCGCGCAGAACAAGGACTACAACATCTTCGCGCCCCGCTACCCCAAGCCGCAGACCGAAGGCTATTTCTTGCTTGTCTCGGACGCGGCTTCGGGGGATGTGCTGGGGTTGAAGCGCGTTAGCTGGCCTTCGCCTGATAAGCTGCGGAGCGGTAATGGTAATGGCAGCGGCAACAACAGCCAAGGCGGCAATGCTAGCAAACCTAGCACCAGGGCTTCGGTGAGATTGCCGGAGAGCAGGAGTGAGAGGACGGTGCGGGTTAGGGTTGTCAGTGATAGTTATTTGGGCATGGAGTGGGAGGTTGAGGATGTTAGGATCCCGGCTAAGGAGGTTGTTGCCAGTATGACTGTTGAGGCGCCGGCGGGGAAGCCGGAGAAACCTGGGAAGTAGGGTGTTGAGTTGGGTTTGATGATGGGATGTTACCGAGTCGATGGTGTCTTTATACAAATCATGTAGACGATTGATCGATGGTCTGCAATCTGCGGAACGTGATTCTTTTCCGAATACTTTCAGATGGAGTCTTGTGTCTTTCTGTCGGCTGATAACATTCAATCTGCTACTGTTGTGAACATGTTTACTGAATTAAAGAAAAGAAAAAAAGACGGCGTTCTAGTTTTGTCGTGAGAGTTGCAGCCCCACGCTTGTATAGATCCATCGTCTGTCGGTTTCAGGTATGTTCAAAAAGCAATTTGACGAACATTGGAAGATACAACCACGATATCCAAGCGATCAAAAACGTAAAACAATGCACCAGGACGGCAGATTGCGGACGATCATCCATACTGTAGATCAGGTGTCAATGGATTGTGTTTGGTAAGAAAAGTGTTGGGTGATCTCACGGGCAGACAACCCCAACCCTAACCCTGATATTTGATAGGGACGATATATCCAGATGGAAGCGCAGAAGATACGACCAGAGCAATCGGAATTGAGTAGATGCTAGCCAGGAAATCAGTCTTGCCATCGCTTCGTTCCCATCATATTCAGTCGTCGTTCGATCGGACTACGGAAGCGCATACTGCGTCCTCAGTCGGCGATCTGAAGCCGAGTGCCCGTGCGCACCTGCCGCTGTCTCTCCAGAAAAAGTTGACCGAGACTCGCGCTTCAAAGAGTTCGAAGATCAAAGCTTGCTTGAAGCCTTCACGACCACCAAACCCGTACACACATACCAACGGGCGCATTATGGCTGGCCCAAGGACTTCGATGGATGCTGCTGGCAAGAAACGCAAACAGGGCGTCGACGAGAGCCCTGCCGCCAACAATCAAAAACGCCTGAAGAAAGAGGCTTCGAACACTGCGGCTGCTTCGACGCCGATCAAGAATGGCAATGCTGCAGTAAGCACGCCCAAGGGCTCGGCGAAAGGCTCTGCGAAGAAGGATGCAAAGACTCAGCAAACCGCTGCCACACCCAAAGAGCAGCCGAGTTTGAGCAAGAAAGAGCAGAAGAAACTGGCGCAGCAAGATCAGACCCCGAGCTCTGCGAAGAGCCCAGCCCAGGAAAAGAAGCTTGCTACTTCAACACCATCCAAGCAGACACAGTCCGTCCCGCTTGCGGCCGCCGACGAAACCCCAATGGACGAGGAGCGCAAGCGCCAACGCAGAGCCGAGAAGAAAGCAAGGAGACAGACCGAACATGAAGCAAAGGTTGCCGCAACACCACAGACCGCTGTCAAGACCAAGTCTGCGAAGAAAGTCGCCGCCATCACCCCCAAAGCCCAACATTTGAATGCGTCGGCGTGGCAGCTGTCTGCGGCTTCCGCTGGACGATACATTGAGCGCGACCCGATCTTCGTGACTGACTCGGCTGGTGAGAGGTTCATTGCGGCGGCGACTGCCCGAGAGGTCCAAGTGCTGTCACTGGAGACGTCGCTGGCAGTTCAGGCGCTGCAAGTCAGCGGCACAGTCGTTGGTTTCTGCCAGGAGCCTGGTTCGTCTGCGATCAGCATCCTCGACAGCAATGGAAACATCAGCACATGGGACTGGGAGAACAACAAAACCAAGGTCGCCAAGGCCTCGCCGAACGGCACACTGCGATCGTACGCTGCAACTCACACCGATGCATCTGATGCAAAGAAGCAGGGAGTATCGCGCGTCATTTTGACCACCTCGCAAAAGGGCAGCAACATCTACGTTGGAGACAAGATTGCATACAAGACTAAATACGCGCTCCACGATGTTCACGTATTTGGCACTCTGGAATTCGTGATGGCCACCGGACCTGCTGTTGTTGTGCTTGGAAGGCGGAAAGCGAACTCTGCCGACGACGACTTTACTTGGGCGGAGCTTGCCACATCCGGCCAACTCACCTGTGCTCACAGCGCTCTGAGGCGCGATGGCCAAGCTGGCTCACCTCCTGGCCTGCGTCTAGCACTCGGCAACGCCGACGGCCAGATTCACCTTTACGAAGACGTGTCTCGCCTGTTCAATGGAAAGGAGCTGCCATCACCACGAATTCTGCACTGGCATCGCGATGCTGTCTCGGCTGTCAAGTTCACGCCTGATAACCAGTACCTGATTTCAGGAGGTAAGGAGACGGTCATGGTCATATGGCAACTCGAGACAGGCAAAAAGCAGTTCCTGCCCCATTTGACTTCCGAGGTTGAACGTCTGGTCGTCAGCCCGGAAGGCGACCGCTATTCTGTGCAGATGGGCGACAACTCGATCATGGTCTTGTCGAGCAGTGAGTTGAAGCCTGTTGCCAACTTTGCTGGTCTGCAGATGCCCGTCCCTCCCCAGGACTTGGGTGCAGCATACGAAGCCGCTGAGTTGGCGAATGTCACCGCCGTCTTGCATCCAAAGCAACACGATCAACTCCTGTTGACCGTCCCCGCCACACAACCGAAGACCGAACAAGACGTTGCAGCGAGACCATTCCTCCAAGCTTTTGACATTCACAACTCTCGCCACGTCAGCCGACAAGCTCTGGCAAGGAACAACGTCACCGATTTCAACCTCGGTCCTGAACGCACTGCTATCATCCCGCCTGACGTCGCTTTCCTGGCTATCAGTCAAGACGGAAACTGGCTCGCTACTGTTGACGAGTGGATGCCTCCCGCATCTGACGTCCAATACCTTGCAGCGGACGAAGACCAAGTTGAGGAAGAACAACTCAAGAGACGCGAGGTTCACCTCAAGTTCTGGCAGTGGGACGAAGCACAGAGTGTGTGGACTCTTACTACCAGAGTCGACGCGCCTCACTCTCGTGCCTCTAGCGACAGTCTCGGCGCCGGCAGTATCCTTGGACTTATCGCCAATCCTGTTTCGCGCGGTTTCGTTACTATCGGTGAGGATGCTGCTGTCAAGACATGGAGGCCCAAGACACGTGTGAGGCACGGCATGCCCATGAAGGATGAGGCAGGCAACGACGTCACCGAGTGGACTTGCAGACACAACACCCAGCTTGAGAAGCAGCTCGCCCGTGTCGACACCCCTGCAGACGGCGAGGACGACGTTGATGCAGAGCTTATGGGGCCTACCAGCGCTCACCTTGCTTTTTCGGAGGACGGCTCTACGATTGTTGCTGCCATGTGCTACGACTTCCTGGCGGAAGCACCTGTCGCCCACCTGATCGACGCATACACCGGAGAGGTCAAATTCTCCAAAGACAACATTTTCGCAACCGACCTTTCTGGTATTGGTTTCCTGGACCGCTACCTTATCGCCCTCTCACGCGAAAGCGTGCGCGTGTGGGACTTGGTAAAGGATAGTCTCCACTACCACGTTTCACTGCCTCACATTGCCGACGAAAGCGATCAACCGCTACTCGCGGTGAACCACCAGGAAAACACATTTGCAGTCGCCATGCCTCAAACGAAGAGAGGCAGGGGAAGCGTGGAAGTCTTCGAGCCTCACAATGCACAAAGCGTACTCAGAGAGACGCTGGCCGCGCCTATTGCTGCGGTATTGGCTAGCAGTGGTACTAGAGGCTATGTACTCCTATTCGCGGATGCGACCGTCCGTGTGCTGGTGAAGACCGGCTCAGTGCGCAAGGCTGCTGTTCAGTCGAAGCTTGCCAGCGCGGCTGCTGTTGCGGACGTTGAAAAGGCTGTCTCTGCCTCTCAGAACACTGCCGCGCCTAACCTGATGGCCTCGACCACAGGAGGTGCACAACAAGGGATTGCCTTGGAAGAGACCGAGGATGACCGACCAGTCGTTCGCCCCGAGCAGCTCGCCAGCATCTTTGACGTTGGCCAAGGCATCGCTCTGCCTTCTGTCAGAGATATGTACCGCGCGGTGGCGGATCTGTACAGTAGAAAACCGAGAGCAAAGGCGGAGGCGATGGAGGTTGACGCCTAGAAAATCTACCGCTTTGTGTCTTGTAGATATTACCCACCATCATGAATAATCATTTGTTCTTCTTTTCAGCACGTCAAATTCGTCCAGTCGTCTCTCCCTTTCCCGTCCCATCCCATCTCTCTAGCGCTTCTTGCCCACAACCTTGGTGAACCCATCATCGTCAACCTGAGCCTGCGGCTTCTCCCTAGGCTCCCTAGGCGCCTGCTGCTGCCCACCCCTCGGCGCGCGATCCTCTTCGTCCTCCATCTCGTCATCCTCATCCTCATCCTCAACCTCCCCATCCCCATTATCAACAACAAGCACATCCGCCTTCATCATCCCCCTGCTCCCCCACCTGCGCTCCAGCGTCTCATAAGCCGACACATCCCCCTCCAGCAGCGTCTTGCGCAGCACCAGAATCGTCCGCACAACCTCCACCTCCGTCTCGTCCTCCACGTTACAGTCGAACTCGTCCTGCATGATCTGCAGCAGGAAGGCTTCCAGGTCTTCGGCGTCGGTGTCTTGGCGGCCGCTGAAGAGGTCCGAGACGGCGCCCGCGAACCAGTCGCGCTTCTCGCTGCTGTCCGCGCCGCCCCAGCTATTTTGCACCGCGACGTGCAGGGCTGGCCAGAGGGAGAGGGCGTACCAGATTCCGTGGTCGAAGTAGGATTGAAGTTGCTCGGGCGTGGGGGGGAGGCGGACGCCGTTGTTGGGGGCAGGTGCTTCGGCCATGTTTGTGTGTTGTGATGAGGTTTGTTTTTTTGGACGTGAGAGTTCTTGGATATGTCGGCACGGTGGTTGTCGTGTTTGTTGTTGTCAACTGGTAGTCAATACCTTGATGAAATGACGTCTCGGCAACTTATTATTTTTTGTCGCCAGAGACAGCGGGCAGTTTTCCTTGGGGCCTTATCGCGAGGCCTCTTATCGTCGCGTGGGATGTACCCGTGTTTCCGCCGAGGAATCCGCGGCTCAGTTTTGAGATCAAACTGCGACCAGCAACGGCCCGACTTTCTATACCACCACAACCTCGCTCCGACACGAAGCTCTCGCAAACACTCACACACACAACTTCTCGCCAGCATGATCATTCCCGTGCGCTGCTTCTCCTGCGGCAAGGTAAGCGCGCGCCCAATTAATCTCCACCGCGGCCCGAGAAAGAGTGCTAACCACTTTTCTTTCGCAAACACAGGTCGTTGGAGACCTTTGGACCAGATACGTCAAGCTGATCGAAGAGGGAGGGCCCGAAGGCAAGGGTATTGACGAGGGGTACGTCTCTGATCCCGCGATACAATAATGCCTTTATGAAGAAGAGGGAACGCGCGCGTACTGACTCAAGGATGTTTTGATAGACCCGCGCTCGACGAGCTGGGACTCACCCGCTACTGCTGCCGTCGCATGCTGCTCACCCACGTCGATCTGATCGAGAAGCTGCTCAGGTACAACCCTGCTGAGCGCGAGATTCTCAAGACTACCAACCGGTAGAGGGACCTCGGTTTCTGAAAAGGCTTTACGGACGATGCTGTGACAGGCGCGACGACGAGGACTTCCTCAGAGGAAAACCATGCATTACTTTGTTTCAGGCAGCGAGGAGTCAGGCGTCATAAATGGGAACAGAAACACGCCCAAAAATGGGGTCAAAAAAGAAGTGTATGATAGACGCGGCTGGGGATGAGGGTCGCGGAATGGCTCCATGTCGGACGGTCGGATGGGCAGACAATATGAAGATCTTCGGGTGCTTCCTACAAAAGGACCGGAATCTTCAGCCTCGAGGATGATTGGGCTCATGTCTGAGGGTGTCTGTCCGTCCGCTACGAGTGGGCCATATTCGAGGATTGCTACTCTTCCTGAGGGCGCACAGATTTCGGCAATGCCACCTTCCGAAACCGTCCGTACCAGCCGTCCACACATCACGAACTGGGAAGTTTGAGAGTGATTCGACGAAGTTGGCCACTACGTTCCAGAAAGCGTATGAAAGTTCCTAGACCAATTAGTCAAGAGGACTTACCATCAAAGGCACTTTTAAAAGAACCAAACTCTCAAGCTACCGATCAGCAGATGCAAGTGCACATATATGTTAGCCGTACTAACGGCACATCTATCAAGGTCGATCCAGATATCCATACAGCTAATACCGGCACAGCCATACGATCTAATGTAGACATATCAATTGCAAAGCCCCCTAACCCGAGTTTACAGCTGCCATCACTCCATCGGCTCGGTTCACCTCCTGCCGCCAAAGCATATTCCGCATGCACCCACGACAATGCACCCCCATCATCTGGTAAGCTGCACAGTGAATATACAGTATTGACTCAGAGGATGATACTTCTATTATAGCCAGAGATGTCGATCACTGCATTGTGCTCCCTTGCATCGCCAGCGTATCGATTCGGTTGCGTAAACATTTGATGTACATCTACAATCTACCTAGCCTGTTCGGCTCACTGATCGCTCGCGTGGCAAGACCAGCTCAACCACTGCACAAACTCCTTCGCTGCCCAGTGAAAGCCAACATGCACTCAAAATTCCACGCTCAATCGTCCGTTCGCGGACTGCACTCAAGACAGACTCTCGACCAAAAAAACTTCACACTTCGGCGCCGTTGTTCCTCGCCGCCCTCCTGTTTTCAACCTCCCTCCTCCAGGCTCTCTCAAAGTTCCTAGACGCCTTGTCCGACACGAACAACTCATTCTTCAACTCTTTCACCTCACTCTCGAGTCTCTCCTTCTTTGCCCGCAGCTCGTTCCTCTCCTGCTGGATCCGATGGCCTGCCTCCTGGAATCGGCCATCCCGCATCTGCAGGTCATAGGCTTGCTGCCGCAGATCGACAACGACCCTTTGCAGCTCCTCGTTGACTTGCTGCGTCTTGACATCGTGGTCCTCGTAGTGGGTGCGGTGGCAAGCCTTCGTCTCGGCGGCAGTGGCGGCGGCAGGACGCGAGCGGTTTTTCTCGCCCTCCCTCTTCCACAACTTCTCATACTCGAGCGCTTCGGCCCTCCATAATGCCATCTCGTCGGTGATGCGCTTCAGCTCCGCCCGCGAAGTCTCTCTCTCGGCTGCGCCGACATCGAGACGCTCCTGCATCACGGCATCGCGCTTCAGCAGCGTCACGACCCGCTGAGTCAGGTCGGCGTTGGTTTCTCTCAGGCGCG
>Ga0265798_10002906_pt1 | contig 24819 bp, 30 predicted proteins | sample P3T30metagenome_FD_192430 | JGI IMG/M metagenome (GOLD analysis project Ga0265798, IMG submission 192430) | Plant litter microbial communities from East Loma Ridge, Irvine, California - P3 T30 | ecosystem: Environmental > Terrestrial > Plant litter > Unclassified | place: USA: California...
ACTTCCGCGACCGCGGCCAGAACGTGCTGCTGCTGTGCGATTCGCTGACCCGCTATGCGATGGCGCTGCGCGAAGTCGCGCTGTCGCTGGGCGAGCCGCCGGCCACGCGCGGCTATCCGCCCTCGGTATTCTCGAACCTGCCGCAGCTGGTCGAATCGGCCGGCAACGGCGAGAACCCGAAGGGCAGCATGAGCGCGATCTACACCGTGCTGGCCGAAGGCGACGACCAGCAGGACCCGGTGGTCGATTCGGCGCGCGCGATCCTGGACGGCCACATCGTGCTGACGCGCGAACTGGCCGAGCGCGGCCACTATCCGGCGATCGACGTGGCGCAGTCGATTTCGCGCTGCATGGCGCAGGTGGTGCCGCAGGAGCACCAGCTGGCCGCGCGCAAACTCAAGGCCGCCATCGCCAAACATGCGCGCGTGCGCGACCTGATTCCGCTCGGCGCATATGTGCCGGGCGCCGATCCGGAGACTGACAAGGCGGTGCGCCTGCACCCGCACATCGAAGCCTTCCTGTGCCAGGGCACCCGTGAAGAAGCGCCGATGGACGGCTGCGTCGAAGCCTTGAAAGCGATGATGGCATGAAGCGTGCACAGACCATCGCCAGCCTCGGGACGCTGGTGCAACTGCGCTCGCTCGACGTCGACCGCCTGCAGGCCGACCTGGCAAGCCAGGAAGCGACCCGGGTGCGCTACCAGAACAACCTGGCGCGGCTCGATGCGCTGGCCAGCGGCAGCGGCGCCACCGGGGCCTTGGCGCCAGTGCTGGCGCTGAACTGCGGCGCCTACAAGCAGAACGTGCTGGCGCTGGCGGATACGCACCGCATGGATCTTGCGCTGCACGAGGCGAACATGGCGGTGGCCCAGCGCAAGCTGAGCGACGCCTGGACGAAACGCGAACTGCTGGGCAAGGTGCTCGAGCAGCAGGAAGACCTGCTGTCGAAAGAGCAGGAACGCATCGTGCGCAAGCGCGAAGACGATATTGCCACCCAGTCGTGGATGGCGGCACGGGCCGTACAGGCTTGACCAACTTAGGATAGAAGAATGGCAATTACAAGTCCGGTCTATGACCCGATTAGCACCGCGACCGCCCTGGCTGAAAAATATGTTTCCAGCCAGCAGCAGATCCTCACTTCCCGTGGGAGCCGGGCAACAGCTACCGACAAAGCACTGGGTGACCTCGGTTCGGCGCTCACCACCTTCCAGTCGGCGCTGACGAGCATGGGCAGCGCGGGCAAGACGCTGTTTGCGCAATCGGCCGTGTTCAGCGATACCGCAGTCGGTACCGCCACCGCCTCCGCAACGGCAGCCCCCGGCACCTACGCGGTGTATGTCGAACGTCTCGCCACCGCCAGTCAGGTGTCGCTCTCGGGCCTGAGCGAAGACAGCGGCGTGAGCGGCATGCTCAAGGTGAAAGTTGGTACGACGTTGATCGAAGTCGATCTGGCCAAAGCCAATGCCGATGGCGCCTCCACCAAGCTGACCCCACGTGAAATTGCGGCCGCCATCAACGCGCACAAGGACAACGCCTCGCTGGTCACCGCCTCGGTCATCACTACCGGCGCTGGAACGTATGAACTCGTCCTGACGGCCAGGAATACCGGCGCCGGCAGCGCGGTATCGGTCGATGCCGCAGGCGTTCCGGCCTCTTCACTGTCTGGCAAGACGGCCAAGGTGCTGGTCGAGCCGATGGACGCGCTGATCCGGATCGGATCGGCGACCGGCACGCCGGTCACGCAGGCGAGCAATACGTTTTCCAGCATCGATGGCGTGAAGATGACCTTCACGAAAACGTCGGCCACGCCGGTCACGCTGACGGTCGCTCCGGATACGGGCGCCACGGCGTCCAATGTGCAGGGGTTCGTCGACGCCTACAACAAGCTCAAGTCCGTGCTGGACGCGCTGGTCGCGCCAGGCGATCCGTCGAAAGGAAAGGCCGGCGGCGCCTTCTCGGGCGACAGCGGCGTGACTGCCCTGCGCGACCGCCTGGTCAGCCTGCTGCGCCAGGCCGGCAGCACCAGCCTGGCCACCTACGGGATCACCGCCAATCGTCAGGGCGCGCTGACGCTCGACAGCGCCCGCCTGCACAGTGCCCTGGCCCGTGACCCGAACGGCCTGGACACGTTGATCGGCAGCGCCAGCGCAGGCGCGGGGGGCGGGATTGCCGGCAAACTCGACGCCTACGTCAAAGGCTGGACCAGCACTACCAGCGGCCAGATCAAGACACGCCGCGAGGCGGTGACAAAGCTGCAGGCCGAACTGACGTCGCGCCAGGCTGTGCTCGACAAGCAATACGACTCGGCCTACAACCGATACCTCATGCAATTCACCCAGCTGCAAACGATACAAAGCCAGATGACGAACAACAGCTCGATGTTCGACGCATTGTTCGGCAACAACAAAGAATAGACGAGATAATCATGTCCTACGAAGAAGCCTACGGCGGGTATCACGCCGTCAACCTGGATACCCAGACCTCGCGCGCCTCGCCGGTCGAGCTGGTCCTGCTGCTCACCGACGGCCTGCTCGACGAACTCGCGCGCGCCCGCGCCCACATCGTCGCGCGCCGTTTCGAAGCCAAGGCGGCCAGCATCGACAAGTGCGTCGAGATCATCAACGGCCTCTCGAGTTCCCTCGACTTCGACAACGGCGGCGAGACCGTGGCCAACCTGGCGCGCATCTACGATTTCTGCGCCCAGCACCTCAACGGCGCCGGCATCAAGATGGATCCGGCGATGGTCGACGAGGTGCTGCGCATCCTGAACACCATCCGCCAGGGCTGGAAAGGCGTGCAGGAGCGTAATGGATAGGACGGGCGCCATCGACCGCCTGGCCAGCATGCTGCTGGACGCCGGCGCGCGCGAGGACTGGGAGCTGCTGGGCCGCGCGGTGCGCGAGCTCGCCCCCCGGCTGCAACGCCTCGCCGCGCAGCAGCCCTGGAGCGCCCTGGAGCGCGCGGCCTTGACGCGCCTGCGCGGCGCGCACGAAGGCGCGGCCGTGCAGGTGGCCGACGCCAGCGGGCGCCTGCAGGCCCAGCTCGAGCACATGCGCAGTAATAAGGAAGGCTGGATGGCCTATGCCCTCGCGGGCGAACCCGAGACCGGTAACACCCAATGAACATCACCATGAACAGCGCGCCGAGCGTCACCCTGCCCGTCTCCACCGAAGCCGCGCCGGCAGCCAGCCCGGTCCCGGCCGACGGCCTGGCGCGGCAGCCGGCGCTCGCCAATCCGCTCGCTTTCTTCCAGTTCCTCGAACTGGACGCCGTCGCGCCCGCGCCGGCGCCGGAAGTCACCGCCGCCGTGCTGGATGACGCGCCGACCGATGCGCCGCCGGCAGTGGCGCCCGAACAGGATCCGGCCGCACCTGACGCCGCGCAGAACGCCGCACCCGACCAGCTTCTGCTGGCCGCCATGGCGATGCCGCTGATGCCGTCGATGATGCCGGCGCCGGCCGCCCTGCCCCCAGGCGTACGCCTGGCCGGCGCCATGCCGGAACAGCCGCGCGCCGTCGCGTCGGCAAGCGCCGCCGCGGCTGCGCCGTCGGAACCGGCGCTGCTGGCGCAGGCCCGCGCGGCCATGCCGGCCGCGGTCGAACAGCTGGCGCCAGCCAAGGTCCCGGCGCAGGCCGCCCAGCCGGCAGCGATCCCGGCGCCGGTCGTCGACGCCGCAGCGCCCGTGCGCGCCGTGGCCGCCCATACCGCGCAAGCGGCACCGGCGGCGCCTGCGCCCGCCGCTGCCGGCCAGCCGGCTGCGCCGCAGAGTGACGCCAAGGGCAGCGACGCCCGTGCGGCGAACGATGGCGTCGCGCCGCTTGCCGCCGCCGCTCCGGCGCCGGCCACCGCCGCGCGCGAGAACGTGGCCACCGTCACCCTGTCCGGCCCGCCGACCGCCTGGCGCCAGCCGCTGCAGCAGGCGTTGGGCGAGCGCCTGAACCTCCAGCTCGGCAAGAACGCCGAGCAGGCCGTGATCCGCCTCGAGCCGCCGATGCTGGGCCGGGTCGAGATCTCGATCCGCCACGCCGCCGGCAGCCTGGAAGTGCACATCAGCGCCACCCACGGCGAGGTGCTGCGCCAGCTGAACACGGTGAGCGAACAGCTGCGCAACGACCTGGCCGGGCGCCAGTTCAGCGACGTCTCGGTCAACGTGACCCAGGCCCCGCGCGCCCAGGCCGCGGCGCAGCCGGGCGCCGGCTTCAACGCCGATGCCCAGGGGCGCGGGCGCCAGCAGGACCAGCAGGAGCAGCAGAACCGACAGCCCGGCGCCGCCCTGGCCGAAGCCCACCAACCCCACGCCGCGTTCTCGCTGAGCGGACGTACCTGACCCGACGACCATGAACAGCAAAGTCAAACTCATTGCCGCTTTCGCCGGCGTCGCCATCCTCGCCGCCGCTGCGGCCGGTGGCGCGATGTGGTACCTGGCCCCGGCCCAGCACGCGGCTGGCGGCGTCCAGGCCGAAGCTCCCAAGCCCGCAGCCGAAAAGAAGCCGACCAAGTACGTCACCCTCGACAAGGTGATCGTGATGCTGCGCCGCGCGCCGAACGAAGCGGCGGCCCACTACCTGTCGGTGGACCTGGTGCTGGCCACCACGGCGGAAACCGAGAAGGAAGCCAAGGAACACCTGCCTCTGCTGCGCTCGATCGTGCTGTCCTCGCTGTCGCCGCTGTCGCTGGCCGAGGCCAACGCGATGACGGTCGACGCCTTCGCCGCCCAGCTGAACAAGACTTTCGACGCCAGCTATGCCAAGGAAAACCACATCAAGCCGTTTTCCGAAGTCATGATCGGCAAGCTGATCATCGAGTGATCCCGTGGCCTACCTAGCCGATTACGCCGACACCGGCGCCGCCCTCTACGGGGAGGCGAGCGCCAACGCGGGCATGAGCCCGGCCGAGGAGGCGCGCCACCTGGTCGCCTATGCGCCGCTGGTCAAGCGCATCGTGCGCCAGCTGAATTCGCAGGTATCGGGCGCGGTGTCGCGCGAGGACATGGAGCAGATCGGCCTGATGGGATTGCTGGAAGCGCTGCGCCGCTACGGCGCCCCGGACACCGGATTCGGCAGCTATGCCAGCCTCCGGGTGCGCGGCGCCATCCTCGACGAGCTGCGGCGCCAGGACTGGCGTCCGCGCGCGGTGCGCCAGGACAGCCACCGGGTGCGCGACGCGCTGCGCGCCCTGACCCGCAACCTGGGGCGCGAGCCGACCGAGAAGGAAGCGGCGGCGGCGCTCGGCGTCACCCTGGAAGCATTCCGCCAGCATGTGCTGGACGACTGCGCCGAAGAGATGCTCGGCTTCGACGAAGTACTGCAGGAAGCTACCGAACGTGCGCACAGCGCACCGGGCCCGGAAGAAGCTTTCCTGGTGCGGCGCAGCCTGGAACAGGTGCTGGGCAGCCTGAACGAAAAGGAGCAGCGCGTGATCCAGATGATCTACGAGTTCGAACTGAGCTACAAGGAAATCGCCGCCGTGCTCGACCTGTCGGACGCGCGCGTCTGCCAGCTCAATAAAAGCGCGCTGGCCAAAATGAAGGCCGCGCTGCAGCGCGACCAATAAAGAAGAGAGAGGCTTACGTCATGCAGCAATTACTCGGTATCGCGATCGTGCTCGGCGCCGTCTTCGGGGGCTTCACCCTGATGGGCGGCACCTTTTCCGCGATCTTCCACCCGGTCGAACTCCTGATCATCGGCGGCGCCGCACTCGGCGCCCTGGTGCTGGGCAACCCGAAGCACGTGCTGGCCGAGCTGGCCCACCAGCTGAAAAAAGTCGCGGCGCGTAAAAAACACGACTCGGAATTCCAGCGCCAGCTGCTGCTGCTGATGTACGAGCTGCTGCAGACCGCCGCCGGCGGCCTCAAGGCCCTGGACGCCCACGTCGAGGCGCCATCGGAAAGCCCGATGTTCCAGCGCTACCCGCGCATCCTGGAAGAGCCGAAGCTGCTGGCTTTCATCGTCGACAACTTCCGCCTGATGGCGATGGGGAAGATCAACGCCCACGAACTGGAAGGCGTGCTGGAACAGGAACTCGAAGCCATCCACGAGGAACTCACCCAGCCGGCCAAGTCGCTGCAGAAGATCGCGGAAGCGATGCCGGGCTTCGGCATCCTGGCCGCGGTGCTGGGCATCGTGATGGCGATGTTCTCGGTCTCGGGCGGCGCGGATTCGGGCGAGATCGCCGAGAAGATCGGCGCCGCCATGGTCGGCACCTTCATCGGCATCTTCTTCTGCTACGGCCTCTTGGAGCCGCTGGCCAACCTGATGAAGCAGTCGGTGAATTCGGAAGCCTCGACCATGGAAACCGTGAAGGTGGTGCTGTGCACCCACGTGGCCGGCAAACCGGCGCTGCTGGCGATCGACGCCGGCCGCCGCCTGATCCAGCTGAACACCAAGCCCAGCTTCGCCCAGCTGGAACAGTGGATCAATGCGATGGGCGGCGAGGATGAGTCGCAGAACAAGCGTCGCCGCGGCGGCGATCGGATGGCGGGCTGACCGTGTCGAACGTCAAGGACAAGCACCACGAAGCGACCATCGTCAAGCGCGGCGGCGGCAAGCACGCGCACGACGAGCATGGCGGCGCCTGGAAAGTCGCCTTCGCCGACTTCTGCCTGGCGCTGATGGCGCTGTTCCTCGTGCTGTGGCTGATCGCCTCGCGCGAACAACAGAACCTCAAGAAGATCGTGCGCGACGCCACCGACAGCGGTATGCTCGAGGGGATGGGCCACAAGCCGGCCATCGCGGCGGAGCCGAGCGGCAGCATGATCGAGCGCTTCCAGCTGCCGACCGCCGGCGGCAAGGGCAGCAACGATCCGGGCGCGCCGAGCCAGCCGCGGGTAGCCTATGAGTCGCCCTCCGAACTGGCGGCGCTGTCCAAGGCGCTGGGCGAGATGAGCCAGGAAGCCGGCCTCGCAGCCAACCTCGATACCGTGGTCACGCCCTACGGCCTGCGCGTGATGCTGCACGATACCGAGCGCCAGGGCATGTTCATGCGCGGCAGCGCCCTGCCGACGGGGCGCTTCGTGAAACTGCTGCGCAAGATGGGGCCGCTGTTCGCCCAGATGGAAAACCAGATGCTGATCGTCGGCCACACCGACTCCTCGCGCTTCGCCGGCTCCGACAAGGGCGGCTACTCGAACTGGGCGCTGTCGACCGACCGCGCGCTGTCGGCTAGAGCCGAATTGCTGGGCGGCGGCATGCGCGGCGAGACCGTGCTGCAGGTGGTCGGCATGGCCGAACGCGCGCCGATCGACGCCAACGAGCCGCTGGCCGGCATCAACCGCCGCATCGAACTCCTGATCCTGACCCGCGCGCAATCGCGTTCGGTGATGGGCATGTTCGGCAAGCCCGGCGCCACCAGCCCGCTCGGCAAGGAAGCCTCGGTGTCGATGCCGGATGCCGCCGAACTCGAGAAACTGCGCGGCCAGTTGCCGAAGTAATCATGACCGTCCAATCGAAAACCCGAGGTACCCGCATGAAGATCACCGGCGCCACCGTTTCCACCGTCGGCATCGGCACGCAGAGCGTCGCCGTCCCGGTCAAGACCGAGGCGCCGTCGAGCGCGGCGCCGGCCCTGCAGTCCGAAGTGCTGCAGCCGGCCGCGAAAGCCCTGGCCGCGCTGCCGGACTTCGACGCCGCCCGCGTGGCCGAGCTGCGCGACCAGCTGGCCAAGGGCGAGCTGCCTTTTGACGCGGGCCGCCTGGCCGGCCTGATCCAGCGCTTCCACGGAGGCCGCGGATGAGCCGGATGACGCGTCAGCAAGCGCAAACTCTCCTGGCCGACGGCGTCCAGGCCGACGTCCGCGCCGGCGCCGAGGTGCTCGACCTGCTCGAGCGCCAGTTTGAGGCCGCGCTGCGCCACCGCAGCAGCGAACTCACGCAACTGGCCGATTCGCTGGCGCCGCTGCTGGACGCGATGGAAGCGCGCCGCCAGCAGCGCGTCTCGCTGGTGCGCGCCCTGCTGGGCGAGAGCGGCACCATGGCCCAGTACATCGGCGGCCTGCCGGCCCCGGCGCAAGCGGCATTGCGCGCGGCCTGGTCCGGCCTGGAACGCACCGTGCAGGCCTGCAAGGAAGCCAGCACCCGCAACGGCAGCCTGCTGGCCGAACAGTACACCGTGATGCAGCGCGTGCTGCACGGAGAGGACGGCATCTATGCGCCACGCTGATTTCAACACCCCGGCCCTCACCCCGACGGCGCCGACCGCCGCCACCCGCCCGACCGCCGCCATCGGCGGCGGCAGCGGCTTTGGCGCGATGTTCGGTGACGTGCAAGGCGAAGTCGCGGCCTATATCCAGAACGGCGATGGTGGCGCAGCGTCAGGCGCCGCGGCATTGAGTGCGGAGGGCGCGATGTGGCGCGCCCGCGCCCATGGCCTGATCAGCGGTGAGGTCGACGTGCAAGCCCCTGTCGGCGCGGACACGCCGGAACAGCAAGCATTTTTGGAAAGTATCGCCCCGTGGGCGCGGCAGGCGGCCGACCAGCTGGGCGTGGCGCCGGAACTGGTGTCGGCCCACGCCGCGCTGGAATCGGGCTGGGGCCGGCACCCCTTGAAGAACGGGAACGGCGAGCCGAGTCACAACCTGTTCGGCATCAAGGCCGGCGGCAACTGGGAAGGTGCGGTCAACGAGTCCGCAACCACCGAGTACGTGGGCGGCGCGGCGATCAAGACCCGCGAGCGGTTCCGCTCCTACCCGGACGCCGGCGCGGCCTTCAACGACTATGCCCGCACCCTGATCGAGAATCCGCGCTACAAGGACGCCCTGAACACCGGCAGCGACGCCCACGCCTTCGCGCGCGGCCTGGCGCGCGGCGGCTATGCGACCGATCCGGGCTACGCCGACAAGCTGGCGCAGATCGCGGCCAGACTGCAGCGCAGCGGCGACTGACTCAGCGCCCGGCCGGCAGGTCGAGCGGCTCGACGGTGCCGGCGCCGGCCACGCGCATGCGCACCACCTGCCCGCTCCCGCTGTTGCGCACCCGCACCACGGCGCCGCGCGCGCCGGCGTCGAGCGACTCGCCGGCCATGCTGACTTCGACGCCGTCGATGCGGGCGACCATCTGCACCGGGTCGCCGCGCTTGACCAGCAGCGGCGCGCTGAGCTGGCTGCTGCGCAGGATCTCGCCGGCGCGCAGGCTGCGCCGGCTGGTCTGGCCGACCGCGAGTTCCGGCGCGCCGATCGCGTCGTTGACCAGGGTGACGTCGCGCCGCTCGAGGGCGACCTGGTCGTCGGTAAGCGGCTGGCTGGGGCCGACCGGGGCGGCAGCGACGGCGACCACGGCCGAGACCCGGGCCCGCACCGTGAAGTCCTGGCGCCATCCGGGATTGCTGTTTGACGCCGGGCAGCGCGCCAGGAAGCGCATGCGCGCGAACTGGCGGGTGTCGAGGGCTTCGACCTCGATTGGAACGGCGCAGGGCGGGGTTGCACGGGCGCTGAGCACGCTCAGCTCCACCTGCGGTTCCGACAGGCCGCTGCTCAGCAGTTGTTTGTCGACCTGTTCGCGTGCGGCTTGCTCTATCGCTGAAGGAATACCTTGAGCAGCATCGCTTGTGGCATAGAAAAGACAGGTTACAATGGCGAGGGTTGCCGTACGGAAAGCAATCATTGTCTAATAGAGGGTGATGACGTGCCCATTCTACTGAACATCCGCAATTCACCGACAGAGGATCGCAATGACGATTAATTTCAAGGACGCCCTCGGGGTGCACGCCGACGCGCTGCAGTTGCGCGCCGAACGCACCCGCGTGCTGGCGGCCAATATCGCCAACGAGAGCACGCCGGGCTATACCGCGCGCGACATCGACTTCGCCTCGAGCCTGCAGGAGCAGATCGATGCCGAGGCGGGCGAGCCGACCCTGTCGGGCGAAGGCCCTTTGTATCGCGTGCCGTTCCACCCGAGCGCCGACGGCAACACCGTCGAGATCGGCGTCGAACAGGCCGCGTTCTCGCAGAACGCTTCCGACTTCCAGACCAGCCTCACCTTCATCAACATGAAGCTGCGCGGCCTGGCCAAGGCCATCAACGGTCAATAACGGCCAGTCAAAGGATAACCATGGGTTTCAAGGACATCTCGAACATCGCCGGCTCGGCGATGGCGGCGCAGACCGTGCGCCTGAACACGATTGCCAGCAACCTGGCCAACGCAAACGCGGTCTCCGGCTCCGAAGCCGAAGGCTACCGCGCGCGCAAGCCGGTGTTCGCCTCGGTGATGGGCGACGACGGCGGCGCCCGCGTGCAGGTGCTGGACGTGGTCCAGTCGAACGAACCGATGCGCAAGATGTACGAACCGGGCAATCCGGTGGCCGATGCCGACGGCATGGTCTACTACGCCAACGTCAACGAAGTGGCCGAGATGGCGGACATGATGGCCGCCTCGCGCGCCTTCGAGACCAATGTCGAGGTCATGGGCCGCATCAAGAACATGCAGGCCTCCCTGCTGAAACTGGGCGAGGGCTGATCGCATGGCAACTACCAACGCTACCAACCCGTTCGGCTTCGCGGCCTCGCCCGCTGCCAACGACGCCGTCACCGGCAACCCGACCAGCGTCGCCACCAGCGAGAACAAGGACATGTTCACCAAGCTGCTGGTGGCCCAGATCCGCAACCAGGACCCGCTCGCGCCGTCCGACCCGAGCCAGTTCGTGAACCAGCTGTCGCAGCTGTCGCAGACCGAAGCGCTGCAAAACCTGGCGCAAACCACCAGCGCCAGCGCCAGCGTGCTGCAGAGCATCCAGGTGCTGGCCATGGGCGCCCAGGTCGGCAACGACGTCTCGGTCGAGACCAGCCGCGTGCGCGTCGGCGGCGACAAGATCACGGGCACGATCCAGCTGTCGGGCATCAGCAGCGGGACCAACCTGGTCCTGACCGGCGCCGACGGCAAGCAGACCCGCGTCAGCCTGCCGGCATCCGGCGCCGGCGCCCTGCCGTTTTCCATCGACCCGGCCGCGCTCGGCCTGGCGCCGGGCAACTACGGCATCAGCGCCGAACCTTCGGACGGCAGCAAGCCGGCGGTCGAAGTGACCGGCCGCCTCGAGAGCGTGCGCATGGCCGCCAATGGCGGCGTGGTGCTGCAGGTCGCCGGTCTCGGCGAAGTCGCCCCCTACGCCGTCACCGGCTTCAACGGCAAGGCTCCGGCCCTGGCCGCAACGGACATCTGAAAAAGGAAACGTCATGAGCTTCAATATCGCACTGTCGGGCATCCAGGCCATCAACGAACAGCTGGAAGCCGTCTCGAACAACATCGCCAACGCCGGCACCTACGGCTTCAAGAGCAGCCGCGCCAACTTCGCCTCGGTGTATGCGGGCGACGCCGCCAACGGCGTCGAAGTCGCCTCGCTGACCCAGAACATCGGCCAGAACGGCGGCCTGGTGAACACCGGCCGCAGCCTGGACGCCATGATCCAGGGCCGCGGCTTCTTCACCAGCCGCGATGCGCAGGGCGTGATGCAGTACACCCGCGTCGGCATCTTCTCGGCCAACAAGGACGGCTACCTGGTGGACGCCGCCGGCCGCAACGTGCAGGGCTACGGCCCGGCGGTGGGCGGCGCGCTCGGCGTGATGGGCGACATCAAGATCCCGACCGGCCAGATCCCGGCCGTCGCCACCACCGGCATCGATTACACCGGCAACCTGTCCTACGACTGGAAGGCGCCGACCTCCGGCACCTTCAGCATCGCCGACGACAAGAGCTACAACATGGTCAAGCAATCTGTGGTCTACGATTCGCTCGGCACCCAGCACACGCTGTCGCAGTACTTCGTCAAGGCCGCCACCCCGGCCAACACCGTCACCGTCCACTACTCGTTCGACGGCGCTGCTCCGGCCGCGGGCACCGCCAAGACCCTGACCTTCAACACCAAGGGCGAGCTGCCGGCCGGCACTACCCAGGCCCTGAGCTTCAACCCGGGCGCCGGCATCGATCCGATCGCGATCACCCTCGACTACGACGGCACCACCCACGTGGCAGGCGAATCGAACAACACCGTCAACAGCAGCAATGGCTACGCCTCCGGCAGCTTCGTCGGCGTGGAACTGGCCGAAGACGGCTCGGTCGTGGCCAAGTACAGCAACGAGCAGCGCCAGGTGGTCGGCGTGGTGGCGATCGCCACCTTCCCGGACGAAGGCAGCCTGTCCTCGACCAGCGACACCAGCTGGGTCGCCAACAACACCTCGGGCGCGCCGCTGTACGGCACCCCGGGCATCGGCCTGGCCGGCAAGCTCTCCACCGGCACCCTGGAAGGCTCGAACGTCGACATCACCTCGGAACTGGTCGGCCTGATGACGTCGCAGCGCAACTACCAGGCGAACTCGAAGGTCATCACTACCGAGAACCAGATGATGCAGGCCCTGATGCAGGCCCTCTAAGGTAGACAGGCATGGATAAGCTCATCTTCACGGCGGTCAGCGGCGCCGAGCGCACCCTGCGCTCGCAGCAGGTACACGCCAACAACCTGGCCAATAGCGACACCGCGGGCTTCCGCGCCAACCTCGAGGTGGCCGCCACCCAGGCCATGCAGAGCGGCTACGGCTACGACAGCATGCACCTGTCGAAGATCGATGCCGATACCATCTCGACCCGCGCCGGCGCGGTGCGCGAGACCGGCCGCCCGCTCGACGTCGCCATCAATGGCAACGGTTACCTGGCGGTGCAGTACGGCGGCGGCGAAGCCTACACCCGCGCCGGTGCGATCGACATCTCGGCCGACGGCGCGCTGTCGGTGAATGGCCATCCGCTGATGGGCGAAGGCGGCGCGATCGTCCTGCCGCCGCACCAGGCGGTCGAGATCGGAACCGACGGGACCATCTCGGTGCTGACGGAAGGCGCGACCCTGATGCAGCCGGTCGACAAGCTGCGCCTGGTGAATGCCGAAGGCGCGGAGCTGACCAAGAACGAAGCCGGCCTGGTGGTCTCGCGCGAAGGCAATCCGCTCGAGATGGACCCGAACGTCACCGTGCGCGGCCGCGCGCTGGAGGGCAGCAATGTGTCGGCGATCGAAGAGATGGTCGCCGTGATGAGCCTGAACCGCAGCTTCGAGATGCAGATGAAGATGTTCAAGGCCAGCGACAGCATGAACGAGGCGGGTAACCGTCTCATCGGCGCGTAATTCGCGCCACTACAGGAGAATTCCATGAATCCAGCAATGTGGATCAGCAAGACCGGCGTGCAGGCACAGGATGCCAAGCTGCAGGCGATCGCCAACAACCTGGCCAACGTCAACACCGTCGGCTTCAAGCGCGACCGCGTCGTGTTCGAAGACCTGTTCTACCAGGTCGACGCCCAGCCGGGCGCCCAGAGCGCGGACAACACCGTCTCCAACGGCGTCCAGCTCGGCAACGGCACACGCGTGGTCGGCACCCAGAAGGTCTTCACCAACGGGAACATGCAGACCACCAGCCAGGCGCTCGACGTCGCCATCAATGGCGCCGGCTTCCTGCAGGTGCGCCGCCCGAACGGCGAACCGGCCTTCACCCGCGCCGGCCAGCTGCAGGTCGACTCGAACGGCACCCTGACCAACGCCCAGGGCTTGCCGCTGGTGCCGCAGATCACCGTGCCGCAAAACGCCACCGCGATCACCATCGGCGAAAACGGCATGGTCTCGGCCACCGTCGGCGGCTCCACCACCCCGACCGAACTGGGCCAGCTCACGCTGACCGGATTCGTCAATCCGGCGGGCCTGCTGGCGCTGGGCGAGAACCTGTTCCAGGAAACCGCCGCTTCCGGCACCGCCAACGAAGGCCGTCCGGGCGACGGGGCGCTGGGCAAGCTGAAACAGGGCGCGCTGGAAGGCTCGAACGTGCAGGTGGTCGAAGAGATGGTCGACATGATCGCCGCCCAGCGCACCTACGAGATGAACACCAAGGTGCTGTCGGCGGCCGACAACATGCTCCAGTACCTGGCGCAGGCTGCTCGCTGATAATGAAATACTTCACCGCGGCGCTGTGCGCCATCCTGCTGGCAGGCTGCGCGTCCGCGCCGCCGCGCCAGCTTGCGAACGACGACGACTTCGTGCCGATGGCGCGTTCGACGTCGCGCGGCGTCTCGGGCGGCGTCTTCACGGGTGACACCGTGTCGCTGACCTCGGACAGCCGTGCCTACCGCGTGGGCGACGCGGTCACCGTCATCCTGCAGGAAACCACCCAGGCCAGCAAGCGCGCCGGCACCAGCTTCTCGAAAGGCTCCTCGGTCGGCGTGTCGCCGATCGCGGCGCTCGGCAAGACCTTCGGCAAGACCGCGATCGACATCTCGGCCGACCGCAGCTTCGAGGGCGACGCCACCAGCACCCAGCAGAACGCGCTGTCCGGCGCGCTGACCGTGATCGTGCAGGAAGTGCTGCCCAACGGCCTGCTGCGCGTGGCCGGCGAAAAGAACCTGAACCTGAACCAGGGCGAGGAATTCGTGCGCCTGAAGGGTTTCGTGCGCGCCCAGGACATCGACAACGACAACCAGGTCTCGTCGCTGCGCGTGGCGAACGCCCGCATCGCCTACGCCGGCAAGGGCGCGCTGGCCGAAGCCAACCAGCCGGGCTGGCTGACCCGCTTCTTTACCGGCCCCTTGATGCCGTTCTGAGGACCCGATGATCCATACCCTTCGCGCATCGCGCCTTCTTCGCACCGCTGTGTGCGCGCTCTTGATGGGGGCGACCGCCCTTCCCGGCGTGGCGTCCGCCGCGCAGGCGCTGCGCAACCTGGTCAGCGTCGAAGGCGTGCGCGAGAACCCGCTGGTCGGCTACGGCCTGGTGGTCGGCCTGAACGGCAGCGGCGATTCGACCCAGGTGAAATACGCCAGCCAGTCGGTCGTCAACATGCTCAAGCAGTTCGGCGTGCGCCTGCCGGAAGGCGAGGACGCCAAGAACAAGAACGTGGCGGCCGTGATGGTGTCGGCCGTGTTCCCGCCCGGCTACCGCCGCGGCCAGGCGATCGACGTCACCGTTTCGTCGCTGGGCGATGCGAAAAGCCTGCGCGGCGGCACCCTGCTGCTGACGCAACTGCGCGCGGCCGACAACGACATCTACGCGCTGGCCCAGGGCAACCTGGTGGTGGGCGGCCTGAACGCTACCGGTAAAAGCGGCTCCTCGGTGACCGTCAACACCCCGACCACCGGCCGCATCCCGAACGGCGCCATGATCGAGCGCGAGATCCCGAGCGACTTCGCGACCCGCCCGCAAGTCATGCTGCGCCTGCGCCAGCCGCACTTCGAGACCGCCACCAATGTGGTCAACGCGATCAACGCGAAATACGGCCAGATCGCCACCACCGCCGACGGCACCAGCGTCGAAGTCATCGCCCCGGAAAACCCGACCGAGCGCGTGGCCTTCATGGCGCGCCTGAACAACCTGCAGGTCGACGCCGGCGTGGAAGTACCGCGCGTGGTGTTCAATTCGCGTACCGGGACGGTGGTCATCGCCGACGGCCTGCGCGTGAAGGCGGCTGCGGTCACCCACGGCGCGCTGAAGGTCATCATCTCGGAAAGCTCGCGCGTCTCGCAGCCGGGCCCGTTCTCGCGCGGCCAGACCGCGGTGACGCCGGAATCCAAGCTGTCGGTCGACCAGGGCTCGGGCCAGATGTTCCACTGGCCGGCCGGCGCCAAGCTGCAGACCATCATCGACGTGGTCAACAGCCTGGGCGCCTCGCCCGACGACATCATGGCGATCCTGCAGGCGCTCGACCAGGCCGGCGCGATCGAAGGCGAACTGGTGGTGATCTGATGAAGATCGACCAGAACCAGCCCCTGCCGGCCGGCGCGGAAGCGCCGGTGGCGGCCGCCGCCGACCAGCCGGACCCTGTCTACGTTGCCAAGGCAACGGAGGCCGCGGTCGAATTCGAACGCTTCTTCATCTCGCACATGCTCAAGGAGATGCGCTCCTCGACCCGCGCCATGGCGGCCGAGGACAGCGTCTTCAACAACCGGATCAACCAGGACATGCAGGGCATGGCCGACGACCTGCTGGCCGGGAACATGGCGGGCCAGCGCGCCTTCGGCATCGCCGACGCCATCCTGCGCCAGCTGGTGCCCGGCGCAAAACAAAAAGCCTGAGCTTAATAAATAGAAACAAATGGTCGCCTGTATAGGGTGAACCCTGTTCTTAGGAAGAATCCGCACCATGGCCATCATCAATAACGCACTGTCGGGCGCCCTCGCCGCCCAGGTGGCGCTCAGCGCCAGCAGCCAGAACATCGCCAACCTGCAGACCAAGGGCTACACCCGCCAGGCCGCCCTGCTCACCACCATCGGCCCCGGTGCGGATCCGCGCGCGGCCGGCAACGGCGTGCAGGTCACCTCACTGCTGCGTTTTTCCGACGGCTACAAAAGCCAGGCCATGTGGCGAGCCGCCGCCGACCTGGGCGCGCATTCCCAGACCCAGCCCTACCTGACCCAGCTCGAGAGCGTGATGGGCGACAGCACCGCCAGCCTGTCGGCCGGCATCGACGACTTCTTCGGCGCCCTGAATGCCGTCGGCGGCGACCCGGGCCCGACCCCGCTGCGCGAACAGGTGCTGAACGCGGCCGGCCTGATGGCCGAGCGTTTCAATGGTCTGAACAATGTCTTCAACGCCCAGCTGCAATCGGTGCGCACCCAGCGCAGCGCGATCGTCGATGCGGCCAACGCCCAGATCGCCACCATCGCACGCCTGAACGCGCAGATCGGCAACGCCAACGCCAGCGGGCAGAACGCCTCGGCGATGATCGATGCGCGTGACCAGGCCATCGACGACCTGGCCGGCAAGATGGCGGTGGAAATTTCCGACAATGGCGACGGGACCCGCAACGTGTCGCTCAAGACCGGCCAGGCGCTGGTGCTGGGCGGCATCTACGGCACCCTGAAGGCGGCGCCGACCGCCGCCAGCGCGCAGGAATTCAGCCTGACATTCGCCAACACCACCTATGTGCTCGACGCCGCCAAGCTCGGCGGCCAGCTGGGCGGCCTGACCAAGTATGAAACCGAAACCCTGGTCCCGCTGCAACAGGACATCGCCGACATCGCACGCCAGATCGCCGACAAGGTCAACACCCAGCTCGGCGCCGGCTTCAAGACCGACGGCACGGCCGGCACCCCGCTGTTCGTCTACACTCCGGGCAGCGGCCCCGATATGCTGAAGGTCACGAGCGGCTTCGTCGCCGCCGACCTGGCGTTTTCCAGCGACGGCACCCCGGGCGACACCGGCAACCTGCAGAAACTGTCCCTGCTCAAGACCCAGCCGATCACGGTCGGTTCGATCGGCGTCGTGCTGCTGGGCGACGCCGACACCCAGCTGGTCGGCAAGCTGGGCGTGGCCAGCCAGCTCAACAAGGCCGCGCTGAAGACCACCCAGACCGTGCGCACCCAGTCGGTGGACGACTGGCAATCGACCAGCGGCGTGAACCAGGACGAGGAAGCCGTGAATCTCGTCGAATACCAGAACATGTACCAGGCGAACATGAAAGTCATCTCGATCGCCAACCAGCTCTTCGACGCCACCCTGGCGATGATGGGTTAAAGGACCGCCATGCGTATCGCCACCACCCAGTACCAGTCGACGATGAACCAGTCGCTCCAGACCAACCAGGAGCGCATCACCTACATCACCCAGCAGCTTGCCAACAACAAGCGCATCATGGTGCCGTCGGATGACCCGGTCGACAGCGTGCGCCTGGCGCGCCTGTCGCGCGAGGAATCCTCGGTCCAGCAATACCGCGACAACATTGCCGCGATCCAGATCCGCCTGAACAAGACCGAAGGCTATCTGAGCAATATGAGCAACGAGATGATCGCCGGCCGCGATACCCTGGTCTGGGCCTCGGACGGCGGCAACGCGCCGGCCGATCTGAACGCCATGGTCAGCCCGCTCGAATCGCTGCGCGAAAGCCTGTTCTATAGCGCCAACACGATCGACCCGGAAGGCAACTACGTGTTCGCCGGTACGCTCACCAAAACCAAGCCGATGCAATACGATGCATCCGCGCCGCTCGGTTCGCGCTACACGTTCGTCGGCAATACGAATAGCCAGGACGTCGTGGTCGGCGACGGCATCACCCAGGCCGGCAACACCAACCTGAAAGGCCTGGAAAAACTGTTGAACCAGCTCGACGCCAGCATCGCTACCCTGAATACCCCGGGCGTGTCGGCCAACGACCCGGCCGTGCGCGCGGTGTTGACGGCCAACCTGGACGGTTTCGATGACGCCATGGACCTGGTCAACGGCAAGGTCGCGACCCTCGGCGGCGCCCAGAACATCATGAAGACGCTCGACGCCAACCACGCCAACGTCAGTCTGTCGAACAAGATGGCGATCACCGACATCGGCGCGCTCGACGTCGGCGAAGCGGCCACCGCCCTCAACGGCTATTCGACCGCCCTGCAGGCAACCTACAAAGCGTACAGCCGTATCGGCACCATGTCGCTGTTCTCGATCCTGTAAGCGTTCCTCATGGAAGCAGCCCTTCGCCCCATCAATCCGGCCACCACCACCGTCGCCACCCCGGCCGGCGCCGGCGCCACCGCGGCCGCTGCGCGCGCCACCGCCGTCCGCCCGGCGGACCCTGACAGCCGCGTCGTCACGGCTGCCGCCAGCGTCAGCGCTCCCTTGCAGCGCGGCATCCGCTGGGACACCCGCCTGCAAGGCGACGTCGCGCGCGCGCAACAGGCGCTCGACTACCTGCAGCGCGTTTCCGCCCAGCTCGAAGCCATCAAGGCCGACCTCAGCGCCAAGATCGCCGGCCGCAGCGACCCGGTGCGCCAGATCGAGGCGCGCGCCCAGCAGCTGGGCAACGCCCTCGCCGCCCGCAGCAAACAGGGCGGCGGCGGCATCGACGCCCAGCTCGACTTCCGCGCCGCCGAACCAGCGCGCACCCGCTTCCGCATCCGCGGCTTCGACGTCGCCACCCTGCAGGCCGGCGGCCAGCAGACCTATGCCTTTTCGGTTGGCGCCTCCGGGGGCCCGAACATCACCGCCACCATCGAACCGGGCATGACGCCGGAAGAGATCGCGGCGCGTTTGAACCGCACCCTGAGCCCGGTCAAGGTGCAAGTCTCGCTCGACAAGGAACAGCAGCTGGTGTTCAGCGCGCCGGAATCGGAATGGGTCGGCATCAAGGATGCGATCGCGATCTCGGGGCGCGGGCGCGTCGAAACGACGGAAGAAGCACCGGTCATCGCACCGGAACAGTGGAACATCGGCAACCCCGACGCCCTGCGCCAGAGCCTGCGCGAAGTGATGCAGGCGCTGGCCCGGGTGCGCCGTTCGCAGGAAGCCGCCAGCGCGGCCCTCAGCGCAGCAATGGCGGCGACCAGCCAGCCGGCAATTCCCGAAGCCGAGCTGGTGGCCATCAGCGGCGACTTCGCGGCAAGCGCGGCCGGCCATGATTACGGCTCGCTGCTGGCGATTACCTCGGCCCTGGTCGGCGTCAGCCGCGACCGGGTGCAGGCGCTGCTCGGCTTGCGCTGATCTCCTTCAATACAGAAAAAGCCCTCCCGCGCCAGGCGCAGGAGGGCTTTTTTGTTGGCGTTTGACTGATTAGAAGCCGTACTTCACGCCGGCACTCCACACATTCGCGCGGGCGCCGTAGTCCTTGGTCTTGCCGTAGCGTTCATACTCCGCCACCAGAGCGGTGTTCTGGTTCAGCTTGTACTCGACGCCCACACCGCCGTAGCCGCTGGTATCGTCATCCTTGAAGCGCTGGCCGATGTTATTGGTCATCTTGCGCTCGCTGTGCGACACGCCCACCTTGCCGTAGACGCCGACCTGCTCGTTCACCGGAATGGTGTACTTGGCGGCGACATAAGTGCCATAGCCTTCGGTGCTGCCGCGTGGGCCGACGTCGGTCTTGTGGTGGTTGGTCCAGCCTGCTTCAACGCCGAGCTGCTCATTGAATTTGTAGCCACCGAACAGCTTACCGTCGGCCTTGTTCGAATCCAGCGTGGAGTTCTTTGAGGTGACGGCGGCAGCGCCAACGTAGGCTTTGCCAGTTTCCTGGGCTTGTGCGGTACCTGCAACGGCGGCGGTGGCGATCAGGGCAATCATCAGCTTTTTCATACCAATTCCTTTCAAAGTGCTTCAACTGTGTCGCAATTCACAATGAATCGCGTTGTGTTCACAATAGCATCGCACACCGGGTAGCCCAAGCGAACCGCTTGTAAGAACTGTAACAAGATGAAAAATGAAGACCAGATCCGCACTAATGTGCGCCAGATGACGGACGATATGCTTTCAGCATAGCGCGCTGGAGGGTCGGCCATAAAAAAACCCGCTGCAAGCAGCGGGTTTCTTTTTCAGCCGAAGCGTATTACGCTTCGCGGCTTGCCTTCTTGCGCTCGTGTTCCTTCAGGTAGCGCTTGCGCAGGCGGATCGATTTCGGGGTGATCTCGACCAGCTCGTCGTCCTCGATGAACTCGACGGCGTATTCCAGCGACATCTGGATCGGCGGAACCAGGCGGACGGCTTCGTCGGTACCCGACGAACGCACGTTGGTCAGCTGCTTGCCCTTGATCGGGTTCACGACCAGGTCGTTGTCGCGCGAGTGGATGCCGATGATCATGCCTTCGTACACCGGAGTGTTGTGCTCGACGAACATGCGGCCGCGGTCCTGCAGCTTCCAGATCGCGTAGGCGACGGCGGCGCCGTCATCCTGCGAGATCAGCACGCCGTTGCGACGGCCGGCCAGTTCACCCTTGCTGTTGTCGACGGCTGCGTATTCGTGGAACACGTGGCTCATCAGGCCGGTGCCGCGGGTCAGGGTCATGAATTCGCCCTGGAAGCCGATCAGGCCACGGGCCGGGATCAGGTATTCCAGACGGACACGGCCTTTGCCGTCCGATTCCATGTTCTGCAGGTCGCCACGGCGGCGGCCCAGTTCTTCCATCACGCCGCCCTGGTTGACTTCTTCCACGTCGACGGTCAGGTTTTCGAACGGTTCCTGGCGCACGCCATCGACCATCTTGTAGACCACGCGCGGGCGCGACACGGCCAGCTCGAAGCCTTCGCGACGCATGTTTTCCAGCAGAATGGTCAGGTGCAGCTCGCCGCGGCCCGACACTTCGAAGGTGGTGTCGTCGTCGGTCGGCGAGACGCGCAGCGCGACGTTGGCCTTCAGTTCACGCTCGAGACGCTCGCGCAGCTGGCGGCTGGTGACGAACTTGCCTTCGCGGCCGGCCAGCGGCGAGTTGTTGACCATGAAGTTCATGGTCAGGGTCGGCTCGTCGACGGTCAGCATCGGCAGCGCTTCCGGGGTGTCCACGGCGCAGACGGTCGAACCGATGCCGATTTCTTCGATACCGTTGATCAGGCAGATGTCGCCGGCGACGGCTTCGTCGACCAGCACGCGCTCGAGGCCCTTGAAGTTCAGCACCTGGTTGATGCGGCCCTTGATCGGGGTAGCATCCGGACCGTTCAGGATCACGACGTCCTGGCCGGTCTTCACACGGCCGCGGTTGACGCGGCCAATGCCGATCTTGCCGACGTAGGACGAGTAGTCCAGCGAGGTGATCTGCATCTGCAGCGGGCCGTCCGGGTTGTCGTCACGCACCGGCACGTATTTCAGGACCGCGTCGAACAGCGGCTTCATGTCGCCGCCGCGCACGCTTTCGTCCATGCCGGCGTAGCCGTTCAGGCCCGAAGCGTAGACGATCGGGAAGTCCAGCTGTTCGTCGGTGGCGCCGAGCTTGTCGAACAGTTCGAAGGTCTGGTTGATCGCCCAGTCGGCGCGTGCGCCCGGACGGTCGATCTTGTTGACGACGACGATCGGCTTGAGGCCCAGGGCCAGCGCCTTGCGGGTCACGAAACGGGTCTGCGGCATCGGACCTTCCTGCGCATCGACCAGCAGCAGCACCGAGTCGACCATCGACAGCACGCGCTCGACCTCACCGCCGAAGTCGGCGTGGCCCGGGGTGTCGACGATGTTGATGTGGGTACCTTCGTACTCGACTGCGCAGTTCTTCGACAGAATCGTGATGCCACGCTCTTTTTCGAGGTCGTTCGAGTCCATCACGCGGGTGTCGACCGCCTGGTTTTCACGGAAGGTGCCCGACTGGCGCAGCAGCTGGTCGACCAGGGTGGTCTTGCCGTGGTCAACGTGGGCGATGATTGCAATATTACGAATTGCGCGTTTGGTGTCTGACATATGCGTTTTCAACAGTGAATGTTGCGTGATGGATGGACTCGGACAGCATTTCCGATTTCCGTAACCCGCTACTATAGCACGGTTATTGTCCGTGCTGCGCCGCAGCGAGAGGCCAAAAGGCGATATTTCAACGATTCGCCACCGCTCCGAACGATCCACGGCAGGACACGCCAGTGTAGCGGCCGGATATTGAAGGATGATGACAGGGCCGGACGCCCCCGGCAGCGTGACGCTGCCTCTCCGGACCGGGGTACAAAGTGGGGATGGAGCGCGCTATTTCAAGGCCCCGCAACTAGCGCGGATCCGCCTCATGACGCTTGACGAGCTCCTGGATGCTTTCACGGTAGCGCCGGGCCGCCGCTGAGACCAACCGCTCCTGATCCGCGTACTGGGCAATCGACAACAATATTCCTGCTTCCCGGCTTGCGGCCTGCAGCGCCTGCCCATCCGGCGTCGACATGGTGGCGGCCGCCTGCTCGAGCTGGTCTTGCGAAAGGCGCCGCGCGAACACGCGCACATAGATTTCCTTGACGGACTGCGCCGTCGTCGCCGCGCAGGTTTCCGCCAGGTAGCGGCCGTACAGGCCGACCACCTCGGGCCAGTAAACCGAGCGTGGCGACAGGCCGCCGTAGGAAGCGCGGTTGGCTTCATGGACGCGCCGCGCCGCGACCGCGACGTCGACCCGGTCGCGGCACGCTTTCGCACCGTCCTCATAGACGTCATCGATCTGGAGCAGGTCGATCAGGCGCCGCGCGGCGGCCAGCTTTGGATCGTCGGCGGCGTGACCGGCGCAACTGAGCGACAGCAGGATCAGGGCGAAGAGCGCACGCATGGTCATCCTTGGCGTTAAAACAGCATACTAACGCACGATTACTGCTGGGCGGCGATCAAGCGTTCCGGCGCCAGGATCGCGTATTCCTGCAGGTTCGCCGTACCCAGCAGCTTGCCCTCGCAATACACGCGCACCCGGCCGAGTTCGGCAGGTACCTGCACTGCTTCCTTGCCCAGCGCCAGGCGCTGGCCGTTCAGGAATCGCTTGGCCAGCTCATCCGTCAGTTCGACCGACGGGAAGCTCGACAGCAGCGCATCGACCGGCGCCAGCAGCGACAGCGGGTCGGCATGCGCCTGCAAGTCTTCCAGCGTGATCATGCGCTCGGTACTCAAGCTGCCGACCTGTACCCGGCGCAGCGCATTCAGGTGGGCGCCGCAACCGAGCGCCGCGCCGATGTCCTCGCCCAGCACGCGCACGTAGGTGCCCTTGCTGCAGGTGACCAGGATCTTCAGGAAAGGCGCTGTGTAGTCGATCAGCGACAGGCCATGGATGGTGACCGGCCTCGCTTCGCGCTCGAGGGTGATGCCCTCGCGCGCGTATTCGTACAATGCCTTGCCGTCGCGCTTGAGCGCCGAGTACATAGGCGTGACTTGCAGGATGGGACCGCGAAAACGCGCCAGCGCCGCCTCGATCGCCTCGCGCGTGACGTCGACCGGGCGCTCCTCGATGGTCTCGCCTTCGGTGTCGCCGGTGGTCGTCATGATGCCGAGGTGGACCGTCGCCTCGTAGGTCTTGTCCGCTTCCAGCAAATCCTGCGAGAACTTGGTCGCCTCGCCGAAGCACAACGGCAACAGGCCGGTGGCAAACGGGTCGAGGGTGCCGGTGTGGCCGGCCTTCTTCGCATTCAATACCCGCTTGGCCTTGATCAGCGCATCGTTCGAGGACAGGCCGACCGGCTTGTCCAGCAGCAGCACGCCGTCGACGAGGTCGCGCGGCTTCTTGGGCGGACGCGCGCTCACTCTTTTTCCGACGTCTCGTCGTCCTGGCCGAAGTCGGCCGCGCGCACCGCGTTGGCCTGGTCGATCAGGGCCGACATCGCCAGGCCACGGGTGGTCGAGGTGTCGTGCACGAAGTGCAGCTGCGGCAAGGTATGGATGTGCAGGCGCTTGCCGAGCAGGTTGCGCAGGTAGCCGGCCGCCTTCGACAGGCCCTCGAGGGTCTGCTTGACCTCTTCCGGGCTGTCCTTGAGCAGGGTGAAATAGACCTTGGCGTGGGCGTAGTCCGGGGTCAGCTTGACTTCGCTGAGCGTGACCATGCCGACGCGCGGGTCCTTGAGTTCGAAGGCGATCAGTTCCGACAGGTCCTTCTGGATCTGGTCGGCGACGCGCAGGCCGCGCTGGGGGATGCTTTTGCTGTGTTTTGCCATGATGGTGCTAGTTCTTCTTGTGTGAGTGCCGCTCAAAAAACAAGGGCCAGGCCCCCGCGGCTTTCGCCGCGAAGCGTCCTGGCCCCCATCGTACTCCCAAGCGGGAAATTACAGCGTACGCGCCACTTCGGTGACTTCGAACACTTCCAGGACGTCGCCGACCTGGATTTCGTTCATGTTCTTCAGCGACAGGCCGCATTCCAGACCGGCGCGGACTTCTTTCGCGTCGTCCTTGAAGCGCTTGAGCGAGTCGATCTCGCCGGTCCACACGACGATGTTGTTGCGCAGCAGGCGGACCGAGGAGGAACGCTTGACCACGCCATCGGTGACCAGGCAGCCCGCGATCGCGCCGACTTTCGAGACCAGGATGACCTGGCGAATCTCGACCTGGCCGGTGATGGTCTCGCGCTTTTCCGGCGCCAGCATGCCCGACAGTGCCGTCTTGATCTCGTCGATCGCATCGTAAATGATGCTGTAGTAACGGATGTCGACGCCGTTGGCTTCCGCCAGCTTGCGCGCCTGGCCGTCGGCACGGGCGT
>Ga0265798_10002907_pt1 | contig 24818 bp, 20 predicted proteins | sample P3T30metagenome_FD_192430 | JGI IMG/M metagenome (GOLD analysis project Ga0265798, IMG submission 192430) | Plant litter microbial communities from East Loma Ridge, Irvine, California - P3 T30 | ecosystem: Environmental > Terrestrial > Plant litter > Unclassified | place: USA: California...
TCCCACCCGAGCTTGCGCGATTGCCGCCGGCTGTTCCTGCGCAATTACGAAGTGATGATCAATATCGGCGTGCACGATTTCGAGAAGAAGGGCGAGCAGCGTGTCCTGATCAACGTCGAGCTGTACATTCCGCTGGAGCTGTCGACGCCGAAGGCCGACCAGCTGGCAGAAGTGGTCGACTACGATTTCATGCGCGAGACCATTGCCCAGCGCATCGCCAAGGGTCATATCCACCTGCAGGAAACCCTGTGCGACGACATGGTCAAGGCGATGCTGGCGCACCCGCGCGTGCGCGCCGCCGGTGTCTCGACGATGAAGCCGGATGTGTATGCCGATTGCGAAGGCGTGGGCGTCGAAGTATTCCAGATCAAGGAAGCAGCATGAACGAAACCTTAATCGAGCGCGTGGTGGAAGAGGATTTCCCGACCGCGGACGTGGCCATCGATGTGAAGAAGCAGGAAAAGATCGCGCACGAGAACCACAAGCTGCACAAGCGCCTGTGCCGCCTGGTCGGCCAGGCGATCGGCGACTTCAATATGATCGAGGACGGCGACAAGGTGATGGTCTGCCTGTCGGGCGGCAAGGACAGCTACGCCCTGCTCGACATCCTGCTCACCCTGCGCGAGCGCGCGCCGATCCACTTCGACATCGTCGCGGTCAACCTCGACCAAAAGCAGCCGAATTTTCCTGCCCATATCCTCCCGGCCTACCTGGACAAGCTCGGCGTGCCGTACCACATCGAAAACCAGGACACCTACAGCATCGTCAAGCGCCTGGTCCCGGAAGGCAAGACCACCTGCTCGCTGTGCTCGCGCCTGCGGCGCGGCATCCTGTACCGCGTGGCCGACGAACTCGGCTGCAACAAGATCGCCCTGGGCCACCACCGCGACGACATCCTTGAGACCTTCTTCCTGAACATGTTCTTCGGCGGTAAGCTGAAAGGCATGCCGGCCAAGCTGGTGTCGGACGACGGCAAGCACATGGTGATCCGCCCGATGGCCTATGTGAAGGAAGCCGATACCGAGCGCTATGCGGAAGTGAAAGGCTTCCCGATCATCCCGTGCGATCTGTGCGGCTCGCAGGAAAACCTGCAGAGGAAGCAAATCAAGAACATGCTGCGCGAGTGGGAAAAGAAGCATCCGGGCCGGGTCGAGAATATCTTCTCGTCGCTGTCGACCGTGGTGCCGTCGCATTTGCAGGATCGGGATATGTTCGACTTCGTTGGTCTCAAGACCGATGGCGTGCCGAATCCGCTGGGCGATATCGCGTTCGACGAGGAACCGTGTTCGACGCCGGCGGCGAATACGATTTCGCTGACGCAGCTCTGAGAGCGGCGGATGGATGAGAGCAGAGGCTGAGCCTCTGCTTTTTTTTCGTCCCTTTTTCGATTGCACGAAGCGATGACCGACACCACTGGCAGCCTGCAAGCCCATTACGACACGATGTGGGACGACGCCTTCGGCGCGATCGCGCGTGGCGACATCGACTGCGACACGCGGCTTGCGGCCGGCCCCGACCCGCGCCGTGGCATCAGCCTGATTGCGCGCCCCTGCCCATCGCTTCGGACACGCTTCGAGGGCCTGCTCGACCGCCTGGCCGGCGCCGAGCCGCGGCAGTATCGCTATCCGGCAGCGGATATGCACATGACGATCCTGTCGCTGCTGACCGCCGGCGCCGGCGTCGCCATCCACCCGGCGCTGGTGGACGGCTACCGCGCCGCGGCCCAGGCCGCGGTGGACGGCGCCGGGCCGATCGAGATCGACTTCGACGGCATCGCGCTGTCGCGCGGCGCGGTGATGGCGCGCGGTTTTCCGCGTGGTCCTTCGCTGGAGATCTTGCGCGAGCGCCTGCGGACACAATTGCGCGACCGCGGCCTCGATGGCGCGCTTGACCGGCGCTATCGCCTGGTGACAGCGCACATGACACTTTGTCGCTTTACAGAGCCCTTGCGCGACGCGGCGCGTTTCGCCGCCCTGCTCGACGAGCTGCGCGACGAACCGCTCGGCGTCATGCGCATCGAGCAAGCCGAACTGGTGATCAATGATTGGTATATGTCCAGCCAATCCCTGGTGCGGGTGGCGACGCTGCCGCTGGCCGGGCCGCAGCGGGATGCCAAAGCGCGACCCTTGACGCCTGCGCCGGACCGTTAGGGGCGGGGCATGCGACTTGGCGGCCTGAGCTGATGCAGCGCAATTTTCTGGACTTGGATTTCGCTACCCTTCAGGGAACTCAGGTCATATAGGATGCGACATGGCTGCGGTAGAAAAACCTAATGCGGACCAGATTGCTTTCGAAAATGCTGTCGAAGCGCTGGAAACCCAGATCGCGAATGCAGGCGTCCATATGACAATTGACTCGAGTACACGACTCGCGTATGCCGGCGAACTCAAGAAAATGGCTGACCAGTTACGCCATGACGCAACGTCAGGCAAAATCACTTGGGCGAATGCTGCCAAGCAGGCACAAGAGACGCGCAATCTCATCATGGAGATCAGTCGTATGCGAAGCACGCCAATCGGTCGCGCGGTTGCGCAGAAAATTAAGCCTAGTGGAATTTTGCTTAACGACTTGGTCGCACTCCACACACAACGTCTGCACGGCGAGAATGCAGCTTTTTCGAGCCTCTCGGTTTCGCAAAAGAATCGAATCTATTCCGCTGTCATTATGTCGGCAGGAAAGTCGAATGCAGGCATTTCAAACGCAATGTCGCGCCTGTCCTACGCAGGCAGGGGCCTTCTGTTCCTTTCTCTGAGCGTTTCCGTGTACAACATTACGAATTCCCAAGACAAAGGGACAACTGCCGTCAAGGAGTTGACGATCACCGGGGCAGGTATTGGTGGCGGCATCGCCGGAGGCGCTCTGGCTGGTCTGGCATGCGGCCCTGCTTCGCCAGTCTGCGTGACGTTGGGTGCATTCGTCGGCGGCGCAATGAGTGCCTTCGGCATGGGATTTGTCTGGTAGAGACGATCGCTGACGATGCGACGCCTTCCAACAGCTGATGTATCGCTACGCCTAGAGACCCCGTGGTCTGAAAGGATACTCGCCCGCAGCAGGATCATCGCCGATGGCCGCGACACCGGCCGGATCGTCACTGGCGAAATCCTCGAGGCCGCGGTGCAGTGGAAAAACCACTGCCTGCTATTCATTACCGACAACACACCTTTCGAAGAGCATTTACGCATTTTTCTTCTTGACGCCCAATGGAAAATCGTCGACTGCGCCATCCTGGGAGCGATGTATTCGACAGGTGTGTTTTCCGATCTCGAATTGGCGCCCCCGAACTTCCTGTACTTCAGGTTCTTTGGCGGCATCACCTGGACGCTTGAACTGCTGGACCAAGACGTCATGTCCCTGCCGTTTTCAGATCCGAAAGGCGTGTCTCGCCCATTCAGTTTTCGCAAGCGCTTCAGGATTCACGGACACCCTCTTCCGGATATCAAAGCCTGAGTTCCACCGTGCTACGCTAGCATTCCGTTCACCATCCAGAGAACCGCGATGCGCCTGCCCTTGAGCCGAGCCCCACGCCTGCTACGCAACATCTCCATCGCCCTCGCCGTGCTCCTGCCCGGGGCGGCGCTGGCCGAGCCCAGCGCGATCTACCTGGTCCGCCACGGCGAAAAGGCCAGCGTCGGCAAGGACCCGGCGCTCACGCCGCAAGGCCAGTTGCGCGCACAGAACATCGCTGCCACCCTGCACCGCAGCGGCATCCAGGCGATCTTCAGCACGCCGACCACCCGCACGCTACAGACCGCGCAGCCATTGGCGCGGCAGCTGGGGCTGCAGGTGGAGCAGTACGACCCGGCAACGCCCAAAACGCTGGTCGACAAGGTGAAGGCGCTGAGCGGTCCCGTGCTGGTGGTCGGTCACTCGAACACGCTGCCGGAACTGGTACGCCTGTTCGGCGGCGAGCCCGGACTCGATATCGCGGACGACGAATATGACCGTCTCTATCAGCTCACGGCCGGCGCCGGCGGCGCCGTCAGGACGGTCATCCTGAGCTCGCTACCAGCATCCGCCGCCACGCCCTGAGCGACCACTGAGGCATTCTGACAACAGCGAGTGTCTTACGTTTACCACAATTAACAACTGTCTCAAAATTGTATCGACCAATAGTCGAATGCCCGATAGCATTGATTTTTATGCAAAACCAATGCTTGGAGAGAAATTGTGGATCTGTCGCAGGCGCGCTTCGACCGTATCGTCAATCTCATCTACGACACGCTGGACGACCGGGGCGCCTGGCGCCGCATGCTCGACAGCCTGCATGAGGCGATCGGCGGGCGCGCCCTCCACATGCTGGCCTTCGACGGCGAACGCGGCGCGCTGTCGTACAGCGACGGCGCCGCCATGGCGCCGCAGATCGACCTCGAATACATCCAGAAATACCAGTTCATCGATCCGCGCGTGGGCCTGCTGCGCCAGCAATCGACGGTCGGCTGGCTGCACTGCCACGAACACTTCGACGATGGTTTCGCCGCATCCCACCCCTTCTACCAGGAATTCCTGATCCCGCATGGGGCGCGCTATGTGTCGGCCTGCAAACTGGCCGACACGCCGGAGGCGACCGTGATCTTCTCTTGCCTGCGCAGCAGCGGCGAGGGCCCGCTGCCGGCGGACACCCAGGCCTTCCTTGACCGACTGCGCCCGCACATGGAGCGCGCGGTGCGCATGGGCCTGGCCCAGTTCGTGTACTCGACCCAGGCGCTGGTAGGCCATGCCCTGGTCGACAAGCTGCGCCAGCCGGTGATGCTCCTGACCGCGACCGGCGATGTCGTCCTGGCCAACGCAGCGGCCCGCGGCCTGCTCGCTTCCACCAGCCTGGTGCAGGTGGTCAATGGCAAGCTGATGCTGCCGCAGCGCTACCGCACGTCCTTCCTGATGCAGTGCGGCGAGCTGGAAACCCGCATGCGCAATGCTGTCGCGCAGGGCAAGCCCGAGGACAAGGAATCACGCGCGCTGCACATGCGCAGCGAAGCCGGCGGCGGCGCAGCCGATGCGCTGTATGCCTTCTTCACGATGCTGGCCCCGGAACACACGCTCGGCAGCTTCGGCCTGCGGCCGCTGGTGATGCTGTTTTTCTACCACCCGACCTCGGTCCAGGTCATCGATTCGGCGCTGCTCACCGCCGCCTTCGGCCTGTCGCATGCCGAATGCAAGATCGCCTCGATGCTGGCCGACGGCGTGCCGCTCAAGACCATCGCCGACCTGCTCGGCGTGCAATACGACACGGTGCGCAAGCAGCTGCTGTCGATCTACCAGAAGACCGCCACCAACCGCCAGCCCGAGCTGGTGCGCCTGCTGATGAACCTGCCGGCCTCGAAGCTGCAGCGCGCGCTCAAGGACGATGGCGGCAGCCAGCGCCTCAAGGTCGACGGCGCCTAGCCGCCGCTCAAGAGCGTCAAGGGGCGACGTTCGCGCGCAGCACCGGATACAGGTTCAGGCGCTCAACTACGGGTCCAACTACGGGGTCACAACTACGGGGTCAAACTACGGGGTCACAACTACGGGGTCAGGTCTGACATTTGGACACGGCCTCTACATTGATCTGCTTTTATTTGCCTTTTCAAAGCTGACAACCGCTCGGCTGACCGTTTTGGTCGACACACCAAACATGCATGCTATTTCCGACATCGTGTAGGCGGTAGACGCGTAAGCACGTGCCATGGCCTCGTCCCTGTCCGGATACCGATCGCGATAGCCAGACAATGGAAGCGCTACCGCGCGTCGTTCAGCTTTCTTTGTTTCTATAAGCTCCTCGGATTGCTGCAGTTGTTGGTGCACCGATATAAAGGCTTCATCGCCAAGGAGGATTTGATGACGGGTAGCTTCAAATGGACTCGGTCGTCCAAGGCCAGCAAGCACAAAATCCTGATACGCCGCGATCGCGCTAGTCGGCGTATCGCCAAACTGCCCTAGGAGCCAGTTGCGCTCAAGCCAATCAGGCGAAGCCTCATCACCGACAAAATAATGGTAATTGCTCCATCTCCATTCATTCAGCGCTGCCACGGTGTTGGCGCGTAGGGGATTGAGGACAATATAACGAGAAACTTCTAGCAGATAACTATCTCTCTGCACCAAGATTGCCTTATAGCGCCCTTGGAAAAGGTGCCCAACAACACGGTGCCGTCGATTGAAATGCTGTGAGTAATGACCGTTGAGTTGGCGCATGCAACTCGGTAGGTTCGCTTCGACTGTTTCCACCAATAAGTGGTAGTGGTTGGTCATTTGGCAAAAACTATGAATGACGCAATGATGGCGTTCGCATACCTTCGCGAGCACATCCAGCCAAATGCGTCGATCAGCGTCATCCCGAAAGATCGGTGCGCGCCGGTTTCCGCGCGACGTCACATGGTAGAGCGCCCCAGGAAAATTGACTCTCAGTGGTCGTGTCATCTGATCACGGTACTGGATCGGCACGCACCAGCGCTGAGATCGCTCAGACCTCTTCAAGGGCATTTATTAATGCTGAGCTCATGTCCGAATGTCAGACCTGACCCCGTCGTTCTCACTGATTAATACTGAGCTCGTGTCCGAATGTCAGACCTGACCCCGCTGTTCTTTTCTGACTCCTCCGTTCTTTTCGACGATGACGACGGCCGGCGCCTCAAAGCAGACGGCGCCTGACCGCAGTCCTGCGTCAGGGAGCGACGTTTGCGCGCAGCACCGGATACAGGTTTAGGCGCTCGTCGTACGACGAGTGGCGCTTGGCGAAGAATTCCAGGCGTGCCTGCGGGTTCTTGGCGAACGCCGGATCGCTGTCGAGGCGCTCCTGGAAGGCCTTGGCCACGGCCGGATCGGCCGCCATCTGCTCGCGCGCGACTTCCTCGGCCACGTAGTCCTCCATGTACTCCTTGCGCTCGAAGGCGGTGTTGAACGCGCCCCAGGCCAGCAGCGAATCCGGTGCCTGCGGCTCCAGCATCGCCACCACCAGGCGCGCCTTCGGCTGCGCGATCGGCACGAACAGCGCGCCTTGCGCGATCGAACGCGCCTCCGGCTTCCACTTGCCTTCCACCGTCAGGCGCTGGTGGCCTTCGACCGAAGCCGCGGCCAGGGTCGCCTTGTCGGCGCGGAAGGTCTCGGCTTCGTAGCGCTCGACCGTCTTGTCCAGCGTGCGGAACTCGACGCCGTGCTGGCGCAGCTTCTCGCCCACGATCGCGGCGTAGGCGGCGGGGACGATGTAGCCGGCGCGCGGCGCGGTGATCTGGAAGTCGGCCACGATGTCTTGCCACAGCGGCACGCGCCACACTTGCGGCTTGGTTTCGTCGTAGCGCGTCATCAGGGCGCCCGACACTTCCGACGGGGTGCGGGTGTAGGCGTAGCCGTTGAAGTTGACCATCTCCTTCTTGTCGCTGGCCTTGTACGACAGCGCCACCGGCTGGTTGCCCAGCTTGGCGGCGCGCGCGTCGGCCGCATACGCGGCCTGCTGCCATTGCTTGCCGTTCTTGGCGACCTGGTCGAGCACCGACACCACTGTATTGCGGGTGATGCGCACGCGCACCGGGTATTCCTTCCACGAGTGGGTTTCGACCAGCATCGCCATGCGGTTGCGCAGCTGGAAGTAGCCGGTCGAGAAGCGCGGATCGGATACGCCGTCCATGAAGCCCGACATCGGATCGTCATGCTTCACGAACGACATGTAATACGACTGCGGCGTCGAGCCTTCTTTCGCGATGTCCTTGATCACGTTGGAGCGCAGCGCCAGGCCGGCCTTGCGGAATTCCGGGTCGCCCGAATACACCGGCTCGACCTGGATCGAGATATCGTGCTGGAACTTGGCGCCGTTGGTCGCGTGCAGGTCGACGTAGACCAGCGGATCCCAGGCGTTCACCAGCGCCAGCATGGCCTGCATCTCGGGCGCGTCGGCCTTCAGGTAGTCGCGGTTCAGGTTGTAGTTCTGGGCGGTGGTGCGCCAGCCCATCTCGACCGGGCCGCGCTGGTTCGGACGGTTCCACTTGCCGAAGCGCTCGTGGCCGTCGACGTTGAACACCGGGACGAAGATGAATACCTGCTTGTCGAGCGCGCCCTTGGCCGCGCGGCCTTCGAGCGCCTCGCGCAGCGCCAGGAAGCCGGCGTCCTTGCCGTCGATCTCGCCGGCGTGGATGCCGCCCTGCATCAGGGTCACGGGCAGGCCCTGCTGCTTCGCTGCCTGCGGCGTGAACACGCCCTTGCCGTTCACCACCAGCGCCTTCATTGGACGGCCTTCCGGCGTTACGCCGAAGTCGATGCACTGCACCTGCTTTGGATACGCTTGCTGGAACGCGGCGCACAGCGCGATCGTCTCGTCGTAGCGGCCGGTGGCGGTGAAGCCCGAGCGTTCCGACACCGTAGTCAGGTTGGGGGCAGCTTGGCTGAGGGGAATGGCCGACAGCAGGGCCAGCAGTAACGCAGAACGGATCATCGAAAGGCTCCGGCAAGGACAGAAAGGAAGCCGACGATTATAGACGTGTTCTAGCGCAATAGTTCAACCTTGGAAACACGACGGGCGGGCGGCATGCAGCGCCGCCCGCCCATCAATACAGGCATTCCGCTCAGCGCGGCGGCGCACCCGGCGTGGTGTGGATCGAGATTGCCTTGACCTCCGGCCGCACGATCTGCATCGGCACCATGCGGGCCCTGGCCGTGGTCGAGACCGGGCAAGCGCCATTGGCGCGGTAGGCCAGCGCCGTGGCCAGCAAGCCTTCGCTCTGGTCGCCCACCGGACGCGACAGGTCGTCGCTTGCCTGGCAGGTGGGGGTAAAGCCGTCGGTGAAGTCGCCGAAGCCCTTGTGGTTCACGCCCTCGAACTCGATCGAGAAATAAGTCGTGCCGCAGTTCGGCACCGGCGTGAAGCCATAGGGCTTGCCGCAGGTGATGCCGCCGACCTGGATCACCTCGATGTCGGCGCCGCGCAGGCCATTGATCACCGATTCGCTGGCCGAGCAGGTGCCCTCGGTGCTGAGCACCGTCACGCGCTTCAGGCCCAGCGTCGGGAGCGGCGTGCCGGTGCGCAGCGGATTGGCCGAGGCGAAGCCCCAGGCGGTCGAGCGGAACATGATCGGCTGGTAGGCCGGCGTCTTGTCGTTATAGCGCGAACGCTCGAACACCTTGCCGCTCGTCGATGCGGGGCCGGCGATCATATAGGCCAGCTGGCTGGCGATGTAGAGCAGGCCGCCGCCGTTGTAGCGCACGTCGAGCACCAGGTCGTTGACGCCGGCCTGCTGGAACGTGACGAAGGCGTCGTACAGCTGTTTCTCGGACACGGCGTTGAAATTGTCGAAGGTCAGGTAGCCGACCTTGCCGCTGGCGGTCTCGATCACCTTGACGTTCTTCACCGGCGCCAGCACCACTTCGGCGCCGGCCAGCGTCGCCTCATAGCTGACCCCGCCCCGCTGCAGCGTGAACCGGTGGGTGGCGCCGGCTGCGGTGGGGAACAGGCCGGCGTTGATCCGGTCGACCGACGCTTCGTCGTCGGCATTGACGAAGTCGACGCCATCGACCTTTGTTAGCATGTCGCCGCGCAGCAGGCCGGCGGCGGCGGCGGGTGAACCCGGCTCGACCGCCGTGATCAGCCAGGTGCGCGGCGCGCGGCCGTCGGCGTTGCGGCTCCAGGTGATGCCATAGCCCAGGTCGATGCCCTGGGTCTGCATCGCCTCCCACTCGGCGGTCGGGTAGGTGAAGTGATAACGGTCCTTCGGCTGGCCACTGGCCGTCACGGCCGGCGTCTTGAGCACCTCGAAGTAGTCGAGTGCGCTCTTGAAGTCGGCCATCTTGTAGGTGTTCGGGATCTCGTTGTACCAGAGGTAGTACTGGTTGGCCCAGGCGCGCAGGAATTTCAGTTCGTCGAGCAGGGTGCCCTGGACGTCGGGATAGGGCTTGCCGCTCGCATCGAGGCCCGTGCGTGGGACGGCGCACTTGTTCCAGTAGCTGCCATAGGCGTCGCCCAGCAGGTTCGGATTCAGGTCTTCCGGCGTAGGCTGGGTGGCAACTGGCGGTGGCTGCACTGGCGGGGTCGGCGCCGGCTCTTGCGCCACCGGCGGCGGCGCGCCGACGCTCGGTGAACCTCCGCCACCGCCGCAACCGGCGAGGACGAGCAGCGCAGCGAGCGTGCTGGAAATCAAACGCAGTGGAGAGGTCTTGCGGAAGGTAGATGGCGAGCTCATACGTCTGATTATAGACGCCGATATCCGGGCCGAATACCACCAAGTGTAACGGTTGAGGCTAGTGGACAACGACTGATATCAAGGGAACAATCGTTGTCCACGCATGCATGGATCAGGCCGCCCGTGGCGTCACATCCGGCGCATGAAACGCCGCCACCAGCGCCGCCTCTTTCTGCTTGGCCGCCTTCAGGTGACGCTCCTTCACGTGGCCATAGCCGCGGATGTCTTCCGGGATGCTGGCGATCGCCACCGCCTGCGCCAGGTTCTCCGCCGTCAGCTTCGGCAGCAAGGCTGACACTGTCTCGCGATATTGCCTGATCAAGGCGCGCTCGGTCTTGCGCTCGGCCGTGTAGCCGAACACGTCGAAGGCGGTGCCGCGCAAGCCCTTGAACTTGGCCAGCACGCCGAAGGCGCTCATCATCCATGGGCCGTACTCGCGCTTGATGGCGCGGCCTTCCTTGTCGTGCTTGGCCATCAATGGCGGCGCCAGGTGGAACTTGAGCTTGGTGTCGCCTTCGAACATGGCGCCGATCTTTTCGCGGAAGGCCGGGTCGGTGTGCAGGCGCGCAACCTCGTACTCGTCCTTGTAGGCCATCAGCTTGTAGAAGTAGCGGGCCACCGCTTCGGTCAGGCGCGTGCCCTTGCCGAGCTTTTCTTCCTGCGCGCGCACCCCGTCGACGAAGGTCTTGTACTTGGCGGCATAGATCGCGTCCTGGTAGGCGGTGAGCAGCTCGATGCGGCGGCCCACGATATCGTCCAGGGTCTGGATGCGCTTGAACTCGACCACTTTCGACGGCAAGGCGGCGCGGCTCACCGCGGCCAGGTCGTGCGCGGCGCTGCGGCCCCAGTTGAAGGCGGCCTTGTTGAAGGCAACCGACACGCCGTTGAGTTCGATCGCCTTGAGCAGCGAGCTTTCCTGCAGCGGCACGTGGCCCTTCTGGAAGGCGTAGCCGAGCATGAACATATTGGTGGCGATGGCGTCGCCCAGCAGCGCGGTGGCGATCTGGCCGGCGTCCAGGAATTCGACATTGTCCTTGCCACACGCTTGCACGATGGCGCCGCGCGAACCCTCGGCCGGGAATTGCCATTCCGGATTCTTGACGAAGGCCGCGGTGGTGGAAGCGCTGGCGTTGACCGCGGCCCAGGTGCGGCCCTCGCCCATGCGCGACAGGGCGTCGCGGCTGGCGGTAACGATCTGGTCGCAGCCGATCACCAGGTCGGCGCTGCCGGTGCCGACGCGGGTCGAGTGCAGATCAAGCTGGCGTTCGGCCAGGCGCACATGCGACATCACCGGGCCGCCCTTCTGGGCCAGGCCGCTCTGGTCGAGCACGATCGCGCCCTTGCCTTCGACGTGGGCCGCCACGGCCAGGATCTGGCCGACGGTCACCACGCCGGTGCCGCCGACGCCGGCGACCAGGATGCCATACGGCGTCTCGACCGACGGAATGACCGGCATTGGCAGGCTTGGCGGCGCGGCTTCGCTGCTGATGGATTTCTTCGGCTTTTTGAGCCCGCCGCCTTCGACGGTGACGAAGCTCGGGCAGAAACCCGACACGCAAGAAAAGTCCTTGTTGCACGAGGATTGGTTGATCTGGCGCTTGCGGCCCAGTTCGGTTTCCAGCGGCTCGACCGACAGGCAGTTGGACTGCACCGAGCAGTCGCCGCAGCCTTCGCACACGGCTTCGTTGATGACGACACGCTTGGCCGGGTCGGGGAACTCGCCTTTTTTCCTGCGCCGGCGCTTCTCGGACGCGCAGGTCTGGTCGTAGATCACGGCCGACACGCCGGGCATCTCGCGCAGCTCGCGCTGCACGTCCATCAACTCGGAGCGGTGGCGCACCGTGGTGCCCGGCGCCCAGGCGTAGTCGCTCGGGTATTTGTCGGGTTCGTCGGTGACGACGATGATCGGGGTGACGCCCTCGGCCGCGATCTGGCGGCTGATCATGCCCGGGTCGAGCGGGCCGTCGACGTTCTGGCCGCCTGTCATCGCCACCGCGTCGTTGTACAGGATTTTATAGGTGATGTTGACCTTGGCCGCCACCGCAGCGCGGATCGCCAGGATCCCGGAGTGGAAGTACGTCCCATCCCCCAGGTTCACGAATACGTGCTTCTCGTCGGTGAACGGCGACTGGCCGATCCAGGTCGTGCCTTCGGCGCCCATATGCGTGAAGGTCGACGTTTCGCGGTCCATCCACAGCACCATATAGTGGCAGCCGATGCCGGCCATGGCGCGCGAGCCTTCCGGCACCTTGGTCGAGCTGTTGTGCGGGCAGCCCGAGCAGAAGTACGGGATGCGGTCGGTCTGTGGATTCGGTTTCGCTGGAATGTTTTTCAACACCAGCTCTTTCGCCTCCAGGAAGGCGATGCGTTCCTTGACCCGCTCGGCCACCGGATGGCCGGCGCAGTAGTGCGAGATGCGCGAGGCGATGGCGCGCGCGATCTGGGCCGGATTGAGTTCATACGTCGCCGGCAGCAGCCAGTCGCCGTGGCCCATGCGGTTCTTGTTGCTCCATTCGCCGGTATCGTCGAACTTGCCGACCACGCGCGGACGCTCGCCGTCCGGCAGGTTGTACAGCTCTTCCTTGAGCGCGTATTCCATCACCTGGCGCTTCTCTTCGACCACCAGGATTTCATCCAGGCCGCGCGCGAACTCGTGCACGCCTTCGGCCTCGAGCGGCCAGGTCATGCCGACCTTGTACAGGCGCAGGCCGATGTCGCGCGCGGCCTGCTCGTCGATGCCGAGGTCGGCCAGCGCCTGGCGCGTGTCCAGATAGCTCTTGCCAGCGGTGATGATGCCGATCTTCGGCTGCGGGCTGTCCCAGATGATGCGGTTGAGCTTGTTGGCGCGCGCATACGCCAGCGCGGCATACCATTTGTGGTTGCTCATCCGCACTTCCTGGTCCAGCACGGCGTCCGGCCAGCGGATATTCAGGCCGTCTGCCGGCAGCTGGAAGTCGGTCGGGGTGACGATCTGCACGCGGTCCGGATCGAGATCGACCACGGCGCCCGATTCGATGATGTCGGTCACGCACTTCATCGACACCCACAGGCCGGTGTAGCGGCTCATGGCCCAGGCGTGCAGCCCGAAATCCAGGTATTCCTGGACCGAGGACGGGTACAGCACTGGAATGCCGCAGTGGGTCAGGATGTGGTCGGACTGGTGCGCGGTGGAAGACGATTTTGCAGCGTGGTCGTCGCCGGCCAGCACCAGTACCCCGCCGTGCTGCGCCGAGCCCGCGTTATTGCCGTGTTTAAAGACGTCACCGCAGCGGTCGACGCCCGGGCCCTTGCCGTACCACATGGCGAACACGCCGTCGTACTTGGCATCCTTGTAGAGGTTGGTCTGCTGGGTGCCCCAGACGGCGGTGGCCGCCAGGTCTTCGTTCATGCCGGGATGGAACTTGACGTGGTGGGCCTCGAGGTGTTTCTTCGCCTTCATCGCGGTCTGGTCGACGGCGGTGACGGGCGAACCGCGGTAGCCGGTGATGTAGCCGGCGGTGTTCAGGCCGGCCTTGAGGTCGCGCTCGCGTTGCAGCATCGGCAGGCGGATCAGGGCCTGGGTGCCGGTCATGAAGGCGCGGCCACGCTCGAGCGTCCATTTGTCGTCGAGCGTGATGTCCTGTTGCGGCTGGTCGGGCTGCGCTGGCTGCGAGTGCGCCGGCTGCGAAGACGTGGGCTGGGATTGCTCCGGCTGCGCCAGGTGGGCGCGGTCCGTGGGTGCGTTCATGGTGTCTCCAAGATTCTCATGGCGGATACGTCGCGGCGCATTTCCTGCATCTCGCTGACCGTATGTGAGCCAGTATAGTCCTGCCCCCCAAGCATTAAATTCCAAACAATTCCCCCGTCTTCTTGAATTGCGCAATAAAATTGCCATACAAAAGTTTGAATTGGGGTGGGTATGTCAAAGATTGAGCTGGATAAAACAGACCGCAAGATTCTGGAGATCTTGCAAAGCGATGGCCGGCTGTCGAACCAGGACGTGGCCGAAAGGGTAAACCTCTCGCCCTCGCCCTGCCTGCGCCGCATCAAACGCCTGGAAGAAGCGGGCGTAATTCGCCAGTACGTGGCGCTGCTCGACCCGGACAAGATCGGGCTCGGGCTATTGGCGTATGTGAATGTGCGGCTGGAAAAGCACAGCGAGGTGGCCAGCACCACCCGCCAGCCGGGCTTGCCGGCGACGTCTCCGCGCAACGATTTCGCGGTGTCGGTGGGCAGCTGGCCGGAGGTCGTGGCCTGCTATGCGATGACCGGCGACATGGACTTCTTGCTGCGCGTGCATGTCGAAGACATGGACCACTTCTCGCGCTTCATGATGGGCACCCTGCTCAAGCATCCGGCGGTGCTCGACGTGAAGTCCAGCTTTGCGCTGCAGCGGATCAAGGAAACGACGGCGATGCCGCTGGTGTGATGCCGTCATCCCCGCCCTCGCCGGGCGCCTTGGCGGGGATCTAAGTTGCTTTATTATTTTTTCGGCGTAAAAAACTTCATCGCCGCCCGCGTATTGGCCTTGACCGTGTAATCAATCGCCGCGAACTGCTCTTCCAGCGCCTCGGCCATCACGCTGCCCGGGCTGGGTGGCGGCAGTTCGAGGTGGGCGTCGGCCTCGCCGTACTCGCGCTTGATGCGCATGCCGGCCTTCCTGGCGATGTGCATCATGGTCTGGTTCGAGGTCAGGCACTGCATATACAGGGTGTCGACGTCCGAGTTGCGGCAGTGGGTCGCCGCGCGCTGGAACAGGCGCGTACCCACGCCCTGCCCACGCGCCGACTTCGATACCGACACGCCGAACTCCGCCACCTGCTCCTTGGTCGTCGACTTGCGGCCCTCGGCCGAGGCAAAGGCCAGGTGGCCCATGCCAACCAGCTGGAACACATTGTTGACCACGCCGAATACGATGTCGCGCGAGAAATCGATCTTGTCGACGTAGGCCGTGATCTGTTCGTCCGGGATCATGCTGCCGAAGCGCAGCAGGCGGTCGTCGCGGTCCAGCGCCAGCAGATGGCGCAGCACGCGACGGCGGTCGCGTTCGCTTAGTTCCTTGACCAACACCGGCGGCTGGCCCTTCTTGCCTCTCAGGCCCTGGATCCAGCGGCGTAACGGATTGTCCAGCATCTCGATACCTTCACATACTGCAACGATCCGATTCTAGCCGATCGGGTCGGCGTCCGCCGTGTTACTTACTGTGCTGCGGACGGTGGTATCCGCCGCGCCACTTGCGGTGCTGTCTGGCACCGTGTCGCGCGGCATATGGTCCAGCGCCAGTCCCGGCAGGTGGTCCTGGCCCAGCCATTGCGATTGCGGGCTCACCACGAAACGCCCCTTCCCGGCCTGCTTGGCCGCGTACATGGCCTTGTCGGCGTCCGCCAGCAGCGCCTCCTGGCCACGCCCGGCGCCGGCCTGGCCGCGCGCGCTGGCGATGCCGATGCTGGCCGAGATCGTCACCGCGTGGCCGTCGGCTTCGGTGATCGATTCGATTTCGCCCAGGGCCAGGCGTGCCACCCGCAGCGCGCCGGCCTCCGAGGCCACGTCTTCGAGCAGGATCACGAATTCGTCGCCGCCCAGGCGCGCCAGCGCATCCTCGGCGCGCAGCTTGGCCTGGACCTTGCGCGCGACCATCTGCAGCACCAGGTCGCCGGCGGCATGGCCCCAGGTATCGTTGACCGCCTTGAAACCGTCCAGATCAATGAACATCAGCACCACCACGCTGTCGCGGCGGTCGGCGCGCGCCAGCGCCCGCTCCAGCAGGCGGGTCAGCTGGCGGTAGTTGATCAGGCCGGTCAGGCTGTCGTGCTGGGCCAGGCGCTCGAGCTGGCGCGACTGCGCTTCGAGCTCGGCGGTGCGCTCGGCCACGCGCTGCTCCAGCGTCTCGTTGGCCGACTGCAGGCGGCGGTTGACGACGCCGATGATGCGGTAGCTGCGGCGCAGGCGCGCGCCGGCGTACACCAGCAGCACCATCAGCACCGCGCTGTAGGCGAACAGATAGCCGCGAAAGCGCTGGCGCTCGAGCAGCACGGCCTCGAAGGAACGGTCGAACTCGCGCTCCAGGCGGTCGAGCGCGGCGTCGCTGCCGGCCGCGGCGATCTGGGCCTCGAGCAGGTTTTCCAGCGGGCGTTTTTCCAGGATCACGCGGCTGCTGGCGATCACGGCGTCCATCTTGTCGTTCACGGCCGGAGAGAAGGCGATCTGCTGGGCCGCGACGTCGCCCAGGATTTCGTCGATGCGCGCCGCCAGCGCCGGGCTTGGGGCGATGTTGTAGCGCAGGGTCTCGGTCAGCAGCGCGTTCAGGGTGGTGTCGAGCCGCACCACGATGCGGCCCGGCGCCAGCGCGCCTTCGATGCCCGAGATTTCGGTCTTGAGGTCGGCCACGGCCGGCGGCATGTGCAGCAGCGCCGCCCGCAGCGGCGGATTGTGCTTGGCGAACTGGGCGACCAGTTGTTCCTTGCCCTGCAGCGCCTCCTGCAAATCGGCAAACGCGGACTGGGCGGTGCTGCCGCCGGTGAGCGGCAAGGTGTCGCCCAGGCGCGCCATCAGGTCGTGCATGCGCGGCAGTTGCGAGGAGAGGTCGAGCGGGGTGGCGGCGCGCCCGGTATGCGCGCGCAGGATGTTGGCGTCCCACTCGGCGTCGAGCTTTTCGAGCTCGCGCAGGTTGAGCATGACACTGTTGCGGATTTCGGGGTCCACCGCGTCGGTGCGGATATAGAGAAATACCAGCACCGCGCTCATGAAGATGACCGCCAGGCTTGCCAGCAGCACGCGACGGCGCCGGCTCCAGCTTGCAACACGCCGTGCCAGCAAGGTGAACATCGTTTTTCTCCAACGCAACAATTTACAGTTACTGAAGGATAGCAAAACGATGGGCCGCACTCCACGTACCGTGTAACGACATGTAACTAAAAGCGTCAATACACAGCGATATAGTTGGTTTAGTGCAACAACTCGGCGACGGCCTCGACCCGCGCCGCATGGACGGCGCCGGGGATCTCGCTCTTGCGCTCGGCATGGCGCGCCGCGACCTCGCCGGCGTTCACGGCGCGCGCCGCGTCCAGCGCGCGCAGAAGATGGGGACCCCGGGAACGCTCGCCTTCGCCGCAATCGGCCGCCAGCAGCATCTGGGCGAAACGCTCCGGCTTGCGGAAGGCGTCGCAGCGCTCGAACAGCGTGACGATGGCCTCGGCAGACAGCGCCAGGGCGCGGCCGATCTCATCCTGCTCGCGCGCCGTCATCACGGCCAGGTCGCGGCACTCGTTGGGCACCTTGAGGCGCCTGGACACGCCCTGGATCGGCTCGACACCCGACAAGCCGCGCATCAGCACGGCGAAACGTACTTCCAGCGGGTGGTCCAGCGCGGCGGACTGGTCGATCGTGCGCAGCAGGGATTGGCTCCACAGCGCATCGAGTTCGGGCAGGATGCGCGCCAGCGCGCCGCAGTCGCGCAGCACCTCGAGCATGCGCGACGGCTGGCGCTCCATCAGGCCGCGCGCGAGCTCTTGCCAGACGCGCTCGGGCACCAGGGCGTCGACCTCGCCCTCTTCCACCATGCGGCGCATCAGGACATTGGTTTCTGCAGCAACCGTAAACTCGGGCAGGCGCGCGGCGAAGCGGGCGATGCGCAGGATCCGCACCGGGTCTTCGGCGAAGGCATCGGACACATGGCGGAACAGGCGCGCCTGCAGGTCTTGCCGGCCGTTGTGCGGGTCGACGATGCTGCCGTCCTCGGCCTGGGCCATGGCGTTGATGGTCAGGTCGCGCCGCACCAGGTCCTGTTCCAGCGTGACGTCGGGGGCGGCGTGGAACACGAAGCCGTGGTAGCCCGGCGCGGTCTTGCGCTCGGTGCGCGCCAGCGCGTACTCCTCTTGCGTGCGGGGATGCAGGAACACCGGAAAATCCTTGCCGACGGCGCGAAAACCAGCCTTGAGCATCTGCTCGGGGGTGGCGCCGACCACCACGTGGTCATGGTCTTTTACCGGCAGGCCCAGCAGGGCGTCGCGCACGGCGCCGCCGACGACATAACTGCGCATCGTCATTCGCCCGGCAAATCGGCGTCGTGCAGCGGGGTCGGGTCGGTCTCGGCCATGGCGTCCTTGACCCAGCGCGCCACTGCCGGGTGGGCGAGCACGCGGTCGCAATAGGCCTGCAGGGCCGGGGCCAGCGTCACGCCATAGGTCTTGAAACGGGACACCACCGGCGCATAGAAGGCGTCGGCGATCGAGAACTCGCCGAACAGGTACTGGTGGTGGCCGAAGCGCGACAGGCAGTCTTCCCAGATTTCGCAGATGCGGCCGATGTCGGCCTGGACGCCGGGCGTGCGGCCACGGCCGGGCAGGTGCGCCTGGACGTTCATCGGCATGCTGTTGCGCAGCTCGCCGAAGCCGGAATGCATCTCGGCCACGATCGAGCGCGCCAGCGCGCGCGCGGCGACGTCCTGCGGCCACATATGCTTGTCCGGGAACTGCTCGGCCAGGTATTCGACGATGGCCAGGCTATCCCAGACCGTCATGTCGCCCGACATCAATACCGGCACCCGGCCCGCGTGCGAGTAATGCGCGATCTGGTTGGCGGTATCGGGCTGGTCGAGCAAGATTTTCACTTCGGTGAACGGGATGCCGAAGGCCATCGCCGCCACCCAGGACCGCATCGACCAGGAGGATACGTTCTTGCTGCCGATGATCAGGGTTAAACCGGGGTTTCGGGTCGCGTCGAGTGTGCGCGCAAGGATGGGGTCGCGTTCGATGGTCTGCATGGGTGGTCGTTAATGGGTTGGCGTCCGGGTTCAGCGTCCGAATTCAGCGTCCGGCGTGGCTGCGGTAGTCGTCGAGGCGGTTGTGCCGGTTGAGGTAGTGCGGCGCGGCCGACTCGATCGATGTGAGCTTGATCCCGAGCGACTCGGCTGTCAAGACATCGGCGCCGGCGGCCACGACATTATCGACCAGCATCGAATCGAGGTTGTCACGGCTGACCAGGGGATCGCCCGGCAACAGCTCGAACAGCCGCGCCTGCAGGCGCGCCGCCCAGTCGGGCAAGCCGACCACGTGGCGCTCGCGGCCGGCGAAGCGGCCGGCCAGCCGCACCAGCTCGCCCAGGGTGTAGACGGCCGGGCCGCCCAGCTCGATCGTGGCGCCGCGCAGGTCTGGCCGGGCCAGGGCGATGGAAAAGGCGGCGGCGACGTCGCCCACATACACCGGCTGGAAGCGCGCGCGGCTGGATGCCAGCGGCACCAGCGGCAGGTGGCGCTGCAGGCGCGCGAACATGGTGAGAAAGTGATCGCCCGGACCGAACACGACCGAGGGACGCAAGACGGTGGCGGCCACCGCCGGCTGGCTGCGCGCGGCTAGTTCGCCGTCGGCCTTGGAGCGGCCATACATCGACGGGCTGGAAGTGCTGGCGCCAAGCGCGCTCATGTGCAGGTAGCGCGCCACGCCCGCGTCGGCGCAGGCGGCGGCGATGCGGCGCGGGAGTTCCACGTGCAGGTGGCGGAAACCCTCGCCATAGGGCTGGCCGTGGCCGCCGTGCAGGACGCCGACCAGGTTGATCACGGCGTCGCGCCCGGCCAGCAGCTTGCGCAACACGGCGTCGTCATGGATGTTGGCGACATCGACGTCGACACCGGGCAGCATGGTCAGTTGCTTCGCGCTTTCGTAGTGGCGCACGGGCACCAGCACGCCCACGCCGTCGTCGGACAGCCGCGCGGCCAGGTGCTGGCCGATGAAGCCGGTGCCGCCGATCAGCACCACGTTCAGTGGCCGCGCACTCATGCTTGTGCTCCTGTTCAGTCCAGTACCGACCCGCTGCTCTGGCGCGGGCTGATCGTGCCCAGGCGCGCCTTCAGCGATTGCGGCTTGCCCTCGAAGATCGAGGCATAGTTGGTGGCATTGGCCATGACGTTGCGCACATAGCCGCGCGTCTCGGTGAAGGGGATGGTCTCGACGAAGATCGCACCTTCCATCGGCGCGTCGAGCCGGCCACGCCAGGTGCGCGAGCGCCCCGGGCCGGCGTTGTAGGCGGCCGTGGCCAGCACCTGCGAGCCTTCGAAGTTCTCGAGCACCATATTCATGTAGTTGGCGCCGAGCGTGATATTCGTATGCAGGTCGTTGAGCATGGTGTGCACGAAATTGTTCAAACCAATCTTGGCCGCCACCCACTTGCCGGTGGCGGGCATCACCTGCATCAGGCCCGAGGCGCCGACGCCGGAACGGGCGTCGCGGATGAAGCGCGACTCTTGCCGGATAAGGCCATACACCCAGGCCTTGTCGAGGCTCAGGCCCTGGGCGGTGGGCTTGAGGACCTCGAGATGGGGCGCCGGGAAGCGCTGGTCGTAGCTCAGTTCGGTGCGCGTGCGCAGCGAGGTCTCGACCATGCGGTCGAGGTGCTCGTTGCGGCGCGCCAGCTCGGCGGCGGCCAGCAGCTGACGTTCAGACAGCCCGCGCAAGCCCCAGTTCCATTCGCGGTTGCCTTCCGCGCGCAGGCTCAAACGGTAGAACTTCAACGCCCGCTGCAGGCTCGGATTATTGCTCGCCTGCGACAGTTCCGGCGCCGTGATCGGCGCCACCGGCGGCGGCGCGACCACCTGGTTGCCCAGCTCTTCAGCCGCCAGCTGGGTATAGAAGGTGGTCTGGGCAGCGATGCCCTGCCACAGCGCGCGCGCCTCTTGCGTGCGGCCTTCGGCCTGCAGGGCGCGGCCCAGCCAGTAGACCCAGGTGGACTCGGCGCGCAGGTTCGGCGGCATCGCCTCGATGCTGGCGCGCACTTCCTTCCAGTCGCCGCGGCGCAGCGCCATGCGGGTCTTCCACTGGATCTGGAATTCGGTCAGGGGCGCGCCCTTGGCGCGGTCCCAGTAGCCGTGCGCCTCGGGCGCCAGCGCGATCGAGGCCGCCAGCGCCACGCTGGCCCAGCCGATGGCGCGCTCTTCGCTGGACAGTTGTGGCCCGTTCTTTTCCAGGCTCGCAACGGCGATCTTGAGCGTGGTGCGCGCCATGCGGCCCAGCGCCACCAGGTAGAGTTCGCGTTCGGCGCGGGTCTTGCCGACGCCGCGCGCCAGCGCCACCGCCGGCAGGTCGACTGCCTGGGCGGCGCGCGTTTCGGGCAGGCCCAGCAGCACGGCGACGCGGCGCGCCGGCCCGGTAGTATTGTCCAGTCCGGCAATGCGCAGCTGCCACAGCAGGTCGGCCTCGGTGAACTGGCCGTTGCCGGCCAGTTGCGCGATCAGGCCGCTGCAGGCGTCGCCATAGTTCGCTGGCGTTTTCAGTAATGCGCGCGCTTCGTCGGCCACCCGCTCGCCGCGCTCGGCGCGCGCCAGCAAGGCGTAGCAACGGACCTGCAGGCTGCCGGACTGGGCCAGCGCGCCGGCCTCGCGTTCAAACGTATTCCATTCGCGCCGCTTGCCCAGCTCCATCAGCCACTCGGCACGCAGCTGCTCGGCCACGGCCGTGCCATCGTGGCGGCGCAGCACTTGCAGCACCTCGTCCTGGATGGCATCGCGCAGGCGGGGTTTCAGACGATAATAGTCGACGTAGGATGCCAGCGCGTAATTCGACGACAGGCGCGAGGCGATCGCATTGACGCGCGCGCCGTCGTTCTGGCGCGCCGCTTCGCGCAGCAGCAAAAAGTTGTCGTCATCGGCGCGGCTGTCGGCCACCAGGGTTGGTCCGCCGGCAGCAGGAACGCCCACTGTGCCGGCGCCAGGCACAGACGGCGCACCGGCCGGTATCGGCGGCAACGCCACATCGGGCGCGGGTGCATCGGGGTCTTCCTGGGCCATCACACCTGCAGGCAATGCGCAGGACAGAACAAGGGCAATAGCGGCCGACCACAAGCCGGCTGACAATTTCGATTGAAACATCCACAACTCTCACATTACGCTGCATTGAAACCATGACCGGCGACTCAAGAATACCACGCGCCATCGGGGCACTACCAGACTCGGCAGTAAGCAATATTGCCCAGCAACAGGCCAAGTCCCTCTTGCGCAACACCCTCAAGGCGCTGCGGCGTGCAATCGATCCGGCAACCAGGCATGCCTGGGACGACCGCATCGGCGCGCGGGTGATTGCCTGGTGCCGGGCGCATCCCCATGAAACGCTGGGCGTGTACTGGCCGCTGGCCGGCGAACCGGACTTGCGTCCAGCCTACGCGGAAATGGCCGCGGCAGGCGTACGGCTGGCATTGCCGGTAGTGGTGGAACGCGATGCGCCGCTGGGATTTGCCGAATGGATACCGGGGGAGGCAACAGAGACGGATCGACTGGGCGTGGCGGTGCCGAGCGAGCTGAGGATGATCGAACGGCCGCCGGCCTTGCTGGTGCCGTGCCTGGGCTTCAATGCCTCAGGGTATCGCGTGGGGTATGGCGGAGGGTTCTATGACCGGACACTGGCACCGGAGCCGAAGCCCGCGACGGTGGGAATTGCTTATGCGTGCCAGTTGGTTGCGTTCGATGGCGACGCGCACGATGTGCCGTTGGACAGGATGATTACCGAGGAGTGATGGCCGGGCCCGGGCCCGGCCATCATCCGATCAGGCACGCAGGCGCTGCCAGATCGCCGTCGTCGGCGCCGCCTGGTTCATGCTGTAGAAGTGCAGCCCCGGCGCGCCACCTGCCAGCAGGCGTTCGCACAGCCCCGTCACGACGTCCAGCCCGAAGGCCTTGATCGAGGCGCTGTCGTCGCCGAAGCTGGCCAGCTTGAGGCGCACCCAGCGCGGGATCTCGGCGCCGCACATATCCGAGAAGCGCATCAGCTGCGTGCTGTTCGTGATCGGCATGATGCCGGCCACGACGGGCACATCGACGCCCAGCTTGCGTACATTGTCGACGAACTGGAAATACGCATCCGCATTGAAGAAATACTGCGTGATCGCGGAGTTCGCGCCAGCCTGTACCTTGCGCGCGAAATTCTGCAAATCGTCCTGCGGCGAACGCGCCTGCGGGTGCATCTCGGGATAGGCCGCGACCTCGATGTGGAACCAGTCGCCGGTTTCCTGGCGGATGAATTCCACCAGATCGCTGGCATAGCGCAATTCGCCGGCACCGCCGTAACCGCTCGGCAAATCGCCGCGCAAGGCCACCACACGCCGGATGCCGCTGTCCTGGAACTGCTTCAGGACAGCGCGCAGCGATTCGCGGCTGGCGCCAATGCACGAGAGGTGCGGCGCCGCATCGCTGCCGTCAGCCAGGATTTCACGCACGGTCTGCAGCGTGCCATCCTGGGTGCTGCCGCCGGCACCGAACGTGACCGAAAAATACTTCGGGCCCAGTGCCGCCAGCTTCGAACGCGCCAGGCGCAGCTTCTCGACGCCTTCGGCGGTCTTGGGCGGGTAAAACTCGATACTGAAATCAGGAGTTTCCATCTTTGTCGGAAAGAAGCAAGGTAGAGAGCGCCCACGAAATGATGCTGTACAAAATGGCTGCCAGGAAGGCCGACCAGAAACCTGCCACCTCGAACCCGCCGACCACATTCGCCACCAGCCAGAACAGCAAGGCGTTGATGACGAGGATAAACAGGCCCATCGACACCAGGGTGACCGGCAGGGTCAGGATCACCAGCACCGGACGGATCAGGGTATTGACCAGTCCGAGTACCAGCGCCGCGATCAGGGCGGTGCCGATACTGGAAACTTCGACGGAGTGCATCAGGTAAGGCAAGGCCATCAGGGCCGCGGCATTGATCAGCCAGGTAATCAGCAAGCGCATCGGTACAGACTTTCGTGGGACGCGTGAGCCGCATGCGAATGCGGAGCACGGTGATTAGATAAGCGAAACGTCCCGAAGGACGTTTCACATGACTACAAACCGCTACCGATCAATAACGGTAGTGTTCCGGCTTGTACGGGCCTTCCTGGCTCACCGAGATGTAGCTGGCTTGCTCTTCGGTCAGCGTGGTCAGTTGCGCGTTGAGCTTCTTGAGCTGCAGGCGCGCCACTTTCTCGTCCAGCTTCTTCGGCAGCGTGTACACGCCCACCGGATACTGCGCGGTGTTCATGAACAGCTCGATCTGGGCGATGGTCTGGTTCGCGAACGACGAGCTCATCACGTACGACGGGTGGCCGGTGCCGCAACCCAGGTTCACCAGGCGGCCTTCAGCCAGCAGGATGATGCGATGGCCATCCGGGAAGATGACGTGGTCGACCTGCGGCTTGATGTTGTCCCACTCATATTTCTTGAGCGCGGCGACTTCGATTTCGTTGTCGAAGTGACCGATATTGCAGACGATGGCCTGGTCTTTCATCTTGAGCATGTGCTGCTCGGTGATGACGTGGTAGTTGCCGGTGCAGGTAACGAAAATGTCGCCGTGCTCGGCAGCGTAGTCCATGGTCACGACGCGGTAGCCTTCCATCGCCGCCTGCAGTGCGCAGATCGGATCGATTTCGGTGACCCACACCTGCGCCGACAGCGCGCGCATGGCTTGTGCCGAACCTTTGCCGACGTCGCCATAGCCGGCGATGACAGCGATCTTGCCGGCGACCATCACGTCGGTGGCGCGCTTGATGCCATCGACCAGCGATTCGCGGCAACCGTACAGGTTGTCGAACTTCGACTTGGTGACGGAGTCGTTGACGTTGATCGCCGGGAAGGCCAGCTTGCCTTCCTGGTGCATCTGGTACAGGCGGTGCACGCCGGTGGTGGTTTCTTCGGTCACGCCCTTGATTTCTGGCAGGCGCTTCGAGTACCACGACGGATCACGCGCCAGG
>Ga0265798_10002910_pt1 | contig 24815 bp, 27 predicted proteins | sample P3T30metagenome_FD_192430 | JGI IMG/M metagenome (GOLD analysis project Ga0265798, IMG submission 192430) | Plant litter microbial communities from East Loma Ridge, Irvine, California - P3 T30 | ecosystem: Environmental > Terrestrial > Plant litter > Unclassified | place: USA: California...
ATGAGGTGGAAACACATGCACCTCCTTGCAGTGAATGTGTACAAGATCGTCTACTCCATATTGCTACACATAGCTCATCCGAGCTCACCAATAGACCGCGCCGGGGATGCCCTGGAAACCAAGCGCCAGTCCTTCGTAATAATTCAGGCCAGTGTAGTTGAACGTAAGCATCAAACCACTTCTGATGACTGGTTGTTGGAAAGAGTACTGCATAAAGGCAGCGGCTGCAGAGTGAATTGTTAGATTGCCATGACACGCCCAATCCAGGAAACATTACACTCACCACTCGCGTTGGATCGCACACCGACAGTGGCATTCACACCGAGATCTGTCATATTGAGATAACTGGAGCATTATCAGCAACGCGCATATCTTTGTCTGGCTGAGGCAATTGATGGCAGAGAAGGCAGAACTCACTCATATGTAGCCCAGCTTGGCAGCGCCTCGTAGAAGCTGAGGAGAAAGTGTGCGAAGTAAGTTCCTTTTTGCGAGTACTTGGTACCATACCACTCAAAAGTGAGTGATCGGTTGGGCGCCGTCCCTTCATACTGATAGAAGATGCCTTGCGTTTCGCCTTTCTGGAAGAAGAGATCGTCCCAGAATGGGAAGTGTGCATTCGGAGTGGGCGCGGCCATGGTACTGAGTGGCGAAGGAACGTAGCCAGACTGGCCGGTCGGAGTCGGACCGATTCCGATGTACCCGTTGTTGGCGACGTGTACGCTCACAGCACTCCTGCCGTAGAAGCCCAGGGAGAATGAAGCTGAGAATGGGTTTATGTTGTCGTCCGAGTCAGAAACAACGGACACGGTATTCCCAACGACGGTCAAAGGTGCCCGCAGAGCGATCAGCGGCTTCGCGAGGGAAGTTGAAGATGTTGTCCTGCGTGTAGTCGTTGTTGTGAACGGCATGGCAGCGAGCGAAGATGGTGCCGTACTGGTCTGAGCAGATGTCAGTCTCTCAGTGCTGCAATACTTGCTGGAACAAACTTGCAACTGCTATCGAGCCCGTGGTTGGAGTTGGCGTTGGTGTCGTGATCTGTAGAGTGGTCAGCTACGCCCAAGAGCGCTATAGCATACAGCGGGTGACTCACGATTGCTGCAGCTGTAGGCGACGGAGAACTGATTGTCTGCCACTTACATGAGCTCCCGCATGCAATCTCTGGTTCCTTCATCAACTCACCGGGCCCGCAGTGGACGTGGAGGGCGTGTATGTTATTGTCATAGTCTGAACCTGGCCTTGGACACTTTTGATATGTTAGCAATGTGTCTCGTCTGGTGCCTTGGCGAGGTTCCGCTAGCTCAGTGAAGACGGCAATCCACTCACGTTGTTGTAAAAGTGACAAAAATCGAGCTCGCGACCGTATTGGTTTGCGTGATGATATTAGTAGTCTGTACGGTCGTCTGGAGAGTCGGAATGATGACGCTGGTGACTGTGCTAGCCGGTATCGTCGTATAAGATGTCTGCACGACAGTCGAAGCCGGTTGTGTCGATATTGCGGTCGTGATAAATGTACTGGCTGGCTGAACAGATGTTTGAGTAATTGTCTGACCTGGCAACGTCTGCGTAGCGGTGATGAAAGAAGTGGATGCTCCCTTGATGCTGGTATACCTGTGATAATTGGTCAGCTACAGTAGACTGTCCTCCTTCGTTTGTCATCGCGTATGCACAAGGTTATGAAAGATTTTTGGCATGAAAATAAACAAGTCCAAGGTTGGATGCCGCAAAACACAACAAATGATAGGTCGATACGCTTTTGTTGGCGGATGATGTGCAAAAAGGGACCGGAACGCGCGAAACTAGAAGCCTGAAAGATAAAGCGAAATCGACGTACGTCATGACTGCAGTACTGGCCGGTTGGGTGGTTATGAGAGTTAAAGTCTGCTGCGGAAGGGTACTAGTCGCTGTCAAGTACGCAGTTGAGCCCTGTGTAGTTGTATAAGTGACGAAAGCTGTGCTTGCAGGCTGAATGGAGACCGTAAGCTGCGTTGTCGTGATTGGCGGCAGTATTTGGGTCGCTTGTGGGAGGGTACTTGTTGCGGTGTTTGTGACTGGCGGTAACGTTTGAGTTTGCTGAGGTAGCGTTTGGGTGGCTTGCGGAAGTGTACTTGTAACAACCAACGTACTAGTGCCTCCAGGAAGCGTGGATGTGTAAATCAGGATCGTGGTGGCTGTATCCGTCGCCCGTGGAAGTGTCTGCGTCTGAGTCGCTTGCGGCAGAGTACTCGTCATAATTAAGGTACTGGTACCTCCTGGAAGAGTTGATGTGAATATTAAAATGGTAGTAGCCGTATCTGTCGCTCGGGGGAGTGTCTGGGTAGCTTGAGGGAGCGTGCTGGTAATGGTCTGAGCGGGAAGTGTAGCCGTCAAAGAGAGCGTAACAGAGTACGTCGAAATCATGGTACTGGCCGGCAAAGTTATCTCGCGGGTCGACGTCTCTACGCGGGTCAATGTTCCGGCTGGTAACGAGGTTGTGACAGTGTATGGAACAGACGTGATGATCGTAGATGCTGGGCGAATGGAAGCCTCAGTAATCTGTAAAATCGTGGTTTGAGTCTCACGGGGCAGCGTGATTGGATATGAGCTTGTTATCGTTGACGCCGGCTGGACTGATGTTTCAACGCGCGTGAGAGTCTGCTGGGGCAATGTTGAAATGATGGTGCTATACTGGGTGGACACCAGAGTTGCCCCCGGCATGGAAGTCGTAATTGAGAGATCTGAGTGAATGTGTTGGCTGGCTGGATGGAGGTCTCGGTCAGGTAGAAAGTGCTCGCTGGTTGTATGGACGTCTGTGTAATCGATTGCACGGTTGTTTCGGTTTCCCTTGGCAACGTGACAGGATAAAAGCTCACAATGGTCGATGCAGGCTGGATAGAAGTCTCAACGCGTATGAGTGTTTGCTGAGGCATGACAGATGTCACCGTGCTATAGATGACCCGAGTTTCTGCTGGCAAAGAAGTTGTGATCTCAAGCGTCCGCGTGAGTGTTTCTTGGGCCGATGTTGACGTAATTGTGCTATATTGGATGGTAGTTCCTGGCGGTAAGCTGGTCGTGACAGATATGACTTGTGTTTGTTTTTCTCGGGGGAGGGTAGAGACGATCGTGCTGTAGATGAGGCTGGTACCTGCAGGCAGCGAGGTGGTCACGGATATCACCTGCGTAATTGTACTGGCAGGCTGAATGGATGTCTGAGTAACTAAGAGCGTGCTGGCTGGCAAAGTTTCCGTTCGGTCGATAAACTGGACCTGCGTTTCTGTTCGAGCCGGAAGGATAGACGTACGCGTCTCCACTGGCAAGGTGAGTGTGTCTGGCGGCGGATAAGATGTCTCCGTGGCGGTAGCTTGAGGTAATGTGGATGTGATGTAAAAAGTACTAGCAGGCTGAACAGAAGTGAGCGTCAGAATATCGGTCCTCGGAGGAATGCTGGTAGTAAAATATTCCGTAATCAAAATTGTTTCCGTGGAGGCTGGGAAAAAAGATGTTTGGATCTGTATAGCGGTTTTCGTGCCTGTGAGAGTGAGAGTGATGAATTGGGTATTCGTAGCCGTATGTGGCGGCAATTGGCTGGTCTCTGTGCGGAAGAAGCTGAGCACGTCGGTTTGGGTAATTGTTGAAGCTGGCTGCAAAGAGGTCTCTAACAAGGTGCTGATAATAATGCTGGTGGCTTGTGGAAGCGTTGAGATCCGGGTGATCTCAGCTAGGCTTGTTTCTGTCGAGGGTGGACGTAGTGAAGTCTCGACCAAAGTACTGACGATGATGCTAGTGGCTTGTGAAAGGAACGAGGTCAGAGTAATCTCGACAAGGCTTGTTTCCGTGGCAGCTGGTTGCAAAGAAGTCTCTACTAGAGTGCTGATGATGGTGCTGATAGCTTGAGGAAGTATAGAAGTAAAGGTAACTTCTATGAGGCTCGTTTGGATTGAAGCGGCGAGCGTTATCGTCCGCAATTCACTTGATACAAGCGTGGTTGTTATTTCGGGCAATACGGACGTCTCAGTGATGTAAAGGGAGCTGACCTCTATCGAGGCTGCGAGTGTGCTTGTGATGAATGCTGTACTGTAAAGAATGGAGGTCTCGGGCGGTGGAGTGAATGTAGCTTGGTCTAGCGTAATTGTCCGGACCTCGAGCGTGGTGAATCCGTCAAGATATGTCGTGTACGTCTCGAAATAGCTGCTGACTTGCGTTTGGGTCAAGTTGAGTGTAAGGGTCGCTTAGTCAGCGGTTTTTGTTTCAGTAAGGATCAGGATAGTTTCAAATGCAGTCGTAAAAATCAACGTGCTCGGTTCAGGAGTGTGTGTAGATACTGATCCGTTCAAGTAGACCGTCTCGGGCGGAGGAATCGATAGTGTGGTCAAAACAATTGTGGAGTAACCGGTGAAGTAGGCGGTCGATATCACTTCCGAGAGCGTGGTTTCTGTGGCAGTACGATACTCGGTGAAATTCTGCCCAGCAAGACTGACCAATGAACCTGTCCCAAAATCCGGTCAGTATTGCCGCTGATTCATCAGACCTGACTTGATACAAGATTTCTTGGGGACAGTTGGTCCTGACATGCCTCGTGCGTCGTGCATGGCACCAGGGAACCCATTTGAGGCCTTCAATGGCCAGAATTTGTGGTAAAATGAATACAAAACTTACCTGGATTTGTGCTGACCTGAGTAATCGTGACAACTTGAGCACTTTCTGTCCGGGTCAAAGTTTGAGTGGCGTAAGCCGTAGTTGTAAATGTACTGAGAATTGAAGTAGTGACGGTTCGGACAGAAGCGCGAGCAGAAGCAGCCGTTGCAGAAGAACCCGAGGTTCTGGTGGGCGCATCAGTTGGTTTACTGACTGCTGCTGATAGCCCGGCGCCGGAACTACTACTAGCGCCAGGTAGGGATGAAGCAGGCAACGGCTGAGGTACGAAAACTGGGTCCACGCGGACATTGTCCAGACCGACGTAGGCTTGGCCAAGACAGCGGATGGAGAAGATGCCCGCTTGGTTGTTGACAGTACTCGGCGAGTTGTAGGTGTACACGAATGTATCAAATGTCGTCCTCAACGAGTACGACGGCCCACACATGCCCTCCACGCATATGCTCAACATACAGCTTAGTGGCGTATCACCATTCTGTGCCATTGTTGCTGCAGCACTGAGATTGTAAATTCCCCCAGCTACCGAGTTGAACAAGACAGTCGCGTTGTACGTGAGTGGCTGCTGAGAAGACTGTCTCTTCCTCAAAACGACGGAGGAGCTGATAGAAGCCGTGGGAGATGCAGCCGTCGAACCAAAAGTCACCAGTAAGAAGCTCGAATTGCTGGCTGGGGTGATAGGCGGGTTATCTTCAGGATTGACAACCTGCGCGACAACGAAGGGATCCGAAGAAGCATTCTGCTGCTGCGCCAATTCAGTGGGGTCCGCAATGACAGCCGTCGGCGACTGTACAGGTTCTACGGAGACCGTGGGAGAGGGTTCCGACGAAGTGAAATCCTCATTCGGCAGTTCGTCGTCAGGTTCGCCTTCGTCATCCTCTTCTGGGTTACCAGTTTCTTCGTTCCCAGGATCTGGAGTCGGCTCGGATGCATCGCCACTCAGGGTACCGTTGCCCGGAGTTGTGATGGTGAGAGTGGAAGTAAGCGGTTCCGGAGTATTTTCAATGACAGACGTGACAAATCGAGTGCTGGCTTCCTGAAGTTCGGTATATGTGATAGTGAGCGCATCTGGCGTGCTCTCACTTACAGAAATGCTGTAAATTGTACTAGTTCCCTGTGTCTCCGTGTAAACTGATGTCAGCGGCTCGGGAGTGCTTGTGATGACAGAAGTAAGAAAGAGAGTGCTTTCGTCCTGCACTTGGGTTGATGTTATCGTAATTGTAGTAGGCATCTGTCGAATGACCGAAGTTCTCGGAATGAGACCGGTCCCCATCAACTGCGTGTAGGTCAAAGTGATTGGTATCGCAGTCTGTACAACGGTGGAAAGGCTGTACAGAGTGGTCCCTGGCAGCAATCCCGTGGAAGTTATGGTGATCGGGCTAGGTGTCTGTCGAATTATGGTCGTTGAGAGGACTGTGGAAGCTTCTCTGTACGTCGTATATACGACAAAATCGCGATCTGAGGTCGCTTGCAGATCATACGTCGGAAAGCTCGTGCTGCCGTTGTCCGCTCTAGTATACGATGTTGAGATCGAATCCAGATGAGGACGTGTGACACTGGTCCGCTCGGAAAGTGAATTCAGGTAGACAGTTGAACCGCCTTGCAATGTTGTGAAAGTGATGTAAACTGGCTTAGGCTCCGGCGCGCTGACTGTTCGCTCAATCGTGTGTTCAATGGTAATCGTGCGTTCCGTGACGGAAGTACATAAATTTGCAGAGTCGCTTTTGCTGAGAGTAGAGTCGATCGGTACCAATGTGGCATCGCTGGAGTCACCCGCCAGGGCCGTGTTTGTTGGTGACTCTGTGTCGTTTCTCTGCCTGGTGGTCGCAAGTTGTTCCGCAATTTCGCTCCGTGCACTGCTAAGACTGATGCCGGAGTAATCGTAAGCTTTACAACTTGTCATGACATAGGATGTGACAGTCTTTTCGGCGGTCGAGTCGCATGAACTGTTGGATGGAGGCGCCGAGATCGTCACTGTTGACGGCAAAGGGCACGTTGATCCAGCGATCACTGAGAATGGCTCTTGAGGAGTTGCCGGACTGCCGTCAAAAGAGCGCGAGGAAGCCTTGATGAATGAAGATTCGGAGGCGACGGCATCTTGTGTATCGCTGGCTGTTGACGTTGAAGTGGACTCAGTCAACGTGCTTGCGCTGCTGGGCCCGTAGTGCGTGAGGAAAAATGATGATGAGTTCGATGTGTACACAAAGATGGTCGAGGGTCGGGACGTGCAAGAACCCGTAGAAGTGTACGTGACCCATGGTATTGATGTGCCATTCGAGGTTGGGGTCGGGTTCGACGAGACCTGTTGTGCTCGAGTCGAGTAAACGACGGCGCACCAGAGCAGGAAAAAACGCATCGCATGACTAAATCAAATCGTGAGTACGTGCGAGACGGCAGGTATGAGAGAGGAAAGAGGCAGCTGTATCTTGCAACAAACGCTTCGGAAGCAAAGAGCGCCGAGTGATGAACAAGTTGGGATACCCATGCCGCGCCATGTCAGGGGAGCGCATTCCAGGCGGCTCGTGAGATGATCATCTTGCGGCGGACGTGAAATCCTCGGCAGTCTTCATGCGGAGCATCTATCAGGTCAACAAAATAACCAGTCATTCGGGTTGAATCGGGAACTGGCATCGAAAGCATCCTGTTCAAGCCATCCCAATACCATGTGTATACATCTCACTTCATGTCGAACAACAGGCCCAACACCCATGAGGTTCGCGCAAGGGGGCGATGTTCCCAGAGTCCTGCATGATGGTTCGGCGTTGGGACGGTACCGCATGTTGTATGGCGGCTAATCTGTACAGCAGCCTGTGTTGAGCGATTTGCTGTCCTATCTGGGCTACGTGTGACTACCACGCGTGGCCCAAGACCCGGAAGTTGGAATGTTAGTTGGAAAGAATGCTTGAGGAATCAGTGCTGATCGATATCACGATTGACATAATGTAGCATCATGGTCAAGAGCGCAAATTCCGAAGGTACCATAAGCTTGCAAACAAGACTGGCCATGGACTCGCGAATCGCGATATTGGCCTTGTTTTGATTCGTGAGAAGTGGTAGAATGTCTCCGTGCCTGCAACTCCTGTAAGTCTGGGAGATTCCAGCTTGTATCAAGTGAGACTGATGGCAGCATTGGTGACAGCGAAGGAAGTGATGTCGGATTAAGACTTGTCAGGACTTGCCTTTGAGTATTGGGTGGCGTGATGTGGCCAGCTGGTCGGCTGTCATCCCGAAGGCGTTTGCAGCCGGCCCGAGACCGCGATCTTTGACACTGTCGGCCAGAAGTATCAGACTTTTGTCATCCAACAGCAAGATGTAGCTCCTGGCGGTCCTGGACAAGATACCTAGGTTACAACCTCACCTCATCAAAGTCTACATCTTTTGTTGTCTCAGTTGCGAGTCGAGAATTGTATGGCTGCTAGTGCGATTTCCACAAATGGAGAGAAACTCCGTCTCCCTAGAACATGTTGTCAAGTCTCGAGTTGACCACTCGCTGGCTGTTGATGAGACACTGCGGCCAGACTGCATCGAGTATCGAATACCAGCCTCGGAGGATAAACCCAGAGTGCCCACCATCTCGGCGGCAACGACAGGAGTAGGGCGGTTATCGGAACGGCACCATGGTCAATAAGTATCAAGGCTACAAGCTCCAATACTTTTTGTTCGATTGAATCGTATCTTGGTGATGTTCTAATGATCCGGTCATTGTCTGGCGCAGTCTGGCACCAGACATCAGACATCCAGTGAGAGTGAATCAGACCAGTGCGGCAGCACGGCAGCACAGCGTGGCTGCTGCCACACCGATCTGGCTAAGAAGGAGATAGGGCAACTCGCCGAGTTGCATCACAGTTCGTGCGTCATGAGGAATGTATCAGGTTGTCCCGTAAGATTGGGCCCTGAGCCTTCGACATCCACACGATTTCCTCCCAATAAGTGGACAGCCCCTCCGCCGTTCTCCCTCGCCCTATCAACAATCCCGAAAAACGACCAGTCGAAAACGATCTCCATACCAGCAGACCTAACTTGACAAGATGCTCTGTTCTCAGGCACTGATCGCGCTCTCTTCGCTTGCGGCGACTACACAGGCTTTCCGGTTCACGATTTGGCTGGGCGACAAGTGCACCATCAGCGGTCCGAACGAAAAGCTCTCGGACGAGCAGCTGCTGGTATTTCCGCAGGCGGTGGACGAGAGCGGGTGTCTGGTGAGGAATGATGCAACAGACCTTCTGTATGTTGGTTCGAGCGTGTACTGACGAACTGTCAATCTTTAGAAGTACGAATTGATGGAGTATGGCTACGACCAGTCGCTCACGATCTACCCGGAAGCCAGCGACGGCGCTGACGAATGTCAGTTTACTACTTCCCCTGGTCACTCGAAGATGATGGTTGTATCAGTACTGATCTTATGAGTCCGTGTTGGCAGATCTCGCATTCTTCCTATCTGAGGATTGCAGCGGCGACCCTCTGCTCCTCTCGCCGCCTGCTAGCGCACTAAGGGAGCGGCCGGTCGCTGGGTGCTCAAACTATGCTGCCGCTGGAATTACCAAGATGTCGTACAGAGTTATTTCCTAGGCATGGGAAGGTGGCAGCGTTGCCTTGTTGACCGCGCTGACAGAAGTCCGACAAATGGAGTTGTATGTGGGTGGATCTGCGGCGTGTCGTAATTTTTTCTCCGGTCGTAGGATATGGATAATTGTAACGCTCGATGAAAGCGCATGTGTGCCTCATTCGCCGGCTCTCTTGTCCTCGCCGTGGCTGGAAGCTCGCACTCCTCCCTTCCTACTGCCCAAGATGTCACGCCCCATTGCTGCCCAAGAAAGCTCCCCATTCGTCGAAGGTATCGTTGCCTTGCAACGGCATGTCGAATCCAATCAACTTTCTTTCCCCTCGAAGTTGTAAGTTGCCCAGTACTGTGGCTGCCAATTGACCACATCATCGCCGTTCTTCTTGGCAAAAGCCACTTCTTCCGCCTTCCACTTCAGACTCTCCGCGGTCCTCCAAGGCTTGATGCTGACATGGCGACCCTTCTGACCCGCCATTCTCGCCATTCGCTGCCAGCGAGGGATGACGTCGAGGTTGGTGCTCGGCAACAAGACCACGCAAACTTCGGTGTCAGGCGCAATGAATTCCAGGCGGTCCTTGGAAGCCAGAAGAAGCACGCGAGTAGTAGCTTCAGGGTGCATCCACCCATCCTTTAGAGTCTGCTTGTCGACCGGCGACATGCCGTCGTGGAGAGCAGCAAGCATCGGCTCAGCCACTTCCTTTCCCCACATCTTGGTGAGACTTTCACGCAAGATCTTGAAAAGACTCTCACAGTCGACCTGGCTGTCCAGAAGAATGACGACTTTTGAGAACCGAGACAAGCCGTAGTAGCCTACGCGGAAGTGGTGTTCGGCGAACATTTGCATGAGGATATGCAGGATGATGCTTGCTGGCGAATCAGAGTTCTTCTGCAGGACGAGGACGTTCGGTCTAGACATTGCCTCCAGGTTCTCCATCATGAAGGCTTCTCTGTCCTTTTCGTCCACCTGCTGAGGATCAACGATGGTGTTGGTAGGTTCGGCCGAGAATGGAGCGCAATGTCCCTTGTGAGACGGCCATGCCGCTTTCTGGCATTCCCTAGAACAGTACCTGTCCACCTTGCATCTTACGCAGCGAGACTTGCCAGGCTGTGAACATCTTGAGTCGTTGCCACAGAGTCTGCCTTCGGGGCCGTCTGGGATGTTGAAAGCATTGCTGGTCTCGAACATTGCCGGTTTGCTCAAAGCGATGTTGCCAGGCTTCTCGAATGCATATGCTGGGTCCATCTCGGCGGTGTGTATTCTCGTTGGTTGGTGATTTTGTTCTCGCAGGGAAGGAACAAAAGTTGTCGAGACTTCACCGGCGTTTGACGCGTGCGGCGCGCTTTCCTCGACGCCCGTCCTCACTTCACTGCTCTCTGTTTCTCCTTCCAATCATCATCAACATCATCAATATCTCTACAACAAATGAGACTGTCTATCGACGCCACTTGTTGGTCACTATATGTGTCCATGAGTCTCCACCATAATGGCATCAGATGTTCCCCAAGAAGCCTCTCTCCTCGGCATCCCATCTGAGATCAGGACTTCAATCCTCGAATACGTGCTCGACGACAATATATCCCGAACAGGTCTAATAAGAGACACACGCGGGACTCGCAGGGCGATCGTCACAGACCACGACTACAGTGCTGCCGCCACTCTGGCACCCCTTCTCACGTGCAGTCAACTATACCTTGACGGACGCGTCCCGGCTCTCAAGCGCACCCACTTCCTCGTAACAAATCTTTACATCAACATCCCGGAGCGTCTATCTCGTCTCTCAGACAAACAGCTAGGTGCCCTGCGATCAATCACATTCGTGGCGGACAGCCGTCACTTCCGTGCGATGAAGACCTGGGGCGACTATGCTTTCGGCAATCCAGCTCTCAAATTGGACAGCCTCGCAGTCGTCCTGCACGAGTCGAGCCATCATTACCTTTTCGACTTTACCGCAGACATCGCAAAATTACTGCGCAACCTAAAGGGAGTCCGGCGCTTGAATTTTGTCCGCAATCACGCCTACGTCAAAGGGGCCTTCAAAACATGGTGCAACCGCCTGATCGGCATCATCATGAAGATCGACCACTACGAGCGCTACGACGCCCAGCCACCAAATCCTGAACAGACCTGGTGGACATGGAAGTTCGACGATGAAGCTGAGATGTTCTCCTTGGATTCTCTGCCTAGTAAAGAGATGGTGGACGAGGAGACTTACATGCAGCAGATTAAACCACTGGTGGACGAACTCATGACCAGCATCGAAAGTGAAGAATGGAACCCCGACCCTCGCACTCGGAACGGTACTTGATATCATTTATTTACACACTGTTCAACTCAAAGCATGGGCGCTGCCTGGCCATCGCCTCTCTGGTCGCTTCCAGCACTCCACATGCCTTTGCCATCGACAGGGTCGACATGCCACCTGATCAGCTGACCACGTCCGAACAGCTTCCTGTCGTGACCCTTCAGGACAATGACCTTGTGGCCGCGCTCCTTCAGACCCTCGACTGTACTTTCAGGAATACCATCCTCAAGGTACACCGTCTTGTCGAACACATCACCGGCTTCGGGCATACCAGCGCCGATGCATACTCGAGGAGCGTCTAACGAAGCTTGAGGTGTGAGGTTGAAGATCAACTGGTTCAGCAAGACTTGCACGTGTCCCTGCGGTTGCATGAAACCTCCCATGACACCGTAGACACTGTGCAAACTCTGATCGCTCACATTGGTCACCAAAGCAGGAATGATCGTGTGGTACGGCCTCTTGTGGGGTGCCATGATATTTGGGTGGTCCTCTGGGCCAAGCGAAAAACCTGCGCCACGGTTCTGGAGCGTGAAGCCGCAGCCCTTGGGGATAATACAGGTGCCGAAGCCTCCGTAATTGCTGTTGATGAAGCTAATGCCGTTGCCCTCGCTATCTGTCACAGCAAAGTAGACGGTGTCGCTGTGTTGATGTGCTGGAGAGCCGTGGTCGACTTGATCGCTGGCCTTCTTGGGGTCGAAAAGTTTCGCGCGCTCGGCGAGATAAGCCGAGTCAAGCAAGCCTTTCGTAGGCACTTTTGACACCTTGGGATCTGCGACCCACCAATTGGCATCGGCGAATGAGATGCGAAGGACCTCGATGACAGCGTGCAAGTAGGCAGCGGAGTTGTGATCTTCGGGTTTGAATTGAGGCACTTGGCCAGCGTCCTCGAGCTCTTGCAAGATGCCGAGTGCCATCAAAGCGACGATGCCTTGGCCACTAGGAGGGTGCTCCCAAATCTCGACACCCTCGGAGGACTTGTCATGCATGTGCTCGCCGTGGAGCTTGTTCGCATTCTGGCCACGGAACTTCAAGCTGATGGGTTCGGTGTCCTCGCTTCCAAGCTCTGCGTGTTTCTTCATGTCCTCAAGCGTCAAGTGGCCGCCCAGATCTTGCACCACCTTGACAAGCTCCTCGGCGATGCGGCCAGTGTAGAATCCTTCTTTTCCCTCCTTGCCGAGCGTTCTGAAAGTGTTCGCCAAAGTCGGGTTCTTCATCAACTCGCCCGCCTTGGGAGGTCTGCAGCCATCTGGCGCCGAAGGGTCCTTCTTGAGCATCTCTGCGCCATTGGGAGAAGCGCCGCGAATGACATCCGCCGAAGCCGCCCAAAGTCCAGCAGACATTTCACTGACAGGAAAGCCTTCCTCGCCCAAGCGAGCCGCTGGGTCCAGCACTTCCTCAAGAGTGACCTTGCCGCTGCCAAACCTCTCAACAGTATCCGCCCACCCCGCTGCAGCTCCAGGAACAGTGACAGCCTGCACACTCGACATGGGGATCTTGCCCACCTCGCCATCCTTCAAGCCCAAGCTCTTTCGTACAGTCTCAAGCGTGCACTTGGTACCCGATCGTCCACTGCCGTTCAGCGAGCTCACTTTCTTGGTCTTTGCGTCGTAGAACAGGCAGAACATGTCGCCGCCGATTCCTGTGTTGCCGGGCTCGGTCATGTTGAGCCCGGCGGCGACGGCGACGGCGGCATCTGCGCAGTTGCCGCCCTTGCGAAGGACCTCGAGGCCACAGGCATTGGCTAAGGGCTGTGTGGAGGAGACGATGCCTTTTGCTGAGTGTACGGTGGAGCGCCTTGAAGGGAAGTAAGAGTACTCGTATTCGGAAGGGAAGATGGAGGTAGAGTGGAGAGGCATTGTTGGTGAGAAGCGCTGTGCGCGAGTAGTATTCCTGGTTCTGTTTATGGACGATCTTCTTGTGGGATCTAGGTAGAGCAAGAGGCGGGGACTCAGTGGTAATATACTATTGATTTATCAACAAATCTGGCTATCTCGAGGGGTAGTATGAGGTACGATAGAGAGCCCAGGAAGACGTATGGGAGGGCGACACGTGCGGGTATTGCGGGCTTGATGTTTACCGTGGTATCTCTCTATGAGCATGAGATTGTTACGTACTGGGCGTGGATGTGTTAGTGAGGGGTCGCCATATGGCAATCAGTTAGCCTTCCTTGAGGAGCTCCACAAACGTCACTTTCCACCTTCCGTTTCCGGTTCGGCCGATGTCGGTGACCTTTGAACAGATACAGGCTATCATGATCAAGAGGTTAGGATTCGATGGCGCTGGATACGCCGAGGCATCAGGAATCACATCCTCGAGCGGCAGTACTAGTGTGGACATGCAAGTTTCGTAAAAGATGTTACAACTGGGTCCAGGGTTAGGGTTGGGGTAATGTCGTTCTTACACCTCGTCGCCTATAATCATCCACTGTGGTGCGGCAAAGTAGCAGATACGGGTATGAAAACGAGAATCTGTGCATGTAAACAGCTTTGCTTTATACACTCGCCCAGCACGAAGCAGGGGCAAGAAGTACCAGTTCACAGAAATCATAATGGAGATCAAAGCTCGAAAGTCATAGCAACAACACACAACAGACTTGCAATAAAGCGTTCCGCCAAATAACTGCGATACTACAGTAGACGAACTTGGAACACAACGTCAACAGAAGACTTTCGTCAAGAAAAGTACCGACCCCGAAGCGTATTATAGGACGACTCCAATATGCCCAAAACCTTTCCAACCGGCATTCCCCAACATGCCACCACATTCAAAATTACTGCGAGTCGCTCGTCGAAACATTCCGCTCGCTCGGCATGGAAGAATCACGTCTTTCCCGCCCCGGAAACGCGAACCTGCGCCTCTTACTACCGACGGCACCACTGGCTGGGGATGGGGACGGCTGCCTAGACGTATCATTCGACTGTCCTTGATCTTGCTTCATGTGCTTGGGGATCTCGTTCTCCGTTCGTCTTCCATCATCCAGCCAATCCTCCAGCTGCGACGTCGACTTCGGCGTTGGATCCTTCATATCGTGATGCGTTTCATCCTTGAGGTGCTCGATGAAATCGTTGTCGTTGCGGTGAAGTCGCGGAGTCTCCATGCAGTGGTCAATCAGGCAAACAAAATCATTGTCAATCTTGACCAGTGGGACGATATCATGACGCTCGGAAGCGTGCATGCGCAGCTTTTCACGGCTGGAGAACGGCGATGACCCGCAGCGATGTCGCAGAGGACATTGGTAAACGGTGTGGGTTGCAAACCGCTCCCATCGTTCAGTCTCAGCTCTTTCCCTTCGCACACGCACAAGCTCTATTGCGCAATTTTGCAGCTCTTTCGCAACATCGTCGCCCTTGAGGTAAGTCCTCGTTTCGTTCTCCAAGTACTGCAGTGTTTCGTCTCCGTTGGGGAGGTCCGCTTCCCTCGAGGCGTTCCATTGGTCGAGTTCCACGGCCGAAGCAATACCAGGCACATTGAACCGGAAGTACATGGGGTACTTCCGGGCTTCGAGGTGCTCACGGCCTGCGATTCTAACAGAATGGCAGTCACTTTTGAATTTCTCATGTGTCTCTTTAGATTCGGTGACGATGTGAGCGAGCTTCCTTGCTGTACTGAACAGTGACCTTGCATTGTCGAAGTATCTCTGCCCTTCGTTGTGTTCGGTGTTTGTCGCTTGAGGTGCATCATCAATTCCCTCGGAAGGTTCAGAGTCTTCTATCCTGGTACCTGTACCGATGGACACGATGAGATCAGGGGCCTTTCCGTGTACCGCCCGTATCTCGCTGTAAATACGTTCCGACGGATTGTTGCAGCCTACACCGCCGTCGATGAACGTGTTCTCATCAATTGCCTGTTTAGAAAAGTAGCGAGGAGCAGCAGACGTCGCTCGGGCAACTTCCCACACTTTCGCCATTGACTTGTTGTCACCGGGGTGCGAACGGCCGTACGCGTTCTCTGGACAATTGTAAGTCCGAAACACATACGGCCTTTTGACGTCCGAACCACCGTAGGCAACGACAGCGCTAATGGCATGTCAGCTGTTTGACATTGCTTCAATCATGGCTGTTTCAACTTACGTGTGGCATGTGTCTGTGGTTTCGTTCCGCAGTTTGACTTCGCTGTGTCCATTCTTTGACCCATTTTCGACGACCTTCTTCAAGGCCCGAATCATCTTCTTGGACTCGTACTTTGGCCTCAGGACACCGCCGATCGAGAAAACCTGTGGCCGAGGCTGGGCAAATACACCGTTTCCCACAATGCTGTACTGCTGCAGAGCTTCGTTGATACCCATCTTCATGCGCGAAAGCATGATGGCGCTTAGACTGGCATCATTAGCTTCTTTGTTGTTCGAGAGCATCCGAGTATATCATACATACCCACCGGTACTCGTTCCTGCCACGTAGTCAAAGTAGTGGTGAATGCGGAACCTGCTCAGATCGTCGTCTGGAAGATTTGCAGTATGTGCTGAAACAGGCCACGCATATTTCTTTGTGGCGTTGGATGGAGTCTCAGAATCCACTGGTGCGTTGAGTTGCTTGGAGACATGATTACTTACTACATTTGAGGGGCCTCCGCCTGCATCTACGACCACATCATGCTCGGTTGACTTGAAATTTGCCACGTTGACCTGTTGGTCTGCGTCCGGCAAAGGCAGATTGTGCGTGGTCACTCCGGGTCTTGCGTGACGAAACCAAGGATAATCTGCACTACCGGAACACTGAGAGAAAAGTATCAGCGTGTGTTTGGAGCTCCTCCTGCTGTGGGCGATGCACGAGTCTGGTTGCTCGTCATTGCTATGGAGCAAAACCTATGCCACGTGGGAAATGCAAGGGCGACAGAACGTGGTACCGTACTCTAGGCCACGGGAGCCTTGGAACCTGCTCCGTATCGCGCTCTCCTTTCTCCAGAGCCGCGACTCTGGTAAGTATCTCTTGGAGAATGAGGAGAGAACTGTATCCTCGGACGCCTCCGCCATCTGGGTTCAGTTAGCTAAGATACTGGTGATGTAGACTGTACGAACAACCGAGATCATCTTACCAAGACTCAGAAGCAATTTGCCCGACCAAGGACTCTTGGATGCTGTGTCTGAGTTGAGGACTGGAAATCTTTTCGGGTACACCGAGGGTGTACTCGCAGAGCTGCCTCTGCTTCGCGATCGTGGTGGCGTAGCGCTACAAGGAGCACTCCTACTGGTAGGGACGGTGAGGTTCATCGCCATGTTCAGGTGTACCAAAACTCGCGCACAAAAACGTTTGATTGATCGGAGCCACCCAGATGGGGCGTGCTTGACACTTTAACATGTTCGCGGCATCTGTTTTGCGGCCATATACACATCGCTTCCGTAACCGAACAACTGCAAGTCGGGGTGAGCAAGGCTGTATTGCATCGCTGTGTGAATCTCGACTTCTTTGGATCGAAAGGAGTGGCGTCTGCGCCGCACATTGCAAAGACGCAGTAGCAACGGGTGTGGTGAAGAGCGCTGCTGTGGAACCACAATTCGTCCACTGGGAGAGGAGGAGACGACACTATGCAGGTGTTCTCTTGATCGTCAGACACTCACGCTATGATAAAAGTCGTCAGGCTGAAGCTCGCTGCTGCGGTCGGAGTCGCCGGTCGTCGCAGATACGTACTTTGAAGACAGTCGTTGCCTCATGGCTTCGCTACGAAATGCGCCACGCATGGTTTTTTGCGAACGGCACCTTGTGATGATGCGCCGAGGCAGCGCCTCGTCCCGTTACAGTCGTGAGGTGGTGAAGGTACATTGTTCGGTCCCGCTCCCAGTGTATTCCAAATGTTGCTTTTGGAAACCAGTCGAAGTGAATAGTGTGTGGGTATCTGTGGTTATGGATGTCATCTCCATGCAAGCAATTGTGGCAGATATTTTGGAACGTCGTGGCATCCCCTAAATCCTTCAAAGGGCAGGTGAGTAACGTAAAACTTATGCGTTACAGTATTGTGGCGTGATGTTAACGGAAAGCGGCAAAAGGTCAGCTCGCTGCTTTGCAGCCTTGTCTGATCCGCCTCATCATCTGAGGACACGGATCAAACGGTGCATTGCGCGTACCTCGCTACGCGTAGAGTATTACTCGTGGTAAGATCGTTCTCATTATTTTCGTCAGGCGGAATGGTCTCGACCGCACAGCCTGATGTGGGTTTGACAAGATCCAGTGAGGCGCATTCGAACCCCTTTGATTGGATTTGAATTGCCGCGAGTGGCTCCACGTAAGATTGACATGTGGTCAGTCATGCATAATGTACCAAAGTAGTCTGTAGAGGGGGGCGGGTGTCGTGCCATCCCCCTCGAGCGATGATATTGAGCAGTTCGCGCACTCGTGCTATCGCCAGAGCCTACTCGACATTACAAAATAAGACGCATACCCAATTGTGGCATTTCGACACCAGATGGAACATTCGGCAACCGACTCCAGCCACGGCTCCACGCAAGCTTCGAAGAAGAGAGGCCGTTCGCTCGTTCTGTCTCTGGCAGACCAGAAGTTGACGGTTGAAGATAACGATGATTTGGAGAAGTTCGTCAAGGGCAAGTTTGAAGATAATCTGTCTTTTTGAAGCGGGACCTGACTGTCGTCAAGGGCGACTGGTCAAAAGTGACAAAATCTCGCGCAAGCCTTGGAAGAGGTCGATTCACCTCGAACTGTCGGAGGCAGACTTGGCGCAATCGGACACATCTTACTCGTATCCGATCGACATTCGACTAGATAGCGTATCTCGCTTGATGGTGTTCAGGAGATTACTGGGACTTGTTGATGGGGTAAGAGTATACACTGGCCCTCTCGCCAAGCTGTGAAAGCCAAACCGGGATCGGAGGACGTTTGCAGCGGTGATGAATGGACAGCCTCCATGATGTCAGAGCGTCTTCACAGAGATTCAGTTGGATAGAATGTGTTGTGTTGTATTGCATTTTGAAGGTGTCCAGAATTCCAGTACGGTCCATCCCTATGTGTAGAACGAGTCGCGCAAGTAGCCTACGTGTGTAAGCCAGGTTGGCCAGGCTCTGGACTCTGGAGGCACAACTAAACTGGAACATATTTGAGCGGCGATGGGAGTAGCCTGTCCCCGTTAGCCTGCCCCCTGAGAGCGAGACACACGCCAGGCCAGCTATATATATCATTGTCAATTGGTTGTGCACGCCTGTCATGCCCTCACTAGAAGCGGCAATGGAAGTGATCTGCGCGTCTGAAGCCAGCATGCCAGCTGATACGGAATTTAGCTTTGTAGAAACAGAACACAGTCAGAGTGGAGTCGGTGAAAAAAGATGTAGGAAGAAAGTGAGAATGGAACGTGGACAGCAACTGAAGGAAGACAAACAAGGGGAATCTGAGGCCGCCCAACGGCCCGCTTAGCAAGGGTAAGGGTTGTCTTGGACAACAAGTGAGGTGGAGGAAACTCCAAACCTTGGAAAGTGAGTAGACAGATCTATACCCTGAATCATCAGCTTGAAGGCAAATTAGACGACAGCCCAATTGGTGCAATATTGATAGAGTTGCGTGTATGTAGCGTCCATGGTGTGTTTTGGAGGCATAATCGAAAGTCGCGGTCAATTATTAGCGTCGGATATCCCGCAGCCAATGAGAACGTATATTCAACGAAGTGAGGTCGTCTGGTCGTTCTTCTCTTCCTTGTCGAGTATCACAGGCGACGGTAACGAAAGAACTACCAGCCCACGAAATGAAGCTAAAAAAGTTGTCCAGTCGCACGTTAATCATGTCTACGAGCGGGAGAATCGTCTAAAATTATATGCGCTCGCCCTCCAAGATTCCCCTTGCCTCCTCCGACTTCCACCAACTGACGCCCTCCTTTCCAGGGTACTCGAACTTGTCCATGCTCTCGGGCTTCATTTCAACACTGTAACCAGCCTCCGTGGGGGTGGTGTAGTAGCCGTCCTTGATGACACTGGGGTGGAAGAAGTGCTCGTGCAAGTGATCGACGTACTCCAGCACAGACAGCTTTCCGGAGACAACGACGTAGTCGATGGTAGACAGGTGCTGAGTGTACTCTGGAAGACCAACACCACCCGAGTGAGGCACGATGGGGATGTTGTACTTCTTCGCGATCAACAAGATGGCCAAGACCTCGTTGACACCGCCCATGCGGCACGCGTCGATCTGGCAGACGTCAATGGCACCTTGGACGATCAGCTGCTTGAAAATGACGCGGTTCTGGCACATCTCGCCGGTAGCGACGCCGATGCCGTACGGCTTGAGCGCCTCGCGGATCGCTTTGTGTCCGAAGACGTCGTCAGGTGATGTCGGCTCCTCGATGAACCAGGGCTTGAACTCCGCCAGCTGCTTCATGTACTCGATGGCCTCGGGGACTGACCAGACCTGGTTGGCGTCGACCATGAGGATGTTGCCCTTGTCGTAGCCGATGACTTCTCTCGCAATCGACAAACGACGGCGATCAGCCTCTATCGAAGTGCCGACCTTCAGCTTGAAATGTCTGTATCCTTTGGCAAGAGTCTCTTCCAACAGGCCCTTCATCTTATCCTCGCCATATCCTAGCCAGCCAGCACTGGTTGTGTATGCTGGCACCGCACGGTTCTCCTCGGCCTCCTTCATTCTCTGTGCCTTGCCAGCCTCCTCTTTCTTGAGCATCTCGATTGCCTCTTCCGGGGTGATAGCATCTGTGATGTAACGGAAGTCGATGCACTTGACGAACTCCTCGGGGCTCATCTCCGCAACGATCCTCCAGACAGGCTTGCCCAGCTTCTTTGCCCAGAGATCCCAGATGGCGTTGACGACAGCTCCGAGGGCAAGGTGAATGACGCCCTTCTCGGGGCCGATCCAGCGGAGCTGCGAATCTGATACGAGGTAACGCCATGTCTTTCCCCAATCTGCAACGAGGTCCTCAAGCGTCTTGCCCTTGATTCTGTCTGCGAGGAGTGATATGGCTTGACAGACGATCTCGTTACCGCGTCCGATTGTGAAAGTCATGCCGTGACCAGAGTGCTCGCTGTCAGTGTGCAGAATGCAGTAGGCAGAGGAGTAGTCGCCGGCCGCGTTCATAGCATCGCTGCCGGTCTTGTCAAGGGAGGTCTGTAGTTTGTCAGCGTTGCCGGCGTCACAGCCAGACTCTCAATGGTATTCTTACGGGAAACCGCACATCCCTCGTGCTAGCATGAGTGATTGTGACCATGTTTGCGAATGTCAATGTGGAAGAGTTTCAAGAATGTTCCTGTGGTCTGAAAGATGGCCAAGCTTGCTTACGGGTAATGATGAGTATAAGGGCAATCACAGAAACAGAGACGGAGAATCAGGGCCTAGCAAACCGGATGTCAGGCACGCTGATACGCTTTAATTCTATGGACTCTTGCGTGGCTTTGTTACACTTTGGTGCCTTCTGAGCCGAGAGCGGTCCTCTGCCCCACGGAGACCGACTGTGGAGGGACGGAGCCGGAGGCCCACCAGCACAATTTGGGCCAAGTTTTGGAGGGGTTCAACCGGGCCAAGCCAATGGCAGGTGGTGTTGTCGGCCTGCTCAAAGATAGCAAACCGAAAGCCACGTGCGAGAAGAGAGTTTATTGGTGGATAAATGTTTTTGCGTCTGCTGTAAGGCTCAACCGTCGTCTCGCTCGCATTTGTTTAGGGCTGCGGCTTATGGAAGCAAATACCGACGAGTCGATATATGGATACATACCTACCTAGTATGTCATGTCCGCGATGGGTCAGTTGAAAATCGTCCATTCTTGATGCATTTCGAGCCATCAACAAGGTAAGAGCAAAGGCTGCAGCAAGGCCTATGGCGGCATGTCGCGAAGTAGACGACTCGCTCACGGCTTGAACATGCATTCTTTGCGCCAATCTCATGGGCAAAGCAGGTGTTTTATGCGCTTTCGATGACATCGGAGCGCTCACAAATGAGCGGTATTCCGGCTGACTGTTACCTGAAAATCAAGGCTTGCGATCGTTAACGATCAGCGCCGTCCGAGGCTAGGACCCATGGCTCGGAGTGTACATCCGCGGATTCATGCGAATGTCAAAGACACGCAGCGCGAAGAGCAAGGATTAGAAAGCTCATGCTGCAGCAGACGTAGCGATGGAAGCTGACATCTCGACATCAAGTCACCACCTATGACATGCCAGATATGCACCCTGATCATCAGAGGACGGCAGCAGTGCAGACATCATGTCGCAAGTGAGAGTTCAAAACGGGTGTTTACACAGAAGCTTGCGTCGAGGACAACTCGAGTCGATCGTCAACAACACAGGACTACGCAGTCAAGTGTTTCACAGGCGAGCGCGCAGTAATGCAGGCATATCTGGTGGACGTCAGGCAAAGCAAGTGAATGCCGCTTCCGTCATCCTAGTAGAAGTGCGGTTGGCGAAACATGGTCTCAGAAGCCTTTAAAAGGCCGTTCGATCGACCAGTGTTCGGTTGTCCAATTGTTCACCAGATGGATGCCTGTAACGTCAAGACTTTGAGCACACATGTGAAGAGTAGCCTCACACATCAAGATGTGACGTATAGGGCTTGGGGAGGGGGATATTGGCAATCAAGCATCATCCTCCGCGTGAGCAGAGGAATCAGCGACACCTGGTGTGGGGAGAAGGCATTGTATTGGTATTTCTACTCATCCATAGCCGACCCTCCTTGGCCAGCTCACACTCGCCGTAACGCCGTGCAACAAGCTGAATAGGACGCTTAGTTGCGGCCGCCACGGGGCAGACCGTCGCCGAAGCGGCGAGGGCGGTCGGCAACCTGCTGCTGCTGGACGGCAACAACGTTGACGGGGATGCTGTCGAACTGTCATGGTTGTCAGATGTTGTATCTTGCGAGTATAGAGTGGATGAACATACGCCCATGGACTTGAGAAGGTCCTTGGTCTCCTGGTCGACATCGAGCATGCCGCTCTCGCTGTTCTGGGTGAAGTCGAGAGCAGAGACCTCGGGGACGTACTGGTCCTTGCGCTCACGCTCCTCCTCCTGGAGCTTGAAGGAGATACCGCGTACGGGACCACGCTGGATGCGCTTCATCAAGTGGGTGGTGTAGCCGGCAATCTAAAGTGACGGCTGTTAGCCTGGGTGTCCTGATGCGCGATCCTGCCAAGTTGGCGGCTCAAGGAAAGATTGTCCGAATTCTGAGCCGCCTGAGATCGTGCTTGCGTACCTTGTTGCGCAGGCGCTTGCTGGAGATGACGGCGATTTCATCGCAGATACGCTTGTTGGTCTCGAAGTCGAGAGTCAGGCGCGGGTAGTAGCGCTCGATGACCACCTTGGCGCTCTTCTTCACGGTCTTGGTGCGTACTCTCTAAATTATATGTGTTAGCCGTGATCTGATGGTCCAGGAGGTATGCGGCGTAGTTCTTACTCCCATCTTTGCGGTTGTGAGCTGCTCGGGTTAGTCGACGGCGGGTGGTGGTATTTTGCAAAAGTGAGGTCGGCTGGTTCAGCGTTTAGGATGCCAGAGACGCGGAAATTCTGCCAAGAGCCCACAACGCAAGCGGCCAATCGGAAGCGCGGCCGTCGAAAGCGGGGCGAAGCGATCTTCAAAGCCTTCGAGCAAGTGCTCTGCGGTACGATTTAATTGAATACATTACTCTCACCACTTGCGAATACAAAACATTGAACAGTATGATACAGCGCGGGAGTGATCGTAAACAGATGATGGCTCAAATTCAGGCATCTTCGAGACCGCGGATTTAGAACGCACGCGTCACTCGCTAGTTCTCGAACTTCAGTCCCGCCTCCTGCCTCACCGCACCATAGACACCAGCGATATCACCCTTGCTGCCCATGTGCTCCTGCACCATCTTCAGATGAGCATCACCAACCTCGACAGCCTTCATCTTTGCTCCAGACGACTCGGCCAAAGCCAAGGCATGCCCTGCATCCTTCCTCGCCAAATCCACATTGAACAACGGCTCGTCACGCTTGTAGTAATCGCCCTCTCGCATGCGGTTGCTATAAGCCGTGTAAGGGCCAGGGAACATGGTTTCAATGAACGTGTGCAAGTTGTCCGAGCCCAGCCCGCTCTTCTCGGCGAGAGTGTGGCCTTCGGACAGAGTTTCGACCATGTTGAGGATGAAGGTGTTGCCGATGATCTTCAACCTGGTCGCGGTACCGTGAGGCTGGTCTGAGTAGTTGATTTCCGCCCGGCCCATTACGCCTTTGCAAAAGGGCTGAGCCTTTGCTACTTGCGCGGCGGGACCGGCCAAGACGCAGACCAGCTGGCCGTTATCTGCCATTGCAGGTGCGCCGAATACCGGACACGCGACGAACTCGGCGCCGGCGTTGTTGATGGTCTTTGCGAGCTTGTCGGTGGTGTCAGGGTGGATTGTTGAGCAGTCCACGAATAGCTTGCCCTTGACGTCTGGCGACTTCAGGGCGGTGTCGATAGTCTCGGTGATAGCCTTGTCATCGCCCACGCAGGTGAAGATGATGTCTGCCGCTGAGACTGCCTCTTCAATGGACTTCACGACCTTCGTCTTGTCTGATGGCAAGGTCTCGGCAAGCTTTTCACTTCGTGCAGTCGTTCGGTTGTAGATTGCAAGTGGCGCGGTGAAGTCACCCTTTTCAACGAGGTTCTTCACCATGCCACGTCCCATGTTACCTAGACCAATCCAGGCGAGGCGGGGCTTCTGTTCTTGTGAAGCCATGGTGTTATGCTGAGAAAGAGGGAGCTGGGCTGGGCTTATTTTTTCGTGATGATGTGCTTCGATGCGAATGATACCCCAGTTTGGCTTGAAGTGCTAAAGTGCTGTCTTAGCGATTCGATGTTCAAGTTGTTGGGTGAGAGGGTCACGATTCTCGAGTGCAAATTTTGGTTCTTGATGATGAATCGCTTACTTAAAACAAGATCTCGAATAATGTCTTATTGCTAGATGGGGTTGTTGCACATGCCCGATTTCCCGTGATCATTGCTAACTGCCGCGGTTGATCATCTGATGACGTGTTCAACAGGTCGCGATGTCGGCGAATCACATTCATCATTTGTCAGCAGTCAAGACAACAACACCATTGATTCCATCACGCACATGGGGTCGAAGGGCAAGGGAAAGGACATCAAAAAGAGAAGCTCTGTGATGACTTTACGCTTGGCTTTCATGTTAAAGTCAGCTTTGGGCTTGCTGAGATTCAACAAGGGCAACAAGAAGGGCGGCGAACTATAGTCGGGGGAACGAACTACAAAAACACCATCCGTATTCGTCATGATATCTATCCAATCCAACCCACCCTCAAGCAGCAACAACCTTGGTATACTCGTCCAAAACTGCAACCAGCCTCGCCCTCGCCGGGGGATCATCAAACACCTGCGCATGATCCAAATCCTCACACCACAACACATCAAGCCCCCGCCCCTTCCAAGGCTTCGTC
>Ga0265798_10002911_pt1 | contig 24810 bp, 23 predicted proteins | sample P3T30metagenome_FD_192430 | JGI IMG/M metagenome (GOLD analysis project Ga0265798, IMG submission 192430) | Plant litter microbial communities from East Loma Ridge, Irvine, California - P3 T30 | ecosystem: Environmental > Terrestrial > Plant litter > Unclassified | place: USA: California...
CGCCGTCGTCACATCCGTCATCATTCGAGCGCATCCTAAGCTCAACTCTGTCACATCGAGTTGGACCCTTGATGCTTCGAACAACAGCGTCGATGCCTTCTGGGCGGGTACGAAGAAGTTCTATGACGTCTTCCTTGACTGGGCGGACGCGGGAATATACAGTTTCTACTTCATGGGGGCAACACCGGCCCCATACCTACGAATGGGATTCCTGATCGCGCCCAACCACACTATGGAATCATATACCGAGCTCGTAAAGCCCTTCTTCCAATACCTCCAGGACAGCAACATCACTCTCACGGTACCCGAAGCACCTATCGCGCATAACACATTCTACTCTGCTTATCAAGCAACATGGGGACGTGTACCCTTTGGTGTCGGTTCGGACAGCTCAATGCCCGCGAATCGAATTGTTCCCAGACGCAACTTCTTGGAGAAGTATGACGAGACATTTGCGCTCATCAAGGAGCACGTGTTGTCCGGCAAGCACTTCTTGGGATATCACAAGGCACCAAAAAAGTATGCAAACACGAACAATGCCGTCAGCCCAGCCTGGCGTGAATGTGCTTTGTTCATGGTGACCTCTTCCAACCGATCAGCCGACCACTCTACCCCTGAAGCCCTTGCCGCCGCCAGTAAAGATCTCCACGAGAATATTTTGCAGCCTTGGCGCGACATAGCACCTGTATCAGAGGGTGGTGGTACATATCTCAACGAAGCAAGCGTGGATGAGCCTGACTGGCAGGAGTCATTTTATGCGGGTTATTACCCCAAGCTGAGCGAGATCAAGAAGAAGTGGGACCCGACCGATGTCTTCTACGCGACCACTGCCGTTGGAAGTGAGAGGTGGGTGGTTCAAGACGGAGAACAGGGTGTTCAGACTCAGAACGGAAGATTGTGCCGGGCCTGAGGAAAGCGAACTGTAGGCAAACCTTTCGTAGCTACATCATATAGGCCAATCATTAGACATAGTAGCTCAAAGCATCCTTCCTCATCTTATACATGATGCGCTGAAATGTGACTATGGAGCTATGACACTATTCCTTGCGTGACACCAACATGCATGCACTGGTCCATACTCGCACGGCCTCATCACTCTCGGGTGGTGACATGAACAGACAGCATTGACGATGAAACCGCACTAAGAAAGTAACTACTCAACGGCTGCTCATCTCTCTATTCTTTGTCAGGATTTCGGTTGCGATGTCCTTGTGACGACGACTTGAAAGTACGGTCCTGGCCACAGTGCTTTTGAGTACTCCTCCTACATATTGAGGAGTACCTGGGTAGGGAGTTGGCGACAATGGAAACTCGCAAAAGCCACCCATTCTGGGTCCTTCTACCCCCAAGATACAACGCGCGACAGGGCCACCTGCTTAAGCTGTAGACCACTTTGCAACTCCGATTAACATCGCGCTTGTTGCAATAAGATATTCATTTGGTCTTGCAAACCCTCACAAAGAAACCATGTTCATCATAGCACGTGTGGACACATCGGTGCCTCGCTCCGTCCACATTGGTTGAGTTTTGCGCGTCGTCCTCATCCCTTCGCCACCAATATACCTCTATCATATAACGCCGTGACGATACTCACGCCTCTGCCCACGTCGCGAGCGAGCGTAGTACTGCTGCAGAATTCGTCTCCGTCATTCTTATACAAGGTCTTCAGCCCTTCCTCTTCACTCCACTCTCCCACCCAACTAGGCGCCGTACACTCGCAAGCTCCTTTCTCCTCATCTAATCCCTGCACGTTACAATTTGCTCTCGCTTTGCTCACAGCTGTGAGTGCTGGGGCGAAAGGGTGGCCTGCCAAAAGAAGCTTGCCCGAAGAATCGACAAAAAGGTTGTCGACCGTCGAAGGCGCACGAATATATTTTCTGAAATACAGACTGATCGTGTCAGAGTAAAAGTTGTAGAAGTTTACGCCCATCGTGGAAGACGAGGCAACAGCAACAGTCGTCGAATTGAGCATGGCAATGCCGTTGGCGAAGGGGACGTGCGTCAACGTCTTGGTGTGCTGCAGGTTGTGGACATCAGTATAGACGACACTACCTCCAGGAATGCCAGAAAATGTTTCGACTTGTGATATGAACGGTGAGACCAATGCGCCGATGTAGTGGTCATTGGTAACTAATAGCTTCCCATCTCCTAGAGAGTGTATGGAATTCGGCGTATGGATCAACGGATGTTTCAATGTCTGCACATATCTGGCTACCGAATTCTGGACGGAGACTTGGAACACTTCGATGAGATTTCCAGAGTTACGGGAATGGTTGACGACATATAGCGTAGAAGTCGCGGCATCAAATTCGATGCCCAGAGGCTGAAAATCCGCCGCGTTGTTATAGTCAGTCAGAACGAGAGGCTTCAAAGCGTCTGAGTCCAGAATGTTGGGCGTTGAATAGTCGTAGATCCAGATATGTGGGCTATCGGTGCCATCTCTTTTATCCAAAGGTGACGCAAAGGCGCCCTGCATATGTAAGCCCTCGTCGCGTTGAAACTCTTTTGCTCTTAGGGGCAAATCCAAAGGGCGGCTACGCACCATTACCGTGTTCCACTGATCTCTCTCCGGATTGCAGCTCAAGAACGCAATACCCATCTCTTCTTCCACCAGCACATCCTCGCAATTGCGAAGCCGATCGCGGAACTTGACTTCGTGACTCTTGAAGTGGTTGACATTTTCAAATTTCCCTGGTCTGTTTGCGAATATCGTGGAGAACCCGAGATAGCGGTCGTATACCCACGGCGCGGCAATGGCGATTGCTGCGATAAGCAGCTGCGTTACGGTTCAGTTACCAGTCGTCAATCACCCTCGGACCGCTGCATCTCATATCAACTTACGATAGATCGCGTCGCCATGTTTACAGGAGCGCGTCCTAACCCGACGAGTACTGGTGATGTAGTAAAGATGACCGGCACAGTCGTGCACGAAGTTCACTGTGCTAACAGGTCGCCTTGACCCCACCAGAAGAGGGGACAGCCATCCTCGTTTGCACAAGATTCGTCAGCATCTCCAGGGTTTGAGTAGTAAGCATGTCGGTGTTTCCTGCTGTATCGGGCCGTTAGTAGCTTGGGTTATCGTGGAAGGCGCGACTGCACAAATGCCGGGGCGGAGCAACAACGTGACGTCATGACCTGCGAGTGAGCAACTCCAATCCTACCTAGGTATTGACACACACTTAACACACACCACACAAGACCTCCATTTAGCGAGGTAGCGTGTAGCCTTACTCGTGAACGTATGATTTCTAGCTAGGCTGTTGTCGTTACTGCTTAGCAGCACGCCTACCTGGGAAGTTTGACCCGACTCGGCAAGGACAGGAACACGCTCGGGCAAAGTCAACACTGATACAATCTTTACAGTCGCCACCGGAGAAGTCGGTTTGTGAGCTGTCCACCTTTACAGACGCGTCTGTCAATCTCCCGGAATTGGTGCAGGTGTGCAATGTGGATCGTAAGATCTCAACTCGGTGGGTATCCTCCCGTCAAAGTCTCAGTCTCGCTTTCATCATTTGTAACTTGGTAGCAAGCGTTTCCAACATCTCCACACTTTGATCAGAGGGCTGTTTCTAGGTCTCAATGATGAAGGGATCGCAATGAGGCGATGCCGCCATCAGCTCGCTCGACACGTCGAGATACCCAATTGCGCTATATTCACTTATGGGCCCGGTAAAGGAACGCCGGATTGACGTTAGTAATCTCGAAGCGCCTCAATTTCTTGGGAACGATTATTGCCTGGAGATCAAGAAGCTGGGTGACGGCATTTTCCTCCGAGGAGCGGATGAGCAGCCCAAAATAAATGGCAAGAGTTCTGAGCCCCGGAATGACGTTCGGAGTTCCAAGTTTTTTTGAAATATCCAGTACGCAAGATACTCTAGAATTTGGACGGCTGCAGGTAATAACTACACAAATCGAGGATACGTAGCACGGATCGGAAACCTGTATGCATCTGCTCAATAGTAGATGAGTCGCTGATCTTTAACAGTTGCAAATCTAAGAGATACTAGTTTGCTCGCCAATTAGAGACTCGAAGTATTTAATGTAGTGATCTCGAAAATGACACTCTTCCGCCTTCACAAGCATCGGTGCACCCCTTAACACTGCACGGCCGTTATAGCTAGGCAACTCTACTCTAAACTCTACTAGTCTCTTTAGATTCGGGAAGGGATAGGACTGCTCTTAGGTATTTCTTCAACTATCTAGTAATAAACATAAAGTATGCGTGTGGGTACAGTCGTGCTGTGTTGGTTTGCTGAATATTCAGGTCTTGTTGTAGTGTCATTTGTTGAACAGTAGGGCCATGGGCCATGGTCACGAGAAGTGCATCTTCTCTGAACTACCGACTGCATCGAGAGTCCTCTAGTGCATGATATATACGTGCTCGTACAAAATTTGCCTGTAATCATATACTCTCGTTGTAGTAGTGACATGTTGCACCTGATGAGAGAAGATGCATGAACTGCCGTGAAATCTTTTCTGGGCACTCTATGTGCTCGAAGGTTGTCCAGGTACATGGCGCGCATCCGCAAGAGTATCAGTGTACTTCAATCTAGCATGCTGCAGCTACGTTGTGAGCAAGTACTCGTACCCAAGGCAAGTAAAATGACCTCTTTCGTCTCCACAAGTTCACATCTGTGAATCATCCGAACGGTTCCTCATGTCCGTCCAAAGCCTGCAGATGCCGAGCGATCGGTATATATCATGCTCGCTATGAACGAGGTAGTTTAGGCTCAATGGATTGGCCATGGCTTGATTCTAGATCTTGACGCACCGTCCTTTCCGAGACTCTGGCATGATCTCCGATGCGATCGCCGTGCATTCAAGTCGTTGGCTAGGTCTCATGTGCAACTCAGACCCAAATGTGTATCGGCCTAGAAATCTTCATGTTGAAATATGGCGATTACACACAGCGGTGTGCTACACGCGTTTGATAATGTGGAGAGCCGGAACGTGAGCACTAACACTGCCGCTTGACAGTGGCCGAAAGCTGACATTTGAGAACGGCAAGGAACAGGTAGTCACTCCATGCGGCGTATGCCTACGGAATAGGTAAGTGCATAGGGGGGCGGGGTCACTTGTAGGGTGCAAACAGATTGTTCTCGGTATCATATACGTGCGCCGCTTGCCAACATAGCCATCGATGTTGGTTTGCTGACAAGACGATATTGAGCAGTCTTGGTAAAGGCACAGGACGCCGGACAGGAAGGTTGCTGGGTAACGGACAAGTTCTTCGCTAGTCCTACACACCTGCCCTCAAACGTCGGGACGTGAGAAGACGACCGGCCACGCGCGCTGAATGAGGCCAGCGAGCGGGCGTGTGGTCCAATGTGAACATCGACTCACGCTCTGTAGCTGACCGAGACACGAAAGATGTTAAGGAACGGAGCCGATAGGGGCGTGGCTCGCAGTGGCTTATTGGCTTGGCGACACTGTTTAGAGTGTTGGGTGCCGTGACGGCGAGACAGTTGCAGCGACTTCCAGGCTATACCTCCGGCACTAACGCACTGCGCAACGAGTCCACCTCCATGTTCAACAGGACAACACAATCTACATCATCATCCGCGCCACGGAGGGGCAACGCAACTTCCAACGCTTGCCGGAAAGTTACGTTGACAGCGCTGCCCCTCGCGACATGCCCTGTAGCGGCTGCATTCTGGCGCTGTAGTGTGAGCCTTGTTGCCGCGCAGGGGGCAGCCTTTGGCGAAGGCGTTGGGGACCGCGCCGCCAGAGACAATCGCGTCCCGTTTTTTCTGGCCAGAACGTCGCTCGATTTGGCTGCGTTTTATTGCATTGTACAAACCAGTGCATATCCAGCCTATCATAGTCATTCCGCTCACAGACCGTGATTCGGTCGAAAGCTTCTATTACCCGCATCGCGTGCCAGTCATCAGCCGAAGAAACGAGTTTTGCTTGCACGGGGCCGTCGTGGCTTGTTAGCTGCTCGCAGGCCAGGCATGGGCGCCGGTGGCTTGAAGGATTCGCTGCTTGCATGGCAATCATCATAAGGGCCGGCCGCTCCTCATGCTTGGACACGTTCTGGCTGCTAAATAAATCGACGAAAGGCTGTTCGTGCCGTTCTTCTGGCTGCGATCGACATTGATAAGCAAGTCCCCCCAGCTGGCCGTCACTCTTTGCCTTTTCCTAGTCACCACCGTTACCCTACCCCTGACGGCCCGCAAAAAGCCCTCGGACACTTGCTGAACCACTGCAAGGTACCCGAATCTGAGGTTGGACAAAGTACCTAGGCAGTCATTGACAGTGGCGGCAAACCTCCTGGTCACAGCAACGGTACCTACGTACGGCCATGGGCCTCCGGATTCCGAGGAGATTCTGCGGTTAATAATAGCATCCTCGACTGCTATAGTACCGTTTATTGGAGATGGGTTCTCAATGTTTCGAATGCGAGTCGGTAGCGATCCTGTCGCACCATGCTCCCCTGCCAACGCGGAGGAGGCAACACGAAAACCGCTGCCGCGGTGTCCCCTTATATCTTCGAGTGTCACCACGCATCGGCCGTCAGTTTCGCGCGCTGCTTCTGCTGCTCGTCATATCTCTATCCTGCAGTTCCCAGGCTGCCCCCGTATCCGCAACGGAAGCCTATGGTGATCGACCGGCCCTGCTCGTCGAAGACGACCTTGCCTGGATAGGATCGGCGTTGTACCTGGATCTCAGCCCACCACCCACCGCGTCGCGATTGATGCCTCCTCTAAAACGCGACGACGATGTTACCCGCACACCCTCTGCAACTCTTTCGGAACGCGCCATTACAACAGACTCTGATGGCTCTGGCACCGGATTCAAAGTCCCCACGGCATTCGATACTGGCCTATCAAATAATTTCACCAACTCATGCGCAAACTTCCTTAATCGCCTGCGTCAGAGTCAGGCATTCAATGACTGCCACCCATTCTCCTTGCTATTGCAGGTATGGTACTTCAATAATACGAGAGAGAAGAGTGTGGCTAATCAGTACCATGTAGACGTCAAGCGGTTTCTTCGACGCCTCCAAATCTACACTACGCATCACACAGACTCTCGATGCAACATGTGGAGTAAATGCAGCACAATGCAAACCTATCCTGGATAGTTTCGCAGTGGAGCTGCTATCGGAAATGGCATGCAAGGCCGATTACGACACCGACAATCCCCTGGTGCTACAGGCTTACAATGGCCTCGTTGCATACCAACCGTCTTACCAAGCAAGCTGTTTGCATGATGACGAGGGAAATTATTGCTTTGCGAACGCCGTCAGCAACATGTCATCACCGGGAGATGCCTACCCATACTACCTACCCATTGGCCAAGAACTTCCCGGCGGATCAAGGCCAACCTGCAACTCGTGTTTGCAACAAGCAATGGGTGTATTTGCTACTTACAGCAACAACGCCACACAACCTCTTTCAAAAACATATACCTCGGCCGCTCAGCAAATATCAATAGCATGCGGCTCGACGTTTGTCAACGTCACAGCCGCCCCACTCAAAGGGGCTGCATCGACGACGACCACCACCACAATCCCACCCACGATAAGCTTGATCTTAATGTTTTTACTTTACTTCTTCCAGTGATGGAGCGATACCCTATACATTCCATACTTGTAAATACTTTACCTTATTCATTATTGATATCAGGATCGACAGGTCATTAGCGACGGCGCTTGGGGGGATTCTTTTTTGGCCGTCTTGGATTGTTGCAAACCTGGCGGGATAGTCATGGGGTCCTCTGGCCCATAACGTTGGCTTTCGCCGCGATCGGGCCTGTCGAGGCACGACGAGACACTTGGACGTGTACACAGTTCGCCATGAGTGAGGCGTCTTTTCTGTACACCAATAACATTGCACAGTGATCGAATGATCAAAAGTCAGCTACGCACAAAGCAGTTTTTTGAACTCGTTTCACGAATACCAGTATCGAGGGCTTGATTAGTGATTGGCTGTGAGTCTGTCGGTGTAATATGAAGGGCCATGGCGCAACCCATGAGCCTGGGATTCTTGGTCACCGATGCCACATAACCAGGTAATCTATCCGTCACGATCGCGCCCTTGGGTCCGCTCCCGCTGACGATTTGCCTATACCCTGTCCCCGTCGCTGTCATTTCGTTTCGGCCGACGCACTTGTTTCCGAAGAAAAGGAAATTACAGCATAGCGCGCGATGGATATGGTGACTCCATGTAAGGCGGACAAGGACGATATGTGGATCTGAAAGCGTCATACGTCAGCGCATGTCCGGCTGTGGGTCTGATCACCTGCTCGGCATGTCTTCTCGATCTCCTCCGAACAAGCCTGAAACGTGGCGGACCCTCGTCACGTGGTGATCAGCCTTGCGGGGTGCCGTGATTTGACAGAAAGCGGTCGCCTGGGACGTTACACATCAACGTTGTGCTTCAGCTTCCCGTTGTCGGACCTTCTGTACAACGTCGATAACATGCACTTGATTTGCGCTATGGACTTGATTGCGTCCATGTCAAGACCGGCTGTGGTAAGGAATTGCCAGGTCGGCCGGCATACCCCGTGGACCATTTCAGCAGACCAACGTTGGTTTCCCGCGCCGCGGTGGAGCTGTGGACTGTCCTGTCATCTCCAACGCCCTCCATCCTTGCATGGATGATCCGCGCAGCCGTTGGTCGTCAGCTGTGCCAGGCCAGCCTCTTCCTGGCTCTTATGTCAAACACTTCATGCGTTTGAAAGGCCCGACCAGTCTTCTGCCAGCCGTGTCCCATGCACTTTCTTGTACCTGAGACGTCCAGCTTCGCCGCGAGGGTTTGCTATGCGTGTCCCTTCCACTCCTCTCATTCCCTCATGACTTGTACTAATTGACAAAGTCGATATTAATCGGGCTGGCCTGTCTCTTCATCTTGCTTCACGGCATAGTCACTCTCTTTGTTGCCACCACGCTCCTTAGACACATTCATTATCGACGTCTTCTCGAATACTTTTCATACATCCGACACCGTTCCTTGACCGCTACCTCCATTTGGACTAATACACGACATTCCATATCTCGACCCTACGATGGCCGACGTCATGGCTCAACAAAGCATGTTATCTGCGCCTGCATCCAGACAAGACATTGTCAGCGCACTACTTAACGACTATGGCAACTCTTTTGGCCGAGGCGACGCATCTCCTTCAACTTGGTCGCCCGTACCTGCGGACAAAAAGCTTCCTGCGCCGCCGTCACGATCAGATAGCGTCGCACGTAAACCGCTTCCAGCTGCGTTGAGAATGGAAGCAAAGTTTCAGCTGCGAGGTAAGCAGAGATCACACAAATTCTATTATAAAGATTGCATCCATATTTGGTTATTCATCAAGAGCTCGCTGGTACAGACTGTGTGTCATATTGCAACCTCGATTCCGCATGCCAATGTGCTGTATGCGTGGTGATACATCATCGTTGCTTTGTCGTCGCTCAGAGAGCCGCATGGACAAAGCCATCATATCATAAACCTGAGCGAATGGTGCTAACAGAGAACAGATGACCAAGACGCACCTGTTCTCCCAAGGAGTCCGGTGCCAGGCTCCCCACCTCGACCAAGGAGGAGGATCGAGTCACGTAGCCTTTCTCGCGAATCTAAGCCAGCATCTCTCAAGCTTACCATCAGCAACGGTTCAACAGCGACTGTGCCCTCTACCCCAGCATTTCCAGCACGATCAGAGTCTCTCCCTTCTTCAGCAATAGAGGAGAAAGATCTTCCACCTCCACCACCTGCAAAGTCCGAGAGGCGGAAGTCGATTAAGCAGTCTAATACGGGAAGCCAATCGTCAAGGCCAGCGACGGATCTCGCGAGAAACGATTCGCTTCTTTCCCAAGGCGAAAGCAGAGACTCTACGGAGACGTCTACTACAACCACATCATCGGTTATTGGGCGCAAAGCAGTACCAGACCAAGGTCTCAAGAAGTTCAAAAGTCTGGCAGAACTGAATAACGGACCGCGAGGAAGGAAGGGCGCTCCAATGCCCCCCACATCAGCGCCCAGAAACTTGAGCGTTGATAGCCAGCGATCAGATGCTGTCTCAAGGAAAGGCAGTGTCGACAGTCAAGCAAACATGCCCGAGGCTGCCGCACCTCAGCCCGCCGAAAAGCTACGAAAGACGGAAGCAGAGCTCCCACCGACACCAGAGGAAGAACAAGACACCAGGGTCCCTGTACCACCTAAGAAAGTCTTCACGGGTCTTCCCTCAAACCCTCGTATCAAAGCCCCGGCATCGCCCCTTCACTTCCGCGGCAAAAGCAGCACAGGCTTCAATGTCTTGAAGGTATATATTTGCCTCCCTTTTCCCTCCCCAGTACTTGTACGATAGTTGTCGTACTGCGTTGCGATGTTCGCAAACTCAAGGGTACCTGGATCCTGTTCCAAAAGAAGAATACTGTATGTTGACTGAGATCTCGTAGGCAATGAGGCCGGCTCCTCCAATCCCCACGATGGAATTGCACACCATTACGCCTGAGATGACACCTTCCCCGACGTTGAAGCCAGTCCTAGCAAAGAAGGATGCTGAGATCTCTCCGGTTTCCCCACTGCCACCACCAAAAGATGAGAGGCGGCCTTTTAGCTTCGAACCTGCTGTTGCCACCACTGAGACCCAGCAAAAGTCAACAGAGCAGGAAGAATACCTCGCAATGTCGGAATTACCACTTCAAAGCACCACTCCACCAGCTGAGACCCGACTACCCATGCGCACCACATCACTAGACCCACCCGAACCATCCCCGGGCTTCCAACGACCCACAAGTGCCCCATCATCCCGCCCAACATCATCCGACCTCCAAGATTACAACCTCTCCCCCTTCCCAGGACCTTCCGTTCCAACATCGCCCGTTGACGGCTTGCGCACAGAGCCCACAACGCCACCCACACCGCCTCCCTTCGAGCCCCTAACCCGCCGACCAATCCCTTTGCCCGTGTCTTACATTCCACGTATCACGCCCGCACAACTCTCCTGCTACACAAGACATTGCCACAACATCTGGTCTAACAATATTTTCCAGCCCATGGGCTGCATGGTGTGCCATGAGAACGACAAAGATAGGAAGTGGGCGTGTACGTGGTGTCAGTTGCGGATTTGCCGTAGCTGTAGTGAGGATCTGAGGGCGATTCCAGGCAGAGACTTGGGAACGCTGATACAGAAGAGAGAGAAGGGGGAGGTCATGGCGCCGGGAATGAAGCTTAAGGAAGACAGGTTTACGATGGTTGTTGAGGACATTGATGGGGAGGAAAGGGGAGAGGGAATGGATAGTGAATGTGTTGCGTAAGGTTTCTTTGGGTTTGGGTTGGGTGTCCGGTTGTCTTCTTCCCACGCGCAGTACAGGCGCGCATCGGGTGGATGAATTGCTTCATCACATGATATCACATTTACGCAACGTTGGAGTTGGATGGGAAGTTATACCTAGAATGCTGCGCATCGTTTAGCTAGCTTGGCGGCCTTCACGGCAAACTTGATTACCGTATTGACTCAATGGTATCTTGCCGAGCCAGTGTTGACTTCGTCATCTTTCGTACATGTTCTACTTCGTCTCCTTCATCTCCTGCAGTATCCTCACAACCTGGGGTAGAACCTTCTCCGCATTCTCACTTAAGCGCGCAGCTTCCCGGCCAGTATTGGTGTCCGCGACGTTTCCAAAGAAGGTTTCCTCGCCCCGGACACCACCCATGTTGAGTATCCCAATCGGCATCTGCATGTCCTTTGCTTTCTTCACTAGCCGCCAGGCAGAGTACGTCGCAAGACTACTTCCAATGACGAGTATCCTGCCTGCTGCATCGACTGCCTCTTCCGCAGCGACTTTTGTGGCAGCGGGTATAGACTCGCCGAACATGATGACAGCAGGCTTCAGCACTCCGCCTTCGCTCGCCGGGTCCCAGGCGCCATCCTTGTCGACTTGTACGTGGATTTTGCCTCCGTCTGCGCGCTTTGGCGGCTTCTCCAAGCACGTCGGACACGGAGGGTATCGGAATGTGGTGTACGGGGCGTTGGGCACGTCGACGTCACCATCTGGGTTCGACTTGAGCCCTTTCTTGCGGCGCTCGTCGGGGTTCTCGGTGTCTAGGGCGCCCGATTCGATCATCTCGGCGAGGAAAGCGGCCCAGGAGGGGTTCAGGGTGGTGAGTTGGCTCTGGAAAGCCCGGCGCGAATATTCGTTGCGACAGGTGAGGCAGACGAGGTTGCGCAGGTAGCCGTGTAGCTCGATGGTGGAGAGGTCTGGGTGCGCCGTTGGGTGGAACGAGTCTACGTCTGCTCAACTCGTTAGCATGCTGTGACGTTTGCCAGGGAGAACATACTCTGCGTGATGATACTTCCAACAACACCCATACGCCCCAACTCGCCACAAGCCTCGTGGGCCTTGTTTGGCTTGGCCTTCTCTAGGTTCGTCCAGCCGAGGAAACTCCTCGCCCAATACCTCTTCCTCGCTTCGTGGCTGTCACAGAACTCGTGAAAGTAGACGGGCCGGTACGTCTTGTTCAGTGTGTAGGTGCCATTTGTGCCTCTGTAATCGGCCAAGCCAGACGCTACCGAGATACCTGCCCCCGTAAGCAGCAGCGTCTTGCCCGCATGCTCGCCCCGACCAAGCCGAGTCGAGAGGCTCGATTGCGCCGCCCTCGAAGGCGCACCAGACGTGGACAGGGACGGCGACAAGAAGTCGACCAAAGCTGCGATGGCACCGCTCGCCGTCGTCGCGCTCGCAGGAATCAGCTTAGGTGCCGGGAGGGGATCGGTATAGGGAACGCGAAGCAGAGGGGCTCGGGGCATCGCGCAATCGCACACGCTCAAACATTGTAATTTCTCGCGTCCACCTTCGCAGAAGCCAAAGGGCGGATTGGGGGCCAGCAAGCGCGCGTGCGGCCAAAACGGTGGTTATGTCATGATACGTTTTTAGTGCGGCACCATCGAGGTCCGGGGCCCGAGATGGACTGCTAGCCCGCGCGTGCGCACGAGTTTGTCGCGTGGTAAGCCGACGGATAGCTATCGTGCCGCTGCAGGAATACGTATATTTGGGGGCTGCAAGGTGCTGCGAGTTTGTATTGGGAGTTTGCGGAGTGGGGTAGAATATAGGTGCAGTGTGAGGCTGAGTGCATGTGGGGGGCTGTGCTGTAGCTGTCACAACAACGGCTCAAACTTGAGAATGAAGCGCTCGATGAGGGCTACTGTCATGACTCGTGGGCGATCACAAAATCGATGCAGCCGAGTCTCTGTGATTGCTAGTAGGCTGAGATATGTACAGTAACGGATCGGACTTGCTCCGGATGTGTGACAGTATGACAGCCATTGCGAACCATGGCCGCGACGTGGAATAAAGGGATGAAAAAATGTAACATTGACAAGAAATATATGGCTACATCATCGATAAGGGCCCTCTCCATGCCCAAGTGTTACCATGAAAAGCATGTACTGGAAACTTCGAAAATGAAAAACGCCCATTAAGCCTTCCTCGCATACCCGGTCCAGATGGGAATGAATGTCCGGTTCCTCCTTCCTGATTACAGTCCTCCGTGCGAATGTCGTAGGTTCAAGGGGTATAAGGTGACTGCCAGTACGACTGGCTATAATCCATCATCGAGGTGATGCGTGCCTGAGAAAGCCACCAGAGAGGTTGCCCGTGGTATCGACTGTCTTCAATGGGGGGTATTGGGACAAAAAGAGACTGCTTGCCGCTTCTAAGGTAAGCTGAGAGTTCGTAGCGATCGTGACAACGAGATGTAAAACAGATATGAGACATTGAGAGGGAGTCAGCCGGCTGGCAATGACACTGCGATATTATTGCTGATGTGGGAGGTGATGCGAAGCGTATTGCATGGGCTGCTGCATAGTCTGCTGCATCGGTGGTTGCATTTGCTGTTGCATTTGTTGTTGCATCGGCTGTTGCATGTGATGTTGGTGTTGTGGCATTGGCTGCAGCATAGACTGGATGCTCGGTACCCGTTGCTGATGTTGGTGTTGATGTAACGGGTAGCTTGGGTATGCGGAGTAATGATTTTCGGGAATCGTAGACATGCTATGCATTTCCACATGGGGATCCTCTTGTTCTTCTTCCAGGTCAGAAATGCCTACGCCACTATCTTCATGGTCGTGGTAGGTACCATTCTCGAGCTTCTTTTGTGCCGACCTAAAGGCCTGAGTGAGGTTCTTGAGACCCTTCTCCATGCACTGAGTAGAGTCAACACCAGGTGCTTCAAAGAGTACGAAATCACGCATGACATACCTTTGTCTCTACCAATTGCCATTTCTCTCCAACTCGGGCAGCCAACATGCTCCACATGTCCCTTCGAACTTCCATATAGGCTTGCGCTAGTACGTCCAGCTTCACGCCGTCCCACTGCTCCGCATTTTGCCTCTCCATCAACCGTTCGTGCCGTTTGCGACAGGCATTTGGGGTCTTGGAAGGGAAGTGCTTCGGTCCAATCTGGTTCCAGTTGAGGCCTTGAGCCCTGGCCTGAATGAGCGTCTCATCATCTCTAGCGGACCAAGAGGAACTGCGAGTTCCGCCTGCGGCCGATGCGGTCGACACGGAAAGGCGGTGCGCCGGGCCCTTTTCAATCTTAGGCATGTTGACCAGTTGAATGAAAAGACTAGTAGGACAAGAAAGTGATGACGAGAATGGAGATAGGAAAGACGCGGCGAGGAGGAAGATGAGAGCAATGGAAGCGACAGAGTAGCGTATTATGATTAGGGGAGTGTTGGCGTAGGCGAACGAGAGTGACGGATGAGGAACGACAGGTAGGAGATATCCTTGCGAGTAGAAATGAAACAACTGCTGTTCGTACCTTTGGGTCTGTATTGTCTGAGGCTCTATCAAGGGGGCATGGCCAACATCTTTATACAGTGAGCCGCATACAGAGCCTCCATCCACGACAAAGACCAGTAGGCCACTCGGAGAATTGTTTTGAAACCAGGACATGTTTCTGTAATCGCCGGATCGATCTTCATCTACCGAGAACGGCATGTGCGACTAGGCGAAGAGGAGGCTGTTCACTGGGTCGTGGCTCCAAGCGCCATGAAAAGGGACCAGGGCAGGCCCAAATTGGGCCTGTGAATGGCCGAAGCACAAACCGTGAGCGGTTCGTCCCTCGAACAAGGAAGGGGGACTATAGCGGAAGCGCCTGTTTGAGAATATCCCACTGTGTTCCCTGATGCGGCTGTGTCTAAGAATATCCTCGCTGGCGAGTGGTGGAGGGGCAGCGATGGAGGGGAAAGGGCGGCTAATCTGATTCGGCGAGCGCATAAGTAGGGCCCAAATAAAGACCTTGGCAAGCGACACAAGGGCAAGGGGTGCCTCATCTGGTCGAACACCTGTAGGATGTCGTAGTCATCAATAATCAGTAGGGCTGAGCTCGGGGACCTGCAGATAGATGCATGTGCAGAAACGTGGAGTGGAAGGTCAGCAACCCGTTCCAAAGACGTTTTCGAAACGGCGCACTGAGCTCAGGGAGTTCAAGGGAACCTTGGAGGGCTTGAGAATAGCCGACCTCAAGACGCAAAAAGAATATGCGGCCGCCCGATAGCCCGCGAGGCGCTCACGATAGGCGCGGCCACTGGATGGGCGAGTGTGGGTTGTGGGTCTCAGCAAACACGAATTCACATCACAGCGGGACCGCGGGAAGAACCGAAAGCACGTTCTGTCCAAGGCTCCCATGAGAAGCGCCCGCGAACTGCTGCCGGCCGTTGCTGTGCCTCTGACGAACTGGAGCTTTGGAGATCAATGCCTGACGTGCTGTAGCAGTGTTTCGCAAGTGCGGTACCGCGTCGCTTGCAGCTGCATCGGATTCGACGGCACCTGCAACGCAGACCTGTGTGGGTGCAGCAATGCCGCGCTTTACTATGTAGGTATTCTAAGTAAGGGCATAGCCAAGCCGTAGATGACTAGAAAATGCGTTTCGGTAGTGCATCATACAAAGAATTTCTCGGTTCGACAAGCGGTCACGTCGTACCAGAGAAGCGTTCGTCTGACGCTGCAGCGTGGCCTTTCACACAGCCCCAACCTCGGCATCCGAACTCACCAGAATCGATAAACAGCATGCACCAAGCCTCCTCACCCCAACATCGTCACTCATTGCAATTCATTCACCATTAAACCGCGGAAAGAGCACTCCGCACCGTGTGCCCGGAGAATAGCAATAAACATTCTGGATCGAAGTTGGGTATGGTCCATTAAGAATAGCAACTGCTCAGTACCCCAACGAATGTGTTTCGGTACCCACCCAGCTGGTCACTCTGTTGAACCAACTGTCGTGTGCCCCGATGGTCCCGAGGTCCTCTCCGAGTATACTGTATGCTTCCAAGGTTTACAACCATCGTAGCAGGCGCGTTCGCTTGGTCCCCAACTCGCTGAACATGTCGGATCAACTTCGGGCTTGCATAGCTACCAGACCCAAATCATTCGCGGAACTTGGAGTTCCGCTATGGCCTTTTGCTTTCGTTGCACGAACATTCGAAAACGTCCAGCCTGTGAGCCTCAATGCCACAGGCGGTTGGGCGACTTCTCACGAGTTGAGTACCTCTGGCGTCTGATGATTTAATAATCACGTCGTAGGTGCTCATTTTTGTGAAGCGAAACATTGGGTTTGTGTTTACCGCTCAGCACTTCAAAGGGGCAAGGTTACTCTTCCACGGCACCGCTTCCAGTTGTCTCCCTACTCGGCAAGATTTGCCCCGGGGCCTTGATCGATGACTCGGATTCGAGTCGAGCCAGCAGCCCGGTTGGTGTATGCTAAGATCGCATCCAATACTCCATCTCGGTACCTGCTACTTTGCATAATGCCGGTGTGGTTTGAACATGAGATCATAGGTCCACACGCGCGGTGGTTGGCGGAGAACAAGCTCGATGGGTGTGCCGGAAGCAGAAAGGGGATACGCCAGTGCAGCCGAGGTCGCCTTGCCCCTGTCCATCATCACGATCCTCCTTGTCGTCTTCATCTCCACCCCGCAACCCCTTCATCCACTGTCCGAGCCAACGGGTATCTTGATATGTGATGGGACCATTGATGTGGCTGAAGACGAATACATTCAGCTACGATCATGGCTTCGACGCAACGTGCCGCATGACTGCTATGGCTGCACGTGGCGCATTGGACAAAGCCTTCGCAATCTACACTCGATCGGATCGGATCGTGGTGCACCTATACAGGCAGCTTGTAGGAGACCGCCAGCTTGGCAATACAACGACTTTGTACCCCAGTCTTGGACTTAGCACTCTACACGAGATACGAAGATCAATTCAAGACCAATCACTTTGAATATACATTAGGCATGTACTTTTCTTCGTGAGCGAGGACGTTTCTCTTTGTACTTTCTCTGTTAAGAAGAGTTGGGTTGTCTCAGGCGTATGGCGCTGCCCCTAGCGGTTGTGTAACAGCTGCAGTCCCTTCCGAGATTGTCATGCGCCTTTTGAGCATCCGATCATTAGCCGGCCTAAATCCTTGACCCCAGCATTGAGCCTTGACGCACGACAATACTACTCGGTCTTATGCCTGTTTCCGTCATGCGCGTTACCCACCGTGTCTATCACTATACAACACCATGGCTAGTGCACGCTTAGTTTTGGTAGAAATGCGATATCCATACCGGCTTGGTGTTGCGGGGTTGGATTTGGCTCAAACAGGGGCTCTTTATACAAAGGACCGTGATCTCCTTCCCATGCCTAATTGTAGGCTACCGTCCTCCTTGACGCTCACTCGCTGATCTACAGTCATTCCTTCATCATGATTCCCTCTCTTGTCCTATGTTTCTCTACGCTCGCCGCTGGTGCTGCTCTTCAGCGACGTGATCCTGTTCCAGCTGGATATGTTGCGGCACCATATTACCCAGGTAAGTTATCGGAGATAACATCGACCGACTAGTTTTGTACCGAGCATAGCGATACTGATTCTACATAGCTCCCCATGGAGGATGGGCATCGGACTGGACTGAGAGCTACCGAAAGGCATCTCTTCTTGTTTCGAACATGACACTTGCCGAAAAGACCAACCTCACAGCCGGTAGTGGAATCTTCATGGGAAGATGCGTCGGAAACACAGGCAGCGCAGAAAGAGTAGGCATCCCTCAGCTCTGCTTGCAGGACGGACCTCTAGGTGTCAGGAACACGGATCACAACACTGCCTTCCCTGCCGGCATCACGGTGGGAGCCACATGGGACAAGGATCTTCTCTATCGTCGTGGTGTTGCGATCGGCGAAGAGTTCCGTGGCAAGGGAGTAAACGTTCATCTCGGACCGTCGGTCGGTCCGCTAGGACGTAAACCGCGTGGCGGTAGAAGTAAGTGCATCCCCAGAAGCCAGCCTTGATGGTTGAGCTAACAGAGACAAAGACTGGGAAGGATTCGGCTCAGATCCTGTTCTCCAGGCTTTTGGTGGAGCTCTTTCCATCGAAGGCATCCAGAGCACGGGCGTCATAGCCACAATCAAGCATCTGATCGCAAACGAGCAGGAAGAGTACCGCATGTACAACCTGGTCAAGCCTGGCATTTCATCGAATTTGGACGATCGCACGCTTCATGAGCTCTATCTTTGGCCATTTGCTGAGGGTGTACGTTCCGGGGTTGGTGCCGTCATGATTGCTTATAACGCTGTCAACGGAAGTGCATGCTCGCAGAACAGTTACTTGATCAACGGTATATTGAAGGAGGAGCTCGGTTTCCAGGGCTTCGTCATGTCTGACTGGCTTGCTCAAATCTCCGGTGTCCCTTCGGCGCTCGCAGGACTTGACATGTCCATGCCTGGAGACATCCACACCATTCCACTCTTTGGCAACTCTTACTGGATGTACGAGCAGTCGCGTGCCATTCTCAACGGATCTCTCCCAGTGGACCGCTTGAACGATGCTGTCACACGCATTCTTGCCACCTACTTTAAGATGGGCCAGGACCAGGACTACCCGCGACCCAATTTCGATGCCAACACTCAGAACGCCGAGGGTCCTCTTTATCCAGGCGCTCTTATCTCGCCTCAAGGTATCGTGAATGAGTTTGTGGATGTTCAGGGCAACCATGCAGAGGTCGCTCGTGAAGTGGCCCGCGATGCTATCACACTCTTGAAGAATCAGGACGGCTTGCTACCTCTGTCTTCCAACGGTACCCTGAAGATCTTTGGCACAGACGCGGAGAAGAACCCCGACGGGATAAACTCGTGCGCGGACCAAGGATGCAACAAAGGCACACTAGGAATGGGATGGGGATCTGGCTCAGCGAGATACCCCTACATGAACAGCCCGATCGACGGCTTCAAGACCAGTGGCGCCAACTATCAGTTCTTCAACACGGATGCCTTCCCAGGAAACTCGAACCCATCGCCGAGCGACACTGCCGTCGTCTTTGTGACTGCAGACTCTGGCGAAAACTATATTACTGTTGAGAACAATCCAGGGGATCGGACTTCTTCGAACCTTAACCTATGGCACAATGGCGATAAGCTTATTAGGGACGTAGCAGCCAAGTACTCCAACGTTGTGGTTGTGGTACATACCGTCGGTCCCATTCTCATGGATCAATGGCACGATCTGCCTTCGGTCAAAGCGATCCTCTTCGCCCATCTGCCTGGCCAAGAAGCAGGAGACTCACTGATGCAGGTTCTCTACGGCGATGTGTCTCCATCAGGCCATCTGCCGTACACTCTGCCCAACTCTGAAGATGATTACCCCCAGTCTTTGAGCCTTGTCGGATATCAGATTGGGCAACCACAGGATACCTTTACCGAGGGTCTCTACATCGACTACCGTCACTTCCACAAGGCCAATATCACACCTCGGTACGCCTTCGGTCACGGACTCAGCTACACGTCGTTCTCATTCGCCAACGCGACCATTACTCCAGTAACTCGGCTTACAGCCGCGCCGCCAGCTCGTCCCGCGAAGGGCGAGACACCCACCTACTCAACCGCCATCCCTCCGGCTTCCGAGGCGTACTGGCCAGAGAACTTCAACCGCATCTGGCGCTACCTCTACTCGTGGCTCGACAAGAACGATGCCGATGCCGCAGCCAAGATTGGCAACTCGACTTCGACATACCCATACCCCACGGGTTACTCAAACGAGCAGAAACCTGGTCTACCAGCTGGTGGCGCACAAGGAGGAAACCCCGCTCTATTCGACACGGCATACGACATCACCGTCAGCGTCACCAACACGGGAAGCCGCGCGGGCAAGGCCGTCGCACAACTGTACATCCAGTTCCCCAACGAGAGCACAGTCGACACACCCGTTATTCAGCTTCGTGACTTTGAAAAGACGAGGGAACTGGAGGCCGGGGCTAGCCAGACGCTTAGCCTGAGGGTCACAAGAAAGGATCTTAGTGTGTGGGATGTAGTGTCGCAGAACTGGGTGATTCCTGCTGTTGGCGGTGATTATGGAGTCTGGATTGGTGCTGCGTCGGATGATTTGCATCTGAGGTGTGGGACGGCGAGTGGAAGCTGTGAGGGTGATTTGGACAGTCCTGTGTAAACTGCGTTTAATGTTCTGAATTCGATACCCATTCGATCCTGCTTTACCAACATGTCCGGCTGTTCAAGCGCTGCTCTATGCGTCACGTTTAGGTGCGGGCTCGACGAGGATTGAGAAGGAGGATCATCGCTGATTGGCCACAGCCAGGAAATTACGAGGGAATTGCGCCCGTATGCGACATGATTGGCGTGGCACTGACGTTTCATCCGTGGCATTCGCGTGCAGCTGCCAATGGCATCGGAGCCTTTTTCTTTTTCTCGCGTGGTGCCGACGGAGATAGTCGTTGTCGGCTGCCAGACGATGCGGCATTTGCAATGAGCGGTGTATGCAGTGAAGGGAGGACTGGCGGATGTGCAGCGAGAGCCTTCCAGGGGCTGAGGATTGAATGCGGAGTCGAAATGAAAGATTATACAATGCATGTGCAGTGCGCACTGTTGTGCTGTGCTGGGCGAGGGCGAGGCCAGACGTCACTGGAGCTATGATGCTTTGGGCAGTTGTCTTGGTTACTCGGGAGCACCAGCGACTCCTTCCTGCTCGACCGACGTCCCCAGGGGTTCCCCATTGTCACCGCCCTTGTTCCTGAACGCGAGCGTGACAGCCGCCCGACAGCCCTTGACCCGCATTGTTCATTGTTGTAAGTTGCAGCCTCCCTGTGCAACGCCCGAGAACCCTGTCGCGCCGCCATCACTGCGTGTACATAAACAAATTGGCCGGGTTTCAGGCGCGGCCACGGCCATCTCCCACGTATCCTATAACACTCTGCTCCCACGCCCGCCGCCCCAGCACCACTGACGCTCGCCTCGTCCCACTGCAGCCATGTCCAACGGCGTGCGCAACCTCCGCGCCATGTTCGAGAACGGCAACGCCGCTGCCTCGCCTGAGCCCCGCGGCCGCTCCCCGACAGACACGGCAGCCGCGACCGACGGCGGCGAAGAGCGTCCCAAGTCCAAGGTGCGCGCCTCGTTTGTCTCGGTCGAGCCCACGCCCGCCCACGCCTCGACCGACCTCGGCCAGACCAAGGGCACGCCCTCCAACAGCGTCAACGCGACCCGCCGCGAGAGCTTCCGCGTGAGCCACGACAGGACCGACGAGCTGGCCGAGCTCAAGAAGGTCGTCAGCGAGGAGAAGGAGCAGCGCCGCCAGAGCATCGCCATCCCCGAGGCCGTGCCCGAGCAGGCCGTCGCGTCGCGCGAGTCCTCCATGCCTGCGCCGCCCATCCGCGACGACACACCCACCAACATGCCCAACCTGGGCTCCATCATGAAGGGCTCCGACTTCCCGGAATCTGCGGCCGCCGACATCGCTGTGCCGGCTCCGGAGCTGGAAGAAGTGCCAGTCGACGAGACACCAGCCGAGTCCACAGAAGAAGCAGCGCCTGCCCAGCCTGCCGAGAACCCGGACAAAGCTACTACAGGCGCGCAGGAGGATGTCGCCCTGAGACCTGCCGCGCCCACCGAGGAGGCTGTCGTGGACGAAGACAAGCCTGCTCTGCTGGACGCTGCCGTCGATGACGACGCCGTTGTTGCTGAGGAGAACGCCATCGCAGAGGAGGCCGCTGTCATCGAGGAAGCTGCCATTGCAGAGGAAGCCGAAGCTGTGCAAGCTGAAGCTGCTGCCACCGAGGAGCCCTCTGCCCCGGCCCCAGCCGCTGCTCAGCCCGCCGAGAATACAGACAAGGCAGTGACGGGTGCTCAAGAGGAGCTTGCTCTACGACCTGCTGCGCCTGCCGACGAAGCCGCTGTTCCCGACGCGACCGCTCCTGCGCCGGCTGAAGCAGTAATGGCCCCGAGCACCGAACCTGCTTCAGAAGCAGCCACACCTGTTGTAACCAAGGCCAAGGCCAATGGAACTCCTGGGCTCAAGAAGCCCGAGATCAGGAAGCCCGCTGCCATCTCGACTGCCAAACCTGCCAAGGCTCCCGCCGCCCCTGCCAAAAGCCCGCTACCTAAAGCAGCACCCAAGACCCCTACGAAACCCAAGACGGCCGCACCCACCATCAAGCCTAGTCCAGCTGCGAAGACCACAAAGCCCGCAGCCCCAAAGGAGCCTGTCAAGGCCCCCGTTGCCAAGGCCCCCGCAACAAAGGTTCCAGCCGCAAAGGTTCCAACTGCTAAGACCAGCCGCACCTCTCTGCGACCTGCAACATCTGCGTCCTCAGCGACGGCACCCACTGCTGCTGCTGCTGCCTCCAAGACCAAGCCTGCGGCCGCACCTGTGGAGAACAAGAAGCCTGCCATTCCCAAGCCCACTACTTCCGCCCCCCGCAAAAGGTATGACAGAGCCACGTGGGACAATGCGCCAATGCTAATAACGCTACAGCACGTCCCCAACAGGCTTTAAGAAGCCAACCCCAAAGTCTCCTACTCGTCCAGTCGGTTTACCAACCCGTCTGACTGCGCCGACGGCTGCCTCGGCTGCCAAACATGGCGAGGAGCCCAAGGTCACACGCAAGCCCTCCACCAACACCCGTCCTACACCCAAGGCCCCGGCACCAAAGACTTCGCGCCCTTCCATCGCACCCCCTGCGCCCAAACGACCTGAATCGCGCACCTCAACCGCAAGTGCTGCTCCTAAAGGAGGCTTCCTCGAGCGCATGATGCGACCCACGGCCGCCAGCTCCAGCAAGACACACGATAAGCCCCATGAAAAGCCGTCATCACCACCGCGTAAGGCTCCTGCCGCTTCCAAGATCGGCACTCTACAAAAGGGGAAGAAGAAGGCGGAAGAGGTCGTGTCCAAGGCCAGGGCAGTGGTTACGAACGGAAATTCTGAGGAGCACAAGGATGGAGATGAGCCCGCAAAGGAATCTGAACATGGCGATCGGACAACCGAGGAGCCTATCGCCAATGAGCCAACACACGAATCGCACAAACCAGCCACTCCAGTTCAAGAGGTAGACTCGTCAGTTGCAGAACTCCAGACACCCAACTTCCCAGAGGAGACCGTCCGGTAGACGAGGGCCATTATGCCTCTGACCTAGGCGTATACAATTCTCAAGTCGTATTCCGGCAACACTTGGTCAAGTCTTAGGTTGTCGTACCATGCCATCTTGCACAATTATGGGCGATATTATGTGCGCGGAGCTGTATGGCTCCCATCTTCTTTCACTTCTCAACAGCATTTTCTGGAGCGATTGTTTGGCGTAACTGATATTCGGGCGGATACCTAAGGACATGGAGCGGAGGTGGGTTTGGATAGGACTATTGCGTGCATAGTTGTTCTTTAGCGATAGGCTTCGCAGAATCTGGCAGACATCACTATTAGATTACAATCCCATTCTTCACTCCAAGATGGCTTTCTGTCTACTTGTCCACTCGTGCAATGCCTATGGTAGGGTGGGCGGTCACACGTCGACACGTGACTGGCACCTCCGCCGAAACTCCGATGGCCCAACTTTTTCCTGGCGGGCAATTCGACATTGCGAAGCGACAGCAGACCCCGCGTCGCCCCTGTGTTCAAGATGAGGGTTCAGTCTCTTTTCCGGGCGCAATCACTTGCCACGAGCAGTCTTCGCTCTTCAGCACGCTCGGTTGCGACGCCTTCACGATGCGCTCTTTCGACCATTGCGGCAACGCGCACGCCCTATACCAACGGCACCAAGACAGACACATGGATAGGGAGCCACACCACGAAGCCACAACGAAGATGGCAGTCTGCGGCTGCGCAAGTGTATGTACTGCCATGTTTGTTCTGTGACGGCGAGAGAACAATGGAAGGCTGATTGAACGTCATAGGCTGGAGCAAGCAAAGGAAGACCCCTCTACCTTGACGCAAGAGAAAATCGTCGAGAACCTAGACCCTGTCGAATGGGAGCGACTATCGCGAGTGCGAAACATCGGCATCGCAGCACACATCGACTCCGGCAAGACCACCGCCACCGAACGCGTCCTCTTCTACACCGGCCGAATCAACGCCATACACGAGGTACGCGGCAAAGATGCTGTGGGTGCCAAGATGGATTCTATGGATCTCGAGCGTGAGAAGGGCATCACTATCCAGTCTGCTGCGACCTTCTGTGACTGGATCAAGAAGGACGATGAAGGAAAGGACCAGAAATACCACATCAACTTGATTGACACCCCCGGTCATATCGACTTTACAATCGAGGTAGAGAGAGCACTGCGAGTCCTTGATGGAGCCGTCATGATCCTGTGTGCCGTCAGCGGAGTGCAAAGTCAGACCATCACAGTCGACAGGCAGATGAGGCGGTACAACATTCCAAGGATTTCCTTCGTGAATAAGATGGATCGTATGGGAGCTAACCCGTGGAAGGCTGTCGAACAGATCAACCAGAAGCTTCGCATACCGGCTGCGGCTCTCCAAGTACCCATCGGCCGCGAGGATGGCTTTTTGGGTGTTGTGGATCTGGTCAGGATGAAGGCGATTT
>Ga0265798_10002912_pt1 | contig 24796 bp, 21 predicted proteins | sample P3T30metagenome_FD_192430 | JGI IMG/M metagenome (GOLD analysis project Ga0265798, IMG submission 192430) | Plant litter microbial communities from East Loma Ridge, Irvine, California - P3 T30 | ecosystem: Environmental > Terrestrial > Plant litter > Unclassified | place: USA: California...
CCACGGTGTGGCCCGACGCCGTGCAGCGCGACAGAGCCCTCGCCGGGCTGCTCCGCGACGGGTTGGTCACGGGCAGCGCCGACGAGGGCTGGGAACTGCCGAGCTGACGACGCGGGGCGTCGTCGACCGGATCAGCGAGTGGCGCCGTCGGGCTCCGCGAAGCCGTCGCCGACCGGTGCGTCCCCTGCGACGGCGCCCGCCGACGGGGCCGGCTCGGTGTCGTCGACCTCGAGGTCGTCGTCGTCGTCGAAGTCGTCCTCGTCGCGCGGCTTGACGTACGGGTCGGCGTCGCCGGCGTACTCGGCCGAGGCGGCGATGGTCTGGCTCTCCTGGTCGCGCTGACGCGCCTCCTGCAGGAGGCGGTCGATGGACGCGGCGTTCTCGGGCAGGGCGTCGAGGATGAACTCGATGCTCGGGGTCAGCCGAGCGGTGATGTTCTTGCCCACCTCGCTGCGCAGCATCCCCGTCGCCGACTTCAGGGCGGCGCCGGTGTCGGCGCGCTCCTCGTCGGTGCCGTAGACCGTGTAGAAGATCGAGGCGTGCTGGAGGTCGCCGGTCACCTTGACGTCGGTGATGGTGACGAAGCCGAGACGCGGGTCCTTGATGCCCTTGTCGAGGCGTCGCGCGACGATCTCCTTGATGCGGTCCGCCATCTTGCGGGCGCGCTGCGGGTCAGCCATGTCGGGCTCCTTCTGCTGGTCCGCTCAGGGAGAGCGGTGAGGGGTGAGGCCCCGCCCCGACCGGAGTCGGGACGGGGCCTCGTTCAGTGCTGGACGCCGGGGGTCAGACCCGCGGCTTCTCGACCATCTCGATGGTCTCGATCTCGTCGCCGATCTGGATGTCGTTGAACTTGCCGAGGCCGATGCCGGCCTCGAAGTCCGTCCGAACCTCGGTGACGTCGTCCTTGAAGCGACGCAGCGAGTCGATCGCCAGGTTGTCGCCGACGACGACGCCCTCGCGGATGACCCGAGCTCGGGCGTTCCGCGTGATCGTCCCCGACCGCACGATGACACCGGCGATGTTGCCGACCTTCGACGAGCGGAAGATCTCGCGGATCTCGGCGACACCGGACTGCTTCTCCTCGAACTCGGGCTTGAGCATGCCCTTGAGCGAGTTCTCGATGTCCTCGAGGGCCGCGTAGATGACCGAGTAGAACCGGACGTCGACACCCTCGCGAGCAGCGCGCTCACGAGCCTTCGTGTCGGGACGGACGTTGAACCCGATGATGACCGCGTTGTCGACCGTGGCGAGGTTGACGTCGCTCTCGGTGACGGCACCCACACCGCGGTGGATGATGCGCAGCTGCACGCTGTCGTCCACCTCGATCTTGAGCAACGACTCCTCCAGCGCCTCGACGGCACCGGACACGTCGCCCTTGATGATGATGTTGAGCGCCTCGACCTTGCCCTCCTCGAGAGCACGGGTGAAGTCCTCGAGCGAGATGCGCTTGCGAGCCTTGGCGAGCGACGCGTTGCGCTCCACCGCCTCGCGCTTCTCGGCGATCTGACGAGCCGTGCGGTCCTCCTCGGTGACGAGGAAGGTGTCGCCGGCACGGGGGACGCTCGAGAGGCCCTGGACCAGCACGGGCCGGCTCGGGTACGCCTCGTCGACCGCATCGCCGTTCTCGTCGACCATGGCGCGGACACGGCCGTAGGCCGTGCCGGCGACGATGGCGTCTCCGACGCGCAGGGTGCCCGACTGGATGAGCACCGTCGCGACGGCTCCGCGGCCCTTGTCGAGGCGGGCCTCGATCGCGACGCCGCGGGCGTCCTTGTCGGGGTTGGCACGCAGGTCGAGACCGGCGTCGGCCGTGAGCAGGACGGCCTCGAGGAGGGCGTCGATGTTCTTGTTGTCACGGGCCGACACGTCGACGAACATGACGTCTCCGCCGTACTCCTCGGCGACGAGGCCGTATTCGGTGAGCTGCTGACGCACCTTCGCCGGGTTCGCGCCCTCTTTGTCGATCTTGTTGACCGCGACGACGATCGGCACGCCGGCCGCCTGGGCGTGGTTCAACGCCTCGACGGTCTGCGGCATGATGCCGTCGTCCGCCGCGACCACGAGGATCGCGATGTCGGTCACCTGGGCACCACGGGCACGCATGGCGGTGAACGCCTCGTGACCGGGGGTGTCGATGAAGGTGATGGCGCGCTCGACGCCCTCGTGCGGAGCCCACACCTGGTAGGCGCCGATGTGCTGGGTGATGCCACCCGCCTCGCCGGCCACGACGTTGGCGTTGCGGATCGCGTCGAGGAGCCGCGTCTTTCCGTGGTCGACGTGGCCCATGACGGTCACGACCGGAGGACGGATCTGCAGGACGGACTCGTCCTCGTCCTCGAGCTCCTGCTCGAGGTCGATGTCGAAGCCCTCGAGGAGCTCCTTGTCCTCGTCCTCGGGCGAGACGACCTGGATGTTGTAGCCCAGCTCCTCGCCGAGGACCTGGAAGGTCGCCTCGTCGAGCGACTCGGTCGCCGTGGCCATCTCACCGAGGTGGAACAGGACGGTGACCAGGTTGCCGGGGCTCGCGTCGATCTTGTCGGCGAAGTCGCTGATGGACGCGCCGCGACGGAGTCGGACGATCGTGCTGCCGTCGCCGCGGGGGACGCTGACGCCACCCAGCGACGGGGCCGACCGCATCTCGAACTCGGCCCTCTTCGTCCGCTTCGACTTGCGTGCCTTGCTCTTGCCGCCACCGCGGCCGAAGGCACCAGCGGTGCCTCCACCGGGGCCACGACCGCGACCGCCGCCGCCGCCGGCGGGACGGGGCGCGCCGAAGCCGGGGCGGAAGCCGCCCGCGGCACCGGGAGCGCCGCCGCCGGGACGCTGGAACCCGCCGCCGGCACCGCCGGGACGAGCACCGGCACCGGCCGGACGCTGGCCGAAGCCGTTGGGACGGGGGCCCGCACCGACGCCGGGGCGCGGTGCGCCCGGACGGGGTGCACCAGGACGGGGAGCCTGCGGGCGAGGGCCTGCCGCGCCGCCGGGACGCGGCATGCTGCTCGCCGCGCCGGAGCCGCCGGGACGGGGCGCGCTGGGGCGCCCCATGCCCTGGTTGCTGGCGAAGGGGTTGTTGCCGGGGCGGGGCGCGCCGGGACGCGGTCCACCGGGCTTGGGGCCGGCGGCGCCGGGCTTGACGGCGTCCGCGGCGGGAGCCGAGGCGGCCTCCGCGGCGGCGGCGGCACGCTGGGCCTCGGCCTGCGCCTGGCGCTCGGCGACCGTGAGCGGGGCGACGGGGGCGGGTGCCGCCTCCGTGTCGGGCTCAGCGGCGGCCGGGGTCGGCTCGGGAGCAGCAGGCTGCTCGGCGACCGGGGGCTTCGGGGTGGGTGCTGCGGGACGCGGGGTGCCCGGCTTGGGAGCCGAGGACGGCGTGGCGGCAGAAGGCGCAGCGGGCGCCTTCGGGGCAGACGTCGACGACGCAGCGGCGCCGGCGAAGGCCTGACGCAGCTTGCGGGCGACGGGAGGCTCGACGCTGGAGGACGGTCCCTTGACGAACTCGCCCATCTCCTTGAGCTTCTCTAGTGCGGTCTTGCTGTCGATCCCCAGCTCGCTGGCGATCTCGTGTACGCGTGGTTTTGCCACAGTTCTCCTGTCTCGGGCCCCACCCCGATCAGGGAGGAGCCGTCAGTTCTGGACGGGTCTCATTTCGAGCCGCTCATTAGTTGTCCATGTGCCTGTCAGCCTGTTCTGTCTGGGCTAGTGGTCGTGGTGGAACTCGGGGTGGCGCATCGAGAGTGGTCCGTGCCACGAGGTGGTCACGGAGCTCCTGCGAGTCGGGGTCCGAGTCGAGGCGGAACGCACGGCGGAAAGCCCTGCGCTTCACTGCTGACTCGAACGCCTCCATCGAAGGCGTCAACCACGCACCCCGCCCGGGGAGCGTGGCGGTCTCGTCGACCACCAGGCGTCCGTCTCGGACGACGATCCTCACGAGTGAGGACCGTGGAGCGCGCGTTCGAGTGCCGATGCACGTTCTGACGGGTTCCACCTTACCCCCTCGGGTCGCGGGACGGGAGACGCCGGGGGCGAACGGCGTGGTGCGCCGCCCGGCCCCGCCGTCGGGGAGAGCCGGTCCTCGAGGATCGAGTCTGGCTGGACGGGTCGTGCCTGCCGCCGGGCCGCCGACGCGGGAGCGTCGTCGACCCGGCGCGCGGATCGACCTCCCGCTCAGTCGTCCTCGAGGATCGAGTCGGGCTGGATGTCGATCCGTGCGCCCGTGAGCTTCGCGGCCAGGCGGGCGTTCTGCCCCTCCTTGCCGATGGCGAGCGACAGCTGGTAGTCGGGCACGAGGGCCCGCACGGCCTTGGTCGCCTTGTCGATCACGAACGCCGACGACACCTTGGCCGGCGACAGCGCGCTGGCCACGAAGGTCGGGAGGTCGCTCGAGTAGTCGACGATGTCGATCTTCTCGTCGTTCAGCTCGGTGGTGACGGCGCGGACGCGCTGGCCCATCTCGCCGATGCAGGCGCCCTTGGCGTTCACGCCGGCCTCCGTCGCGCGCACGGCGATCTTCGTGCGGTGGCCGGCCTCGCGGGCCAGCGACACGATCTCGACCACGCCGCTGGCGATCTCCGGCACCTCGAGCGCGAAGAGCTTGCGCACGAGCGACGGGTGGGTGCGCGAGACGGTGATCTGCGGCCCCTTCGTGCCCTTGCTCACGCCGGTCACGTAGACGCGGATGCGCGAGCCGTGCAGGTACTTCTCGCCCGGCACCTGCTCCTCCGGGGGCAGGATCGCCTCGACCGTGCCGAGGTCGACGTGCACCATGCGGGGGTTCGGCCCCTGCTGGATGACGCCGGCGACGATGTCGCCCTCGCGGCCCTTGAACTGGCCGAGCACCTTGTCGTCGCCGATGTCGCGGAGACGCTGGTTGATCACCTGCTTGGCGGCGAAGGCGGCGATGCGGCCGAAGTCGCTCGGGCTGTCGACGGCCTCGCCGACGACGGCGCCCTCCTCGTCGCGCTCGATGGCGAAGACCGACACGTGGCCGGTCTTGCGGTCGAGCTCGACGCGGGCCGCGGGCACGCGGCTCTCGGGCTGGTTGGTGTGCTTGAGGTAGGCCGTGAGGATGGCCTGCTCGATGATGCCGACGAGTTCCTCGAAGGGGATCTCGCGCTCGCGCTCCATGAGGCGCAACACACTCAGGTCGATGTCCACTGAGGGCCTCCACTGTTCAGATCTGCAGGCTGCGCGCGCGGTGGCGCACACAGCATCCCCCTACGGTACCCGAGTGCGGACGACGGGACGCACCGTCCGGACGCACGACGCCGCGCCTCCTCGTCAGGACGACGGGGAGGCGCGGCGTCGACGGTCAGGAGGCGCGCGGTGCCGAGAGGGCCGCGACGGCCTCGGCCACGGTGACGGGCGTGCGGTCGCCGGTGCGGCGGTCCCACAGCTCGACGACGCCCTCGCCGGCCGAGCGGCCCACCACGACGATGCGCGGCACGCCGAGCAGCTCGGCGTCGCCGAACTTCACGCCGGGCGAGACCTTGGGACGGTCGTCGTACAGGACGTCGAGGCGGTGCTGCTCGAGCTCCGCGGTGAGGGCCTCGGCCACGTCGAAGACGACCGGGTCCTTGCCGGTGGCGACGACGTGCACGTCGAACGGGCTGACGTTCTCGGGCCAGACGAGGCCCTTCTCGTCGTTGTTGGCCTCGGCGATGACGGCGAGGATGCGGGTGACGCCGATGCCGTACGACCCCATGGTGACCGTCACCTGCTTGCCGTTCTCGTCGAGCACCTTGAGGCCGAGGGCCTCCGCGTACTTGCGGCCGAGCTGGAACACGTGGCCGATCTCCATGCCGCGGGCCGTCTCGATCGGGCCGGAGCCGTCGGGCGCGGGGTCGCCCTCGCGCACCTGCGCCGCCTCGACGACGCCGTCGTGCTCGAAGTCGCGGCCGGCGACGAGGCCGGCGACGTGCACGCCCGCGATGTTCGCCCCGGTGACCCACGAGCTGCCCTCGACCACGCGGGGGTCGACCACGTAGCGGAGGCCCGCGCCCCAGCCGGCTCCCCCGGGCCCGATGTAGCCCTTGACGAGGCCCGGGTGCTTCGCGAAGTCCGCGTCGCCGGCGGCCTCGACCTCGGCCGGGGCGAAGGCGACCTCGAGCCGCTTCATGTCGACGTCACGGTCGCCGGGCAGGCCGACCACCACGAGCTCGCGCGTGCCGTCGAGGTGCGTGAGGGCGACCACGACGTTCTTGAGGGTGTCGGCGGCCGTCCACTCGCGCCCGTCGGGACGGACGTGGGAGGCGTTCAGCTGGGCGACGAGGGAGCCGATGGTGGGCGTGTCGGCCTTGTCGAGCATGACCGCCGCCGGCTGGCCCTCGATCGCCTGCGCCGCCGGGACCGTCGTCGTGAAGGCCTCCACGTTGGCCGCGTAGCCGCCGGCCGAGCGCACGAAGGTGTCCTCGCCGACCTCGGTCGGGTGCAGGAACTCCTCCGAGCGCGACCCGCCCATGGCCCCGGCGTCGGCCTGGACGATGACGTACTCGAGCCCGAGGCGGGTGAAGATGCGCTCGTAGGCGTCGCGCTGGGCCTGGTAGCTCGCGTCGAGCCCGGCGTCGCCGACGTCGAACGAGTAGGCGTCCTTCATCGTGAACTCGCGGCCGCGCAGGAGCCCGGCCCGCGGACGCGCCTCGTCGCGGTACTTGTCCTGGATCTGGAACAGGGTCAGGGGCAGGTCCTTGTAGGACGAGTAGAGGTCCTTCACGAGGAGCGTGAAGGCCTCCTCGTGCGTGGGGGCGAGGAGGTAGTCGGCGTCCTTCCTGTCCTTGAGGCGGAACATGCCCTCCCCGTACTCGGTCCAGCGGCCGGTGGCCTCGTAGGGCTCGCGCGGCAGCAGCGCCGGGAAGTGCACCTCCTGCGCGCCGGCGGCGGCCATCTCGTCGCGGATGACGGCCTCGATGCGGGCCTTGACCCGGAGGCCCAGGGGCAGCCAGGCGAACACCCCCGGGGCCTGGCGGCGGATGTAGCCCGCCCGCACGAGGAGGCGGTGGCTGGTCACCTCCGCGTCGGAGGGGTCTTCACGGAGGGTGCGGACGAAGAGCTGGGAGAGGCGCGTGGACACCCGACCAGCTTAGGGCCGTCGCCGGGGGTCACCAGGGCTTGCCGTCGTAGTCGCCCGGGTTCTGCTCGTAGTAGCGCTCCCGGTCCTGGTCGCGCTGCTGCTCCTGCTGGCTCTCCTCGCCCTGGTCGCGCAGCTGGTCGAGCGGATCGCGCGACCCGCTGCCCCCGTCGCCGTCCTCGCCCTCCCCCGGGGCGGGGTCCGTGCCGTCGCCGGCCCCGGGGTCGCCGTCGCCCTGCTGCTGCTCCTGCGCCTCCTGCTGCTTGTCGCCCAGGCGGCCGTCCGCCTCGTCGAGGGGCTCGGAGGTGTCGGGCTGCTGCGGGTCCTCCGGGGGGACGAAGCACCCCTCCGGCGCCTCCGCGATCGTGTCGCGCCCCAGGGTGAAGAGGTCCTCCGCGTCGGCGTAGCGCAGCTCGAGCAGGGCCGCGTCGCCCTGTGCCTCGATCGTGAGCACGAGGTCGGTGCGGATGACGCACGAGATCGTCTCGTCGTCGGGTGCGAGGTCGAGCGCGGTCTCGAACTCGCCGCGCGCCACGTCGAGCACCCCGACCTGCGCCCACGCTGTGCCGCGGTCGAAGTGGTGCACCCAGGGCTCGACGACGTTGAGCACGCCGAGCGGCTGGGTGAGGGCGGCGGCCCGCTCGAACTCGCGGTCGCCGTAGGCCTGCTGCGTCAGCCCCGCGAGGACGGGGAGCGAGAGGAGCTTGAGCGCGACCAGCAGCACGACGAGGACGACCGGCGACGACCAGAGCAGGAGGCGTCGTCGGAGCCGCCGACGGTAGAGCGCGACCTCGCCGGGCGTGCTCGGGCCGACGGGACGCCCGGGGTCGCGACGGAGGTCGGCCGCGGGCGGGAGGACACGGGTCACGAGCGGGCTCCCCTCGGCCGGTCGCGGGGGTCGAGGCCGTCGTCCCGACCTCGGCCGGGGCGCGGCCCGCGGGCAGGACGCACCTCGCCGAGCGCCCGGGCCGCGAGCGCGACGTCGAGCAGCACCAGCACCAGCAGGGGAAGGCCGACGACCCAGTAGAGGTCCGTGACCGTCTCCGACCGGGTCGCGTCCGAGGCGATGCGTCCCGAGCGGGCGTCGGCCACGGCGGCGTCCACGGCGGAGCCGGCGGTGCGGTGCACGTACGGCACGCCCAGCTGGTCGGCCACGTCGCGGAGGGCGTCCTCGTCGATGCGCGACACGGCGTCGGGGTCGCCCGGCTGGGTGCGGTCCTGGATGTACTCCTCGTCGCTGTACTCGTCGCCGTAGCCGTCGTACGCGCGCATGCGCCCTCCCTCGTCGGTCCCGTAGCCGAGCACGGCTCCCCCGTCGACGTCCGCGCCCGCGTCGGCGAACGACTCCGGCTCGTCGCCCGAGGTCTGCTCCCCGTCGCCCAGGTAGTAGACGACGTTCGCCCGCGCCGGGTCGCTCTCCCGCGCCTCCGCCAGCCTCTCCGCCAGCAGGTCGTTCGCCTCGCTGATCGAGCTGCCGCGGGAGTACGTGGTGATCTCCTGCGACATGACGGCGGCGGCCGAGACCACGGCCGAGGCGTCGTCGGTCAGCGGGGTCCTCAGCACGGCCGTGCTGTCGAACGACAGGAGGGAGAAGCGGGCTCCCGCGAGCTGCTCGGCGACCTCGTCGATGTCGGAGCGCACGCCCTCGAGCCTCGGCCGGTCGCCGTCCCAGTCCTCCGCGGCGATGCTCGACGTGGTGTCGACCACGAAGAAGACGTTCAGCTGCGAGACCGAGGCCTCGGCGGACCCGCCGGGGAGGCCCGGGCGCGCCGCCGCCACGAGGAGCAGGGCGACGATGACGATCCGCCGGAGCCAGGCGCCGAGGAGGCGGCGCGACGAGCGCTCGGCGATCGCCCGCCAGACGGCGAAGCCGAGCAGCAGGGCGGCGGCCACGGCCAGGGCCCACCAGGGCAGGACGGGCTGCAGCACGATCGCGGCGGCGGTCACAGGCGCACCCTCCAGAGGAGCACGAGCGACGCCATCGCCGCCAGGAGGCCCGCGATCACGACGGCCTGCGGGTGGTCGGTGACGACGAGGCGACGGGTGCCGGTGAACAAGCCGGCCTCCCGGTCGTCGATCTCGTCGATGATGGCGGCGACCGTGGCGCCGTCGTCGAGGGCGTAGTACCCGCCGCCCGTGTCGGTGGCGACCGTCTCGAGCTCGCCGGCGACCTCGTCGGCCACGGCGTCGGACGAGTAGTCGGCGGGGTTGACGGCGTACACGCGGACGTCGCGTTCCGTGGCCAGGTCGCCGGCCTCCGGCAGCGTCACGAGGGCCTTGCCGTTCACGTAGTTGTCGGTGGCGAGGATCACGGACTTCGGCCGGGTGCTCGCGCTGCCGCCGTCGAAGCCCAGGACGCACGACGCGAGGCCGTCGCCGATGAGCGACGCCCCCTCGCCCAGGTCGGTGCCCGTCCAGTACCGCGTGCCGTCCTCGCCCAGGGAGTCGAAGGAGGCGCCGTACCGGTCGAGCTGCTCGGTCACGAAGTCGTAGTCGTCGGTGAGCGGGAACGCCGTGACGGCGGAGCTGTCGAAGAGCGTGAGGCCGATGCGTTCGCCGTCGAGCCCCTGGGCCAGCTGCGCGAACGTCTCGACGATCTGTGCGTCGACCTCGGTCATCGAGCCGGAGACGTCGAGGCACAGCACGATGTCGCGCTTGTACGACGGCGGCTCGACGACCTGCGCCGAGGAGACCCTGCTCGCGAGGAGCACGCCGACGCCGCTGAGCCCCACGAGCACCACCAGGGTCGCGGCGAGCAGGACCCGGTAGCGCCGGACCAGGCGGCGGTAGACCGGCAGCTCGGTGAGCCGCTCGCTGTGGGCGACAGGGATCCCGAGCCTGCGGAGGCGGTCGCGGTCTCGGGCACGCCACCGTCGGTAGAGCACGGCCGCGGCGGCCAGGAGGACGAGGGCGACGAGCGGTGCCCACCAGAAGATCAGGCCCACGTCGTCACCACCTCGCGCGCCGTCGCGACGGCCGCGCGGACGTCTCCCGGCGAGTCGTGCCGGAACACCGGCGGGTACCAGGTCTCCACCGCACCCGCGAGACGCGGCAGGTCGGACTCGCGCAGGTCGGCGAGGGTCATCACGTGGGTGTCGACACCCGCGGTCTCGTGCACGAAGAACCGCACCAGGAGGCTGAGCCGCCCGTGGGCCGCCCGGTCGTCGAGGCGGCCCGAGACGGACGCCTCCTCGACCTCGTCGATGAGGCCGAGGTACCGGGCGCGGACGGACGGGAGGTCGACCCGGACAGCACGCTCGAGCGCCCGGTCGCGGGGCGGGAGCCGACGTGCCGTGAAGCGCACGACGAACACGACCCACGCGACGACGAGGCCGAGCAGCAGCAGCCCGAGCGCCAGCCACAGACCCCAGAGCGGGTACTGCCAGGGGCCGAAGAACCCGTCAGCGTCCAGCACGGCGGTGCTTCTCCATCAGGGCGAAGAGGCCCGGCACGACGTCGGACCGGCTGGCGAGGCGCTGGCTGCTCACCCCGAGGGCCTGGAGCTGCCGCTCGGCGTCGCCGCGCCTCCTCTCGGAGGAGGAGTCGAACTCGGCCCTCAGCGAGGGGCTCTCGCGGAGGTACGCGGGCAGGCCCGCCACCTCCTGCACGTCGTAGACGTCGCCGGAGCCGCGCGAGCGACTCATCAGGTCGGCGTCGCCGACCGTGAGCCAGAGGACCTCGTGCTGGGCCCTCAGCCGTCTCACCAGCGACTCCAGCCGCGGGTCGAGCACGACGTCGTCGGCCACGACGAGCAGCATCGAGCGTCGCCGGACGCCTCGGGCCACCCACGACAGGACGCCGTGCAGGTCGCTCCGCGGGGCCTCCAGCCCGACGCGGTCGTCGACGCGCCGCAGGAGCATCTCGAGGTGCGCCTCCGTCGAGCCGGCCGGCCAGGCGCGCGTGCCGGACTCGTCGCCGGCCACGAGCGAGACGACGTCGCCGTGCTGCGCCGCGATGTACCCGAGGGCGCCCGCGGCCATGATCGCGATCTCCTTCTTGCTCTCGCCGCCGGCGGCCGTCGCCGCCATGTTGCGCCCGGTGTCGACGACGAGCACGAGGTGGCGCCTGCGGCTCGCGATGTAGCGCTTGACGAGGGGCTCCCCGTGCCGCGCGGTCGCCTTCCAGTCGATGTCCTTCACCTCGTCGCCGGGCACGTAGGCCCGGAGGTCGTCGAAGTCGTGGCTGCGGCCGTGGTGCACGGAGGCGTAGCCGCCCTCGAGGAGGTCGAGGGTCCGACGGTGCGCGAAGAGGGACATCGACGTGCGCACCCGCAGCAGCAAGCTGGGCACGGGCGTCAGGGAGTCTGCACCGCGCCGAACACGGCGTCGATGATCGTCTCGGGACGCACGTCGTCCGCCGCGGCCTCGTAGCCGAGGATGACCCGGTGCCGGAGGACCCCGTGGCGGAGGTGCTTGACGTCCTCCGGGACGACGTAGTCGCGACCGTGCAGCAGGGCCAGCGCGCGGGCCGCCTGCACGAAGGCGATGCTCGCGCGCGGGCTCGCGCCGAACTGGACGTAGTCGGCGAGGCTCGCCGGGATGTACTGCTGCGGGTGCCGGGTCACGTAGATGAGCTGGACGATGTACGTGACGATCGAGGCGTCGACGTAGACCTTCTTCGCGAGGTCCTGCAGGAAGAGCACGTCGTCGAGCGACACGCCGGTCGGCTCGTCGGCCCGGCCCTCGTCGTAGACGCCGGCCTCGATGCGACGGATGATCTCGGCCTCCTCGGCGGGGCTCGGGTAGTCGAGCACCTCCTTCAGGAGGAACCGGTCGAGCTGGGCCTCGGGCAGCTGGTACGTGCCCTCCTGCTCGATGGGGTTCTGCGTCGCGAGCACGAGGAAGGGCCGAGGCAGCGGGTAGACCGTGCCTCCGATGCTCGTCTGCCGCTCCTGCATGGCCTCGAGCATCGCGCTCTGCGTCTTCGCGCTCGAGCGGTTGATCTCGTCGAGCAGGACGAAGTTCGAGTGGACCGGCCCCAGCTGGGTGACGAAGGTCGACTTCTGCGCGTCGTAGATCTGGGTGCCGGTGATGTCGCTCGGCAGGAGGTCGGGGGTGCACTGGATGCGCGTGAAGCTCGCCCGGACGGCCTGCGACAGCGTCTGCGCCGCCGTGGTCTTCGCGAGCCCCGGCACGCTCTCGAGGAGCACGTGGCCCCCGGTGATCAGGGCGATGAGGAGGGTGTCCCGGAGGCCCGTCTGGCCGACGACCTTGCGCGAGAACGCCTCGGAGACCGTGCCGACGACGCGTCGCGAGCGCTCGAGGTCGGCGGGGCTGATCGGGCCGGCTGCCGCCGCCGGGGGCTGGGGACTCGTCGTGGTGTCGGTCACGCGCTCCACTGTAGACCGGACCCCCGTCTCCCCCGACGGGACCGGTCGGGCCTCAGCGCCGGAGCGCGCGCCGTGCCAACGCGTTGCCCGCGAACTGCACCAGCTGCACGAGCACGATGATCAGCAGCACCGCAGCCCAGGTCACCACGGGGTCGAACTGCCGGTAGCCGTAGAGCAGGGCGAAGGCGCCGAGCCCGCCGCCGCCCACGTACCCGGCCACCGCCGACATGTCGACCAGGGCCACGAAGACGAACGTGTAGCCGAGGACCAGCGGGCCGAGCGCCTCCGGCAGGATGATGCTCCCGATGATGCGGAACGGCCCGGCCCCGGCGGCACGCGCGGCCTCGACGACGCCCGGCTGCACGGTGAGCAGGTTCTGCTCGACGATGCGCGAGATCGCGAAGGACGCCGCGAGCGACAGGGTGAAGATGATCGCCGTGTTGCCGACGCCGGTGCCGAGCACCGCACGGGCCAGGGGCTGCGCCGCCGCGAGGAAGATGATGAACGGGATCGGGCGGAAGACGTTGACGACGACGTTGAGCACGCTGAACACGGGGCGGTTGGCGAAGAGCGCCCCGGAACGGGTCAGGTACAGGGCGAGGCCGAGCACGAGCCCGCCGAGACCGCCGAGGAGGAGCGTGAGGCCGACGATGTACACCGTCTCGTAGGCGGCCTGCCAGAGCTGCGGCTGGAGCTGGAGGAGGGAGTCCACGGGTCACGGTCCCTTCGGCGCGCTCGCGCGCGCGGGGTCGGAGGCGGGGGCGGCGTCGGGGGCCGGTGTGGTCGTGGCGTCCGAGCCGGGCAGCTCGGACGCCGCCGTGCCGAGCTCGACCACGGCCGCGTCGACGGCCGCACGGTCGCCGGTCAACGCCAGGGTGAGCGTGCCGAACGTGCGGCCCGCGATCTCGTCGATGCCGCCGAAGACGATCTCGAAGCCGACGCCGTGCCGCGCGAGGGCGGCGAACACCTGCTGCTGGTCGACGCCCCCCTCCGACACGCGGACGGCCACGAGCCGGCCCGGGTGACGCCGTCGGAGCGCGGCCAGCTCGTCCCCGGCCGGGACGCCGGCGACGACGGTCGACACGAACCGACGCGTCGACGCCTCCCGCGGGGCGCTGAAGACCTCGAACGTCGGCCCGAGCTCGACCACGCGTCCGGAGTCCATGACCGCGACGCGGTCGGCGATCGACTTGATCACGTCCATCTCGTGGGTGATGACCACGATGGTGATGCCCAGCTCGGCGTTCACGCGCCGCAGCAGGCCGAGGACCTCCTGGGTCGTCTCCGGGTCGAGGGCGCTCGTGGCCTCGTCGGCGAGCAGGACACGGGGCGACGTCGCGAGGGCGCGCGCGATGCCCACGCGCTGCTTCTGCCCGCCCGAGAGCTGGTCGGGTCGGACGTGCGCCTTGTCGGCGAGGCCGACGAAGTGCAGCAGGTCGCTGATCCGGCGCTGGTGCTCGGACTTCGGCACGCCGGCCGCCTTCAACGGGAACTCGACGTTGCCCCACACCGTCTTCGACGAGAAGAGGTTGAACTGCTGGAAGATCATCCCGATGCCCGCGCGCACCCGCCTCAGCTCGCGCTCTGGCAGGCCCGTCACCGGGGCGCCGTCGATCTCGATGCGGCCGCTGGTCGCCAGCTCGAGCGCGTTGATCAGGCGCACCAGGGTGCTCTTCCCTGCGCCCGAGTAGCCGATGATGCCGAAGATCTCGCCGTCGGCGATCTCCAGGCTGACGCCGTCGACCGCGGTCAGCGGCGGGGCGCCCTTCTCGCGGGGCGGGTAGGTCTTGACCACGTCGGTCAGGGTGATGGCGGGCATGGTTCTCCTCGTCAGGGCGGGACGACCCGACCCGTGCACCGGGGCGGCACACGGGTCGGAGGGGGCGGCGGCGAGCGGCGTCAGCCGTTCTGCTCGACCAGCTCCTTCGTCTCGTCGAGCGACTTCTGCAGGTCGGCGACCGGCACCTTCACCGTGACGGCCGTGCCGCCCGAGTTCTCCACGACGCCGTCCGTGACGGCCTTCGTGTCCTGGTAGATCTGCACGAGCTTCTTCAGCGTGGGGTCGTCGGCGTCGTCGGCGCGGGCTGCGAAGACGTTGACGTAGGGCAGCGCCGCGGGGTCGCTCGGGTCGTCCTGGGCGACGACGTCGTCGGCCGAGAGACCGGCCTTCGTCGCGTACTCGTTGTTGATGATCGCGCCGGCGAAGTCGGGCAGCGACGTGGCGGCGAGGTCGGCGGCGACGGTGCTGACCTTCACGGTCGACTTCGACTCGTCGATGTCGTCGACGCCGGAGAAGATGTCCCCGCCGTCCTTCAGGCTGATCAGCCCGTTCGACTGCAGCACGAGCAGGGAGCGCGCGAGGTTGCTGGCGTCGTCCGGCACCGCGATCGTGTCGCCGGGCTGGAAGTCGCCGACGTCGGTGTACTTCTCGGAGTAGAGGGGCAGCGGGTAGATCGCCGTCGAGCCCACCGGCACGAGGTCGGCGTCGGCGGCCACGTCGTACTGGGCGAGGTAGACGATGTGCTGGAACTGGTTGAGGTCCAGCTCGCCCTCGGTGAGGGCGGGGTTCGGCTGCTCGTAGCTGGAGAAGTCGACGAGGTCGACCGTGATGCCCTCGTCCGCCGCGGCGTCCACGAAGGTCTGCCAGTACGGGTCGCTCGCGCCCACGACGCCGACCTTCACGGTCCCTGCGCCGCTCCCGGCCCCGTCACGCCCGGCGACGGCCACGCCGATCCCGATCGCGGCAGCGACCACGACGACCGCCACGACGACGACGGCGACGAGTCGACCGGGGCCCCGGCGGGGGGCGTCGATCAGGGGGGCTGGGCTGGACATGCTGTCTCCTCGGTGGTCTGGCGGGACGAGCCGGCTGCTGCGGCCGGCACCGGACGGTGCTCGCTCGTGCGTCCCTCCCATGGTGGAGGCTCGGCGACGGCGTCGGACGCCCGGGCGTCACACGACGCAACATCGCGGCGGCCGGGACGGGGCCGGGCGAGCGGCACGGGTGACCGGACGCGCAGGAGGCGCGGGGCGAGATCGGACTCGCCCCGCGCCTCCGGCGGGTGGGGGCCGCCCCACGGCGGCGACCGGTCAGACGGTCAGCACCTGCGGCGAGCCGACCTCGCCCGGGGGCATCTCGGCGGCGAGGCGGTTGGCCTCGTCGATCAGGGTCTGGACGATCTCGGCCTCGGGGACGGTCTTGATGACCTCGCCCTTGACGAAGATCTGGCCCTTGCCGTTGCCCGAGGCGACGCCGAGGTCGGCCTCACGGGCCTCGCCCGGACCGTTCACGACGCAGCCCATGACGGCGACGCGGAGCGGCACGGTCATGCCCTCGAGCCCGTCGGTGACGTCGTTCGCGAGCTTGTAGACGTCGACCTGGGCGCGACCGCAGCTGGGGCAGCTCACGATCTCGAGCTTGCGCTCGCGCAGGTTCAGCGACTGGAGGATCTGCAGGCCCACCTTGACCTCCTGCGCCGGGGGCGCGCTGAGGCTGACGCGGATCGTGTCGCCGATGCCCTCGCCGAGGAGGATGCCGAACGCCGTCGCCGACTTGATGGTGCCCTGGAACTCGGGCCCGGCCTCGGTGACGCCGAGGTGCAGGGGCCAGTCGCCACGCTCGGCGAGCTGGCGGTAGGCCTTGACCATGACGATCGGGTCGTTGTGCTTCACCGAGATCTTGAAGTCGTGGAAGTCGTGCTCCTCGAAGAGGGAGGCCTCCCAGACGGCGGACTCGACGAGCGCCTCCGGGGTCGCCTTGCCGTACTTCTGCAGGATGCTCGGCTCGAGCGAGCCCGCGTTCACGCCGATGCGGATCGAGACGCCGGCGGCCTTGGCCGCCGCGGCGATCTTGCCGACCTGGTCGTCGAACTTGCGGATGTTGCCCGGGTTCACCCGCACCGCCGCGCACCCGGCGTCGATCGCCTGGTACACGTAGTTCGGCTGGAAGTGGATGTCGGCGATGACCGGGATCTGGCTCTTCTTCGCGATGATCGGGAGAGCCTCGGCGTCGTCGCGGCTGGGGACCGCCACGCGCACGATGTCGCACCCGCTCGCGGTGAGCTCGGCGATCTGCTGCAGGGTGGCGTTGATGTTGGGGGTGGGCGTCGTGGTCATCGACTGCACGCTGACCGGGGCGTCACCGCCGACGAGGACCTTGCCGACCTTGATCTGACGCGTCTTGCGGCGCGGGGCGAGGACTTCGGGGACCTTCGGCATTCCGAGATTGACTGCTGGCACGAGTCACATGCTAAACCTGCGGGCTGGGCAGCGAGTGGAGCCGAGCTGAACGCTCAGCCGAAGAGCTTGATCGGGTTCACGATGTCGGCGTAGGTCAGGAGCAGGCTCATGCCCCCGAGGACGATGACGACCGCGAAGGTGAGCGGGATGACCTTGGCCGTGTCGACGGGGCCGGGGTCGGGTCGGCGGAGGAGCTTCGCGAGGCCCCGGCGCACGGCCTCGATGAGCGCCCCGGCGACGTGGCCGCCGTCGAGCGGCATCAGCGGCACGAGGTTGAACACGAAGAGGGCGACGTTGAGGCTCGCCAGCAGGCTGACCAGGTACGCCGCCCGGTCGACCGCGGGGATGGTGTCGAGGCTGACGATCTCGCCCGCCATCCGGCCGACGCCGACGACGCTGACGGGTCCGTTGGCGTCTCGCTCGCCGCCTCCGAAGGCCGCCTGGGCCACGCCGACCATCCGCTGGGGCAGGTGGAGCACGACGTTCGCGACGCGGGCCACGGTGTCGCCGACGGCCGGCAGCACGGCGGTGACCGGCTGGCGGACGTTCTCGGTGGCGAACCCGATGCCGACGAAGCCGACCTCCTGGGTGCGGGGCGAGCCGTCTGGCTCGGTGACGACGGCTCCGGACGCGTCGGTCACCTCGCGCTCGGTCAGCACGGGCTCGACCTGCAGGGTCTGCTCGGCGCCGTCGCGCTCGACCACGACGTCGAGCGTCTCGCCGGGGGCCGCACGGAGCGTGGACGTGACCTGGTCGCCGTCGGTCATCGCGACGCCGTCGATCGAGACGATCCGGTCGCCGTTCTGCATGCCCGCGGCGTAGGCGGGAGCCGGGGTCGCGCCCGACGGGCAGCTCGTCGCGGTCGAGCCGGCGGGCAGCACGCACTCGTTGACGAAGCCCACGGTCGAGCTCGACCGCGCGGTGCCGAACCCGCAGAGCAGGACCGCGAAGAGCGCGATCGCGATGAGGAGGTTCATCGCCGGGCCGCCGAGCATGATGACGATGCGCTTGTACACCGGCAGCCGGTAGAAGGTGCGCTGCTCCTCGCCCGCGTCGATCGTCTCGGCGCTGGCGGTGCGGGCGTCCTGCACCAGGGTCTGGAAGAAGCCGGTGCTGGAGGTGCGCGCGGCGCCGCCGCCGGACGCGGGCGGGTACATGCCCGACATCGAGATGTAGCCGCCGAGCGGCAGCGCCTTCAGCCCGTACTCCGTCTCGCCGCGTCGGCGGGAGAAGATCGTCGGCCCGAAGCCGATCATGTACTGCCCGACCTTGACGCCGAACTTCTTGGCCGGCACGAGGTGGCCGACCTCGTGCAGCGCGATCGACGCACCGAGCCCGATCACCATGACCAGGATGCCGAGGGCGTACAGCAGGATCGTTTCCACGGGGCCAGGGTAACCGCCCGAGTCCGTGCGGCGGGTGCACCCGCGCCCTGGCGACGCTGGGAGCGGCCCTAGCCCGCCAGGAGGGCGTCGGCCTCGGCGCGCGCCCAGCGCTCCGCCTCGAGGACGCCCTCGAGGGTCGCCTCGCCGGCGTCGTGCCGCTCGACGACCTCGCGGACGGTGTCGAGGATGCCGAGGTAGCCCACGCGCCCCTCGTGGAAGGCCAGCACGGCCTGCTCGTTCGCCGCGTTGAAGACGGCGGGCACGGTGCCGCCGGCGCGGCCCACCTGCTTCGCGAGCTCCACCGACGGGAACGCCTCCGCGTCGAGCGGCTCGAAGGTCCAGGTGGAGGCGGTGGTCCAGTCGAGGGGCGCGCCCACGCCCGCGACCCGGTCGGGCCAGGCCAGGCCGAGCGAGATCGGCAGGCGCATGTCGGGCGGCGACGCCTGCGCGATGGTCGAGCCGTCGACGAACTCGACCATCGAGTGGACGATCGACTGCGGGTGGACCGTGACGTCGATGCGGTCGTAGTCGACGTCGAAGAGCAGGTGCGCCTCGATCACCTCGAGGCCCTTGTTGACGAGCGTCGAGGAGTTCGTCGTGACGACGAGGCCCATGTCCCACGTGGGGTGGGCCAGCGCCTCCTGAGGGGTGACGTCGGCCAGCTGGTCGCGGGTGCGACCGCGGAACGGCCCGCCGGAGGCGGTGAGCACGAGACGACGGACCTCCGCCCCGGTGCCCGACCGGAGGGCCTGCGCGATCGCCGAGTGCTCGGAGTCGACGGGGACGATCTGGCCGGGCCGTGCCCGGTCGCGGACCAGGTCGCCGCCCACGATGAGGCTCTCCTTGTTGGCCAGGGCGAGGGTGGCGCCGGAGTCGAGGGCGGCCAGGGTCGGACCGAGGCCCACGCTGCCGGTGATGCCGTTCAGCACGACGTCGGCCTCGACGTCGCGGACGAGCGAGACCGACTCGTCGGTGCCGAGCGCGACGTGCTCGACGCCGAACTCAGCCGCCTGCTGCTCGACGAGCGAGCGGTTCGTGCCGGCGGAGAGGCCGACGACCTGGAAGAGGTCGGGGTTGGCCCGGACCACGTCGAGCGCCTGGACGCCGATGGAGCCGGTGGAGCCGAGGATCGTGACGCGACGCATGGCCCGAGCCTACGGCCCCCGGGCCCGGCCTAGGCCACGGCCAGGACGTCGACGACGAACACGAGCGTGTCACCGGGCTGGATGCCGGCGCTCGCCTGCCCGGCGTCGCCGTAGCCCTCGGAGGGGGGCACGACCACGAGCACCTGCGAGCCGACGGTCTGCCCGACGAGCGCCTTCGCGAAGCCGCTGACGACCTGCTGCGTGGAGAACGTCGCCGGGGTGCCCGTCCCCCAGCTCTCGTCGAACACCTCGCCGGTGCGCCAGTTCACGCCCTGGTACTGGACGGTGACGTTGGCGGGGTCGGGCACGACCGGTCCGTCGCCGACCGCGAGGACCTCGAGCTGCAGCTCGGCGGGCGGGTCGGCGTCGGGGATCGTGACGGTGGGCCGTCCGTCGTCGGCCAGCTCGACCGCCGGGAACCCGGGCTGCGCCTCCTGGCGGACTCCGGTCGCCCGCGTCGGCACGACCGAGAAGGTGTCGACGACGATGACGGCCGCAGCGTTCGGCGGTGCCGTGCCCTGCTGGCTCGGCTGCATGTCGGCCGCGGAGGCGACGGTGACCGTGCGCCCGCCGGGCTGGGCGCAGAGCAGCGCCGCCTCGAGGCCGGGCACGTAGTAGTCGGCGCTGATCGTGAGCTGCTCGCCGGTGCCGCTCTCGTAGCCCGCCGAGTTGACGAGCGCCCCGGTCGTCGCGTCGAAGACGGTGATGGCGACGCGCACGACGTCGCCCGTGGCGGTCTCGTCGCCCGACCCCGGGACGACGACCGTGCGCTGGCTCTCGGCCGCGCTGAGCGGCTGGGGCAGGGTGATGCTCGGCGTCGACCCGACCGGGCCCGAGACCTCGACGGAGTCGGACTCCGGGCCGGGGGCGAGGCAGTCGGCGCCCGCGTCGGCGCCCGGCGTCGACGGCCCGGGCGGGCTCGGCTCGTCTCCGCCCGTGCAGCCGGCGACCGCGAGGGCCAGCAGCGGCACGAGCGCGAGCGCGAGGAGGCGCGGGCGACGACGCAGGGAGGTCACGTCAGCCGACGGCGAGGATGTCGATCACGAAGACGAGGTCGTCGGTGCCGCCGATGCCGGCCTGCGGCTGGCCGGAGGCGCCGTAGCCGTCGGCCGGGGGGATCACGACGACGGTCTGCGAGCCGACGGTCTGGCCGACCATGCCCTGCGCGAAGCCGGTGATCACCTGGGTCGTCGCGAAGGTGGCGGGCGCGCCGCGCTTCCAGCTCTCGTCGAAGACCTCGCCCGTGGTCCAGTTGACGCCCTGGTACTGGACCGTGACGGTGTCCCCGTCGGCCACGACGGCGCCGTCGCCCTTCTTCAGCACCTCGACCTGGGTCTCGGTGGGCGCGGCCGTGTCGGGGATGGTGACCGTCGGGCGGCCGTCCGCGTCGAGCTCGACCGTCGGGAACCCGGCGACGGGCTCCTGGTCGACGCCCGTGGCGCGCTGCGGGACCTCGCTCGAGGCGGAGGCGCTCGAGGAGGGGGCGGTCGTGTCGGCGGAGCCGGCCCCGTCGTCGCCGGCGCACGCGGCGAGCGCGAGCACCAGGGCGGGGACGGCCAGGAGGGACAGGGAGCGGCGCATGGGGATCTCTCGGTCGGAGCGGTGGTGTCGGACCGCGCGCCGGGCGCGCGGAGGGTGCCATTCTGCCCCACGCGGACGGGGGGCTGCCTGGGCGGTCAGCCCGCGGCGACGAGCACCGTGGGCTCGTGCTCCACGGGGAAGGCCACGGAGGCGGCGATGAAGCACTTGCGGCTCGCCTCCGCGTGCAGCGCCCGGGCGGCGTCGACCATGGACTCGTCGGCGACCGTGACCCGAGGGCGGAGGACGGCCGAGGTGAAGCGCCCTCCCCCGTCGCTCGACTGGGTCATGCGGCCCTCCGCGGCGTCCTCGTAGGCCACGACGACCACCCCGGCGGTGGCGGCCACGTGCAGGTAGCTGAGGAGGTGGCACTCGGCGAGGGCGGCGAGGAGCAGCTCCTCGGGGTTCCAGCGGTCGGCGTCGCCGTGGAAGGTGCGGTCGGCGGAGCCCTCGATCTCGTGACGCTTGCCGGCGGAGCGGAGGACCGCGTCGCGGCCGTAGCTGCGGTACGACGTGGTGCCCACGCCCCGGCCGCCGGTCCAGGTCAGGTCGACGGCGTAGCGGTGGTCGAGCACGGTGCCCCCTCGGTGCGTGGCGGCGGAGCCGCGGTCGCCCGGGGCGGTCGCCCCGGCGTCGATACACTCCCCATCATGACCGACGCCGCCTCCTCCTCGCACCCCTCCGCTCGCCGTCCGCTCACGCCGGAGGGGAGCGTCGAGCTCGCCGTCCTCGTGCGCTCCGGGCTCGACGAGAGCAGGCACCTGGGCGCGGCGGTCGTCGTGACCGACGACGGCGCGGTGCTGCGGAGCGTGGGCGACGTCGACGCGTCGATCTACCCCCGCTCCTGCCTCAAGCCGCTGCAGGCGATCGCGGTGCTGCGCAGCGGGGTCGAGCTGCCGGGCGCGCAGGCGGCCATCGCGACGGCCAGCCACGCCGGCACCCCGGAGCACGTCGCACTCGCGGCGGAGGTGCTCGCGCGTTCCGGCAGCGGCGAGGACGACCTCCTCTGCCCGCCCGCGTGGCCCGGCGACGCGGTGAGCGCGCGCCACGCCCACGCGAGCCGCCGTCTGGCGATGAACTGCTCGGGCAAGCACGCGGCGTTCCTCCTGGCCTGCGCCGAGAACGGGTGGGACCCGGCCACCTACGTCGACCTCGAGCATCCCCTGCAGCGCGCCGTGCGCGAGACGGTGGCCGAGTTCACCGGGGAGACCATCGACCACGCGGGCGTGGACGGGTGCGGGGCGCCCGTCTTCGCCACGTCGGTGACGGGTCTCGCGCGGGCGGTGGCGCTCGTCGGGGGCTCGGTCGCGGACGGCCGCCGGGCCGAGCGCCCCGAGGCGGCGCGGCTCGTCGACGCGGTGTCCGCCGACGCCTGGGCGATCGACGGACCGGGGCGCGCCAACACGGTGACCATCGACGAGCTGGGGGTCTTCGCCAAGCTCGGGGCCGAGGGCGTCATGGTGATGGGGACGCCCGACGGGGTGGGCGTCGCGGTCAAGATCCTCGACGGCAACGTGAGGGCGGGCACGCTGGTCGCCCTCCACCTCCTCGGCGAGCAGGGCGCGGTCGACCCCGACGCCGCCCGGCGGGTCGTCGAGGCCACGCTCGAACCCGTCCTCGGGGGCGGGGCTCCGGTCGGCGGCATCGTGCCGGGGCGGGCCCTCACGGGCGCTGCCGCCTGACGGGCACGGCTGCCTGACGGGCACGACTGCCTGACCGGCGCCGCTGCCTGACGGGCGCCGGGCGCCGTCGAGTCGTCGAGGCCGCCGTCGAGGCCGCTGTCGAGGCCGTCACGCGGCGCGCCCGGGCAAGGTGCTGCCGGACGCACGTGCCGGCGCCTCGTGCACCGAGACGGCGGAGACCTCCACGGCGACCCGGCAGGCGACGTGGCCTCGACGACGCACCTCCGCCGCACCGTCCCGCCGGACGTGCACGACGCAGGCGGCCGGCCGGGTGCCCGGGTCGTCGCCGCGCCGGACGAGGCGGTCGTCGAGGCCCGACGCCCTCAGCTGGAGGCGGTACCCGTCGACCACGCCCCGGACGAGGGCGTCCGGGCCCTCGACCAGCACGCCTCCCCTCGGGTCCACGCAGAGCGGGCCGGCGTCGAGCACCTCGGCACGGCGGACGAGCCCGCCCGGCCCGTCGGCCTCCCCCGCGACCCCGCCGTCGTGGTCCGCGACGACCCGGATGCCGCTCTCCACCGCGCCCTTCCCGAGCACGAGCCACGGCAGCCGTCCTGCTCCCCCGGCGGGTGCCCCCGGGATCCTCGGCAGGCTCATCTCGTCGTGGAGGCGGTCGGCGAGCTCGCGCGACGTCGGGAACTCCCGAGCCAGCGCGACCTGCGCGGCCGCGCGCCACGACTCCACCGTGGCCTCGACGTCCGCCAGGGCCGCCTCGTGCCGACGAGCACCGCGTCGCCGCTGAGCCGTCACGACGACCGGCCCCAGGACCAGGGCGACGAGGGCGACGACGAGTCCCGCCCCGGCGACCGTCGGCACCGGTCCTGCACCCGCCGCGACGGCCACGGCCGCGACGGCCACGGCGGTCGCCGGGCCCGACCAGGAGGCGGGCCGGTCGAGGGCGGCCGGGGCTGACGGCAGCACGATCGTCCGAGCCCCGTCAGGCACGCCTCCCCCGCCAGGCCCGCTTCCCCCTCCGGCGGGACCGTCCGGCCTGCCGGCTCCCCCGCGCCCCGTGAGGGCGGGACGCGCGGGGCGCTCAGCCGGACGGGCGACGGACGTCGGCGAGGGAGACCAGGTCATGGCGCCAGGACACCACGGGTGCCGACCTCGCCGACGGCGCCGGCCCCCCTCACCGGGGACATGAGGCCGCCTGCGGCCCCTGGGGAGGACCGTCAGCTCACGACGAAGGACTGCTCGCCGATCTCGACGCGGGTGCCCCGCGCGACCCGGACGCGCGTGCCCGGCTCGACCCGGCGGGCCGGCGCCTCCAGCGGGCGGACGACGGTGCCGTTGCCCGACCAGCGGTCGCTGATCCAGAGGGCGCCGGAGTCCTGGCCGAACTCGAGGTGCGTCTTGGAGACGGACTTCCCGGGGTCGACGATGCGCACCAGGTGGTCGAACCTCTCGCCCGGCTGGGGCACGGGGGCCCGGCCGAGGAGACCGGCACCGTCGACCGTGACGCTCTCGCCGGTGCTGAACTGCAGGTGGTAGGGCGTGCCCGCCGGTCCGCGGCGGACGAGGCGGGTGGCCTCGACGTCGTCGTCGTCGTCGGGACGACCCTGGAGCGTCGGCGACGGACGCCAGCCCGCGTGCGACGGCGCGGCGGGCGGCATCGGCGGGAAGACGGGCAGCACGGGCTCGGAGTGACCGGACGCGGGCTCGACGGGCGAGCGGCGTGGCTCGAGCGGCTCGTCGGCAGGCGAGGCAGAGGGGCCCGGCCGGACACCCGCGTCGGCGACGACCTCGTCCGGTCGGGCCGGGGTCGAGGTCGGGTCGTCCGCGCCTGCAGGTGCGGTCGGCGCAGGCGCGTCGGGACGCCAGCTCGTCGGCAGGGGCGTGACGGGCCCGGTGAACGAGAGGGCGACGGACTGCACCACGGCGCCACACTCGCCGCAGAAGATGTCGTCCTCGTGGATGAGCGCGCCGCAGTGCGTGCAGCGCTCGACGGCGGCGGCCTGACCGGGCTCCACCAGCGGCACGGGTGCGACGTCGCCGGGCTCGGGCGAAGAATCGGGCCGGGCGGTGGGGAGGGCCCCGACGGCCTCGCGGCGGACGGGCGTCACGGGTGCGGTGTCGCCCGCCTCCCCGGCCACGAGCGCACCGGGCAGGCGCAGGGGCACGGGCGCGACGGGCGCAGCCCCCGGGGAGACGACCTCGGCGTGCTCCTCTCCCGTGGATGACGAGCCGCTGACGTCGGCGGCGGACGACACGGGCTCCTCGTCCGGGGCGGCGGCGTCGTCGGTCGTCGAGCGACGGAGCTGGCCGTCACGGCCCTCGGACGACGCGCCCTGCGCCTCCGGCTCTCCCTCCGCCGATGCCGTGGTCTCGGGGCCGTCGTCGTCCGGGGCGGTCTCGCCGGCGGCAGGGGCAGGCGCAGG
>Ga0265798_10002913_pt1 | contig 24794 bp, 28 predicted proteins | sample P3T30metagenome_FD_192430 | JGI IMG/M metagenome (GOLD analysis project Ga0265798, IMG submission 192430) | Plant litter microbial communities from East Loma Ridge, Irvine, California - P3 T30 | ecosystem: Environmental > Terrestrial > Plant litter > Unclassified | place: USA: California...
AAGATGGATTACCGACATACAATCACCTATTCCCTAATGGGCCATACCGGTGGTTCAGAGATCCTCCTCGGCCTATAAATCCAGCACGACCGCCTAAGGACCCGCGACGACTAGTCAAGGAGCCTCGAACGATTCCTCTACCTGTCATCGATATCCTCTGTAGCCATATCGATCGTTCGTCTATGGCTATATTAGCCCTTCTGAATCGCTCGGTATACAATATCGTGGTTCCACATCTCTACCGCCAAATCACAATCGACCGATATTCCCTCCCCAAGATCCTTTATGGAATCCCACTTCCGATAGTCGGATTCACATTCGATCCGCGAGCTACTTTCGACAGGAAAGGGAAACAGAAACAAGTCTATAGAGAGGAGGATGTCATTCCGCGAACGGTAGAGGAACGCAAGAGGAGATGTTTGAAGCACGTGAGGGAGATAGTCCTGGATCAGCCACTGGTGGATTGGAGATTATGTCAGTCAATACTCGTATTGAGGGATCCGGAGTATGGCAGGGACGCGTCCGACTCGCAGCCTTTTGGACAATATCATCCGATGCGAGAACCGGAGGATGCGAGTGCATCTTCGACAGATTCGATCGGGACAAATACGATACTCATGCCGAATGTCGAGACTGTGTATCTCACGTCCGAAGTGGTCGCAGCTATGAATGAATGGGAGAAGAGCTCGGATTCACCACATATCCTACTCGACGCTACACACGCTCTCTGTGGTCCCAAGCTTCAGATCAAGATCATCACGAAGACTACCCGTTCGGGAACAGGTGTAGGACTGGCCAACGAAGCCCTGGACGAGACCTTCGACTCAAGACATTGGCTTCCACCCACATGGAAATGATTCATCCTTGTTTGAGGGATGTGGCAGTGCCAGCGCGGCGTTATACTTCCTTCCACCCCGGCGACAAGCTCGCGATCCTTTCTATATGGTGGAGCGACGTCCATTCATGACAATCTTGCAAACTTGATTTGCGTTGCGAGGGTGGCCATCGCTCCAATGGTCCTAGACGAACAGTAGTCGTTACCGCAGTATGCAGACATCCTCAAGATCAAATTGCTCTCGGGGCTACGCTTAGTATGAAGATCGCTACTACCGGAAGTCCGAGGGAACATCCGGATCGGGCTTGGGCACAGGAGGAGTCGAAGTGGAATGTTGTATTCAACAGCCTTATGTCACTAGATCGTGCCTACCGGTTGCGATGTGCTGTATGGATCGTCATGTATACGGCGCAGATTAACGATAGGGTTAAGTTGATCAGCCTTGGATACCACCACTGTTGCGAATGGGCCGTTAGCTTTCCGGCAGGCTTGGGATCTGGGTGGCAAAGGCTCGATCAATCGGTGTTTCCATGTACTTTCCCTTTGTGCGAATCTGGTGACCCCTAGAGCATCTCAAATGCATGACTTGATGCGCCACCTCACATGGTCAATGTGCCACCACATCGATCGATAGGTGGATACATTCACACAAGCACGCTCCTTGCATCTAGGTAGGCCCACCAGCTCGGCTTCATCGGCCCTCTCTAGCCGGCATAGCTCGTGCCCCCGCGCAGCACCTTATCACAGTGCCCGAATGACACTCTTGATTGAATGCCACACAGCGTGGCAGGACACTCTGCCCTTCCGTTGACGCCGGCGTTATGGAGCAACCTTGCCCGACTGATCCTTTCATCGATATGATTGAGGATTGCTTCCAAGAAGGATTTAGTGAGCGGCGTCTTGGTCTGCTCAATCTCTACTACAATTCATCAATATGAAGCTACAATTTCTCCATCAAGTCTCAGACATCGATGACGTCTCGATAGCGAAACGTACCGATCTTCTCAAGAAACACTTCTCCGTGTTTGGTCCAGGGATTATCGTGCGCACCGACCTCAACGATGAGGGCACCAATTATTCTGTCGAGTTCCCTGATCGCTATTCAGTTCAGAAGAACTGTCTCACCTCCAATTTCGACCTCGGGACGTTCGAAGGAAGTCTGGTCTCGATCAAAAACACCAACGTGGGTCACCCATTCCAGAGCGATGTTGTTTTAGTTGAAAAGAAAGGATCAGTGGTACATCATCTATCGCACACGCGAGCCGAATTCGAAGACCTGGACTCCAGTACAGTTGGCGTGCCGGGTGTATACAGAACGACAATGACCAGCCACATTTGTAACAGCTTAGGACGAGTTTCGGATAGAAACACCTACGATCATCGCGCCACGGGCCCCAAAGAAATTCAGAGGGACAAAATCACCTTTTATGAGGGCGATACCAGGGGCACTGAAGTATTTGAGAGTTTCGCCGGCGAGATGAAGGCCGATGTTGACGAGGTAGAGTCAGAGCTCGACTTTGATAGAGATGTTGGGTCGGGGCCTTCGGGGACATCAGAGGGGACAAGCCGGCCACGCCGACGAGACAAGGTGGTCTCGGCGCTGAGAGCCCTGAGAAAGGAAGTCACTCGCACTTGATTGTCTTGATACTGGATCCTTGTCCCCTCTATGCATGTACAAAATACGAGTGGAAGTTACTATTCAAGTAGAGGCATTAACAAGGCGCGCCCATCACCATTGTCCGGTCCGTACCGGGCTTCAGGGAAAAGTGGCATTCCAGGGTAGAATCTATGATGGAGCAATAATGGATTTTCCCAATCAGATAAGTAAATCCCCCATAGATCGTCCATTTTAGTGTCATTTGTCAGATTATCATCTTGTACATCTCAGCGACAACCTTCACCAGAAGGAATCAGCGATCGACCACACTCATATATCGCACGTCGCACAGCTACCTGCCCAACGACACCCGACATCTAAAAGACAGCACTCAAATCGGGATCATCGGCCGATGACCATTTCAGTTTCGGAATTGAAGATGTCGAAGGACGATACCGACTCGAATGCGCACGCCTCGCCCTCTTCACCGAAGAAGCCAGCAATGCATACACACAGGACCGATCGGAGACGAAGGAGGAGCACCAAGACAGTTGTGATCTTAGGTGCGGCTTACGGTGGAGCGAGAGCGGCGAGGATGTTGGCTGGTACCCTACCTGCTGACTGGAGATTGGTCGTGATAGATCGGAATTCACACATGAACCGTAAGTACATCTTATCTCTACTAGAATATCGCTGACGGACAGATGTCTATGTCTTTCCTCGATTCTCGATATTACCGGATCATGCTCCAAAAGCTTTTATTCCATATACGAAAATGCTCGATCCGCCTGATCTGCCCGTCGAATCCAGTAATACTGCATCTTCGTCTAAATGTCCCACTCCACCACTATCACCAGCATCATCTACCTCCTCATTCGAATCTCACGAGGACGAATTACCCCTACGTTCATTCATCCAGGGAACCGTTACCCACCTCACTTCTCATTCCGTCTCATTCATCCGTCCCGCCTCCCGCAAATCATCAATGTTATCTTCGATGGGCTCATCGACGACGGTGGGAACATATGACTTCGAAGGCCCAGAGGAAACGCTGGCATTTGATTATTGTATCTACGCCCTTGGATCGGGTATGCCAGATCCATGTAATGTTTGGTCTGAACACCCAAACTTGCCGCCTGGGATCGACAATGATGAGCATCTGAGAGGAAAGGGCAGCAAAAAGTGTGGGGTCACTTGGATGGAGGAAAAGGCCAAGGACAGGAGAGATGCCAAGAGGGTTTTGATTGTTGGAGGTGGAGCTTTAGGGATCCGTCAGTCTCAGTGTCGCCGACTAAGCAATGAAGCTAATCCCCAGAATTCGCTACAGATTTGAAAGAGATCTATCCCGATAAAGAGGTCACATTACTACATTCAAGACCTCAGCTCATGCCGATCTACCCTATTGAAGTACATGTCGCAGGTACGCTACATCTCCTCTCCCCTAAATCAAAGCTGACAGAGTAGCAATGACAACACTTCAGAAACTAGGTGTCAATGTCGTCCTCGGCGAAAGAGTCATGACATGGCCAGAAGACCCGGAGCACCTGAATGGAAAGACAAAGATCTTAACAACGGATAAAGGACGTGAATTCCATGCTGACCTTGTCGTGAATTCTCCCTCACCCACCAGAAATCTTTAGCTGATAATACAGCTCCCATGTACAGGTCAGAAACCCCATACATCGTTCATAGCCGCCCTCTGTCCCGCTTCAATATCCCCAACAACAGATCGAATAAGGGTTCACCCAACAATGCAACTCCTCACTCACCCGAAACCAATCGCATCTCGCGCAAATACTCTAGAACGTATAGAAAACCTATCCTTACAACCTGTCGAATCGCATCTACCTACACCTGCATCATCAGATCACTCGGAAGAAAAGGAAGAGGATCTAAGACATATATTCGCTATTGGGGATTGCGCAGAGACTGGCGCTATACAAGCTGGACATACTGCCTATTGGCAGGCTGAAGTTGCTGCTAGGAATGTTTGTCGCCTGATCGAGAAACAGGAAGGAAGGGCGAAAGACACATTGGAAAGCTATAAACCTGGTGCTCCTTGTATCAAACTTACTCTGGGTCTAGTGAGTCTAAATCATCTCGTGTATGTGATCTGCGCTGATGAGGTAGACAAAGGCCGTCACTGCTACCGGAGACGAAGTTGTTGTCTCCGAGGATGGCGTGGAGGATCTCAAAGCTTTGCTCATGTGGTATGTCTCTCTTTTGTCATTCAGAAACCTTCTGACCCCCTAGGCCAATGCTCGCTGCTGGGGACTGCGACACAAAAGAATAGAGGAAACCGTCACAATCATTCACGTTGGGGTGTACGAGATTCTGCCGGTCAGAACGATCTCCTTGGCCTTCCAGAATAATTATCGCATCATGTGGACCACGCCTGCGCTCGCATTACATTCAGTACATTATGCATAGCATTGCCAGATATGCAAGATACCACATCTATCAAACGATAGTGAACTCGTTCTGGGCTTTGTCGGCATAGTCCGATCATATTGGCTGTCACTTTCAGCTAGAATCCAAGCACAGGATTATGAGGAACCTACGATCCACTGTCCCATAATAGCAACCGGGACCCCCCAAGCATCTCTCCGTATCGTAACGCTAAAACAACACTTGATCTCTCTATAACTCTCCTGAACCACAACTCCAGATCCCGCATCGGAAAGATCAGAAGACATAGCTAGATCCGGCGGGCGCTGGTATTGATGCTGTGGATGAGGGTGTGAATGAGAAGTAGAGTGTGAATGCGATTGTCGTGTTAGAGATTGTGGGATTTTAAGGGTTGTTGTGGTATATATACTTCGTTGGCCTAGCTTTATCAGTACTTATTTCAAGATCGAGGGAATTAAGGGACTGACCAGCATCGAAAGCGATCTTTCCATATCCCTCCCAATACCTGACAGCACTATCTTCATCCATTAATTCGTATACACATAATTGACCATTTCGGAACATTGATGCGGGGATTTGGAGCAGGTTGGCGAATTCCTGATTTGCTTTTTGGATTTCACCGGTTCTACGCCAGATGCACGAGGGTGTGTGTATTGCTGTATATCAGCTCGTTCATTTCTTTTCTGGAAACCAGGAAAACCAGGGAGCTCGAGAGAAAGAAACTGAGAAAGAAGGACGGGAGAGGAGAACAACGACCTACAGGCAAAAGCACGGTCATACTCCAGCATCCACCTCTCCATCGCTTCTTCGACGAAGACGAGATCGACATCCGTCAGAGTCTGTGCAATCTGCCTGAATTTCGGTCTGAATCCATTGAGAGCAGCCAAGATCCTCCTCCGACTTTCGGGGGATATACTGCTTCCACTTGGATTAGGGGTCTGGGCTAAACTTTAGCTAGGTCGGGAAGCGGCAGAGGGGCGACGAACATATCCTTGCTTTCCTCCCTCCCTTGATTGGACTACTTGGTGCACTCCCACTGACTGACTCTTGCCTTGGAGCCGCTCGCCCACTATCCATCCATTTGTTCATCCTCTCATAGCCTTTGATGTAATCGTATGGTCTCAATAGGCCTGCGTCGTATTTCGCCTTGATGACTTGTGCGAGTCGTGAATGACGAGGACCAGAAGGCTGATCAGCCGCCGCCAGGAAATATCGTTCTCTACCTCATCAGCGGAATCTAGTAGTGGAAGGGGGCGACATACATTCTTGACATTCCCGAGATATTCAGTGGATTCACAGGCGGGGTTTCTTTCCCTTTCCCCTTATCCTGCGTCGACTTCCCATTCGATGTAGAAGTAGGTTTGGGATTGGAACTAGGTCCAGCGGAATTACCATTGCCGTATAAGTCGTTGCCTGAGCCAATTGTTGCCTGTCGCTGTCCCTGCTGTTGTAGTTGTTGTGGAGGTGCTTGATTTGTCAATTCCGACATTTGGATAGTACCCAAATCGTTGTTACTATCGTTCCTCGAGAAGTACGTGAGGACATCTAGGAATCCTCCTGGAAGGGCCGGTACTCCCAGCTCACCCAAATATTTGCTAATCGTCAGATACTAAATTCACACACCTGGGTGAGACGTACGAAAGAGCTCCAAGTTCCGATTCATCATTCATCCCCCACCCCATTCCATTTCCCTTGACCCCATTCCCGACCGTCCCATCGACAAACGTAGCGCCCGTATTCGTACTTGTGTCTGGTAACAATGGCCAAGAGGGCGGGAAGTTCGGATCAGAGTATAATTGAGGTGGTAATTGAGATTGTGACGATGAAGCTTGTTGCTGTTGTTGTAGTTGGGGGATGATCGGTTTTATATCTTGATACTCTTCTCCCCATTCCTTTCTGAGACTAACACTCGGTGATGGTTCTTTAGGCGGTAAGTCTTTCGGTGGGGATGCATCACGACATAGATGGCTGATGTCTCGTTTTATACTACACATTAGCTCCCTCTTCCCCACATTGAACCAGATCCGGACTTACCATCGCTCACAGGGTCGACCACCTTCACAGACCATATGACTATCTGTCAGCTCCTTACTCAATCGCCATCATATAGACATACCTTCGTCGACAATATACACATGCTTTCCCAGGTCCTGTTTTATGTTTACGATATTTCCTCTTTCCACTCGTACTCCCACCTCCATCCTTACTTTCTATGCTCAATCTGCGCTTTTGTTCCGTTGCGCCCATTGTCCAAAGCGTCTACTATCTATGTGTCATCGGCTGCGTGATGTTCTAGGTCGTGTGTGGAGTGTAGTGTAGGGGTGCGATAGTAGAGATGACGAGGGGCCGCGGATTCGGACCGAGTTTCCGCCAATCCAGTCTCGTAGCGTGTATTTGCTCATACAATCGTGCTTGATCTTTCATGCCAGTGCATGTGCAGTGAGTGCTCACATGACATGCCGATATGAAAGGATAGGCTATCGAACATACCCCATCTACTGATATGCATCAGACATCAGTGACAGTGTAGGAGTGGGGAAAGGATAGATTGTGTGTCCAGTTGAGCTAGATTCCATCCATGTTGACTACGTCCGGTTTATACCTCGACTCATCATACTACTGACACCATAATGCCAGAATCTCCACCGCCCCGACCGACTCGACATCAACTTCACCTATCCGATCCTCCGTCCTCAGCCGAATCAAGAACAGTCACTTTCCCAGTAAGTCTCATCGCGTCTCTACTGCTTCAGCAGAGTTGATGTCAGGCGTACAATCCTACTGCCAATACCATGACTCAAAGCGATCTCGACGCTCTAGCTCCAAGGTCCCCTGACAGATTGAAAGCCGCGTTACAAGCTCAAGGTACGTCTAAAGCCTGGCGCGGACCTGATGATAGAAAGTCCAGGATGGTCGTTCGTAATGAAGAATGAAGATTTCGATTTCCAGTATCCCAAGAAAATGCATCGATCTGATGAAGTTCGTCTTCTCTCTCTATAATCCGATGATATAGCTGATGGTAGCCGCCTTTATTCAAGCGACCATCGGAAGATGATAAAGACCAAGAGAAAGACAAAGAGAGACCCCGTCGGAACCTCCTCTCTTTCGGACGAAAGAAGTCTAAAGCGGCACTCTCTGGGAGTCCAGTGAATAAATCACCTAGACCAATGATGCCTTCGCCGAAACCGAAGAGGTTTCCACCATTATCGTTTAACCCCACCAACGGTCCTCGGCCATTGCAAGGTCATCCGAGGAGCACTTCCCAGTTAGAAGTGAAACATGTCGAAGTCAGTGATAGGGAGAGTGAGAGTGGGAGTGAGACCGAGGGCGAGGGTGAGGGTCAGCGATCGTCAGGCTCAACGGCACTATCACCTCGAAGGACGAAACCACCACCGACACCACCCAAACCCACTTCACCGCAAGCTAGACGTGCGCCTCAACCGGCTCATATCCCTCTTCCACCATCACCTGATCGTGATTCCCGGTTGAACCGTATTCGTGCCGAACCACGAGATAGAGATCGAGACCAACCATCACCATTAGAGCGTTATTTCGCCCCTTCTCCCGCTCGAGCTATATTCGATCGACATTCCCCCTCTAAACGATCTCATTTCGGTACACAACATGACCCAGGTCCCGAGTTCCGAAACACCTCTACCACTACTTCGTCAAGTCGAGCTGAATCTATGCCAACTCGACAAGGATTACGGGATATGTTACTTGCTTCAATGGACTTACTGTTGGAAGATCACTTTATCACCTTGGAAAGTAATCATCAAGCGCAAACTCGACGTATCTCACATTTGGAACGATCGACTCAAGATTCTAGCTTGGCTCTCGTTCAGGCTCAAGCTGATTATGCTGCTCTCGAAAATACAGTCATGGAAGATCGAAGATCGAAAGAAGGGCTGGAGAAGGAATTGGAGAAAGAACGAAATCTTCGTCAAGTCCAAGCTGGGGATGCGACTTCCCTAATATCTCAACTGGAGAAACAATTACACTCGCAGACCAAATCCACTACTTCGCTCGAGGGCCGAGTTACCACGTTGACAAAATCGCTGAAAGAAAGCCAGGACGAGATAGATAGATTGGAAGGAGAGATGACAAAGGGGTATAGCGAGATGAATGGTCGACTTAGTAATATTGGGAGATTGGAGAAAGAATCGGAGGATTGGAAGAGGAGGGCCGAGGAGGCTGAATTTACCGTCAGGGCCTTGAGGGAGGAAGGAGTCAGGATGAGTAGGGAGTTGGATAAGCGAGGGAAAGTCATCGAGGAGTTGGAGAAGGGGAGGAAGTTCGTCACGAGGCTTTAGGGCGAACGTGACTATCAGGCTGTGAGGTCCGGATATGGGTCATTGGGCCATAACATGGGTTGATGGTTGATGCGAGCTCGCTTCTTGGACAATACGCAGCATGTGTTTGGCGAAAAGAGTCGGAGAGAGATTAGACACGTTTTCACTGTATGATTTGAGAATACTGTATCCATGCAAGATCAACATTACTGCTTCTTCACTCTATCTGACTCTTAGATCTATCGTGACATTTTTGTAATCCTCCTGCCTTCTCCTCTCTGATTCCATCTCCCTCTTCCAGTCTATATGTCGAGCTAGACCAGTCGGCCTAAGCCTAGACCTAGGCCTACAGTAATGACTGAACAGCCTCATCGCTTTCCCACCTATCCAACTTCTTCATCAAATCCCTAGCATCCCTAGCCGGTCTTCCAATATTCCCATTATCGGAACTAACGCTCGACTGCACCTTCTTGACGATCTCTGTAACGACATCCAAATCGTAGAATGCGTTAGGACAATCTTCAAGACATGCTAGGATCGAGTGGGAGATTAGAGCCGTAGGTGGTGTTGGCGCAGCTAGGAATGTACTAATTGTCAGCGATTTGACCAGTGTCGGGGCCAGTAAGAATGAGGGGGGACGTACTCTACGATTGAACGAATGTATTCTGGGTCATTGGCTGCTAAGCCTGAAATCACCCTTGCCATGGATTTATCGTAACTTTCTACTTCATCAGCCACCACCCATACCAAATCAAGAGGAACTGACCATTACGTCCACCCATGAACGCCTCTTCGACAAGTTCCACCACTCCACCCCTGACTCCCTCTCCAATATTCTTTCCAGCACTCTTACATACTGCCGCAAGTGCAAGAACGATAGAAGGGGCAATATCATTATCGGCCGCCCTGACTCCGCCTACCAATTCCGTAACGACAGGATCAACACGGGGTTGATGTTTCATCAATGCCCCCAGACCAGCTGCTGCCCTACTTCGAATCGAGGATCCACCAGGGTCCGAGGCGGATTTGACGAATGTTCGTGTCAATTGAGGATGGAATGGTTTGACGAGTTGTGGGATTTCTTCCAAAAGTACAGTCAATGTCGACAAGCTGTATTAACATTAGTATGGATCTATCTAAAGAAGAGAGGAAAGGGGGACATACACTGCCGACTTGATTTGTGGTGATACGGGGACCGTAAGAATACGAATCAAAGGTCCAGTCAATTGAATAATGTATACCTTGATGGCTTGTTCCGATGTTCTCTGGGCAAGATCTCCAATAGCAAGAGTAGCTTGTTCCTTTTGTTCCTGCGTTCCACTCAATACACCCGCCAATATGATCGGGACGATAGGCTGTAATCCCTTGGGCCTACTGAATCCAGCAACAGTCTTTCCAGGACTTCCAGTACCTTCAATAGCCCTTCGCAGGGGTACGACAAGAACATCCAACTCATCCTTTTCAACCGACTTGACAAAGATATCCAGGGCTTCCCAAGCGGCCGCGACGACTTCTTCAACGGGATCATCGAGGGTTGAAACGAGGAGTCGGATCCAATCGATTCGGTAATCGGAATTATCGGATGAATTGACTTGACATAGAGTGCCAAAGAGGTTACATCCAGTAGCGCGTCTTGTTGGATTCTTGTCTTTGGCCCAGGAGAGGAGGAGCATTTGAAGTTGATGAATACCTTCTTCTTCCGATACAGACTCGAGTAGAGATTCAATAGCAGATTGGATCTCTCCCTTGATCTCTTCATTCGACTCCTTCTCAAGTGACTTGACAAGAGCACCGAGAACCGAGTCGAGTCGTCGATTGAGAGCGGATCCAGCAACCTTGACCAAAGCACCGAGAGCACGAGCATTGAAAGCGGTAATAGGTTGAGCGGTAAGAGTTGGAATGAGAACTGGGAAGACCGTGTTGGCTCGAACCGACATGACTTCCTGTAATGCCTTGAGGGCAGTCTCTGACGTTTCTCCTGGATCTCGCATCGCTTCCAATAACGTCGGGATAGTCTGGTCGATAGCTTTAGCACCGAGGTATTGCTGCATGACATCGAATGTACGAGCAGCAGCCGATCGGACAGTAGCGTTCGAGTCGACAAGAGCAGATCGAACAGCGGAGATAATGGCGTCTTGGTGATCCTCCACTGCGTCTTTGCTTGCCGCGACCCTATTCATCAACAGCCACCCAAGGTACGGGAGGCCAAACTCACATGATATCGGCGAAAGCAAGACATGCACCTTCTTTCGTACGAGGGTCAGAGGAAGAGATAGCCTTTTGTAAGATAGGTACCAATTCAGAGAAGATCCTCTCTCCGTTCTTTCTACATAATTCACCCAGAGTTCGCGAAGCGGTTTCTTGTTGTTCAATCTCTGGACTTCCAAGTAGCGACATGATCATAGACATCAATACCGGTAATATCTCCCTGGTAGTTCTTGGCGTATCTACCTGTCAGTCACGTTACATTAAAAAAGTGAAATGGACTTACTCTGAACGAGCGCTTTCCAAATATGGATAGAAGAAGACCTGACGACATTGACTGTATCCTGTCGAACGATGTACAGGGTCGCAAGTACCCTATCCCTCCTCTCTTGTCCAAGCGCATCGAGGAGTGCCTTTCGAGCATTATCGGCAGCTTGGGGAGCTTCGGCACCTTCTTCCAAATCGACTTTACCGGAAATACCAGTAACTCGATACAACAGTAATCCAGTAAGTTCGATAGAAGCTGATCGGATCCTCCATTGAACATCCAACATACCCTTCTCTAATTCTGGCAAGAGTAGATCGATTGCTTTAGTAGAGTAATTCGAGATAATCATCTTTCCTGCGTTCAATGATGCCTCTCGTACATATTCGGATGAATCGGCTAAACCATTAAGGATTGGAGGAATGACTCGTCCGAGATGAGGAGCGAATCGATGTCCGAAAGTAGCTGGCAAGTAGACAAGTAGAGAGATGAATCCCTCTCTGACGTATGCCCTTGGAGAAGAAGTATTGGTGATGACCTCAGGCAACAAGCCTTCCATCCTCTCCATACCTAATGCCGAAAGAACCTCTGATAGACCTTGAGCAGATCCTTGTCGATCAATACCGCCAGTATCGGATCTTAGGACCGACATGAGTTGATTAACGAGTTCAGGGAATGAAGCTTCTCCTAATCGTTCCACCAATGTTCCAAGCGATTTGGCGGCGGTAGCTCGAGCTTCGGGGACGGGATCGACCAGAACCTCATTCAACAAAGGCATGAGTTGATCGAGGTATGGTGTCAAATCTCGAGCTTCGGTCAAGGAAGCCATATTTCCGACAATCTGGACCGACTTCCTCTTGATTTCTGAACTCCTCTGCTTGAGTCCACGATCAATGATAGGCATGACAAGCGCAAGAGAGGGGGCATCGAGGTAATGTTCGAATGAAGTCTTCAAAAGCGATGTGAGGGCCTTGTTGATATTAGCCGTAGGATCCGCCAGAGCTTTCATCAAGACGCTCTGAAGAGCCTTGATTTCAGGATTACTGAGGACTTCACCGAATCGCTTCAAGGAAGCATTGGCGGCTGATTTGACTTGAGCGTGGGAATCGTTAATGACCCCAGTAAGGTGAGGGATGATGGTGGGGAGCGAAAGTGACAATTGTCGTGGAGCACAGAATGCCATTGCACTACCCATCAGCTTTCTATCTTTCTCTCGTTCCTTTCCTCTGAATGGACATCAGGAAGAACGACATACCCGAGTAACTCAATAGACCCCTTCTTGGTCCTCCATTGCTTCTCATCCAAACCACCCAACAAGGTAGGTAACATCAACTTGACACAATGTCCACTGATCCTCGACATGATGACCCTACTTGAATCCTGTACTGCTTCTCGTACATCCGCATTACCATCTCCAAATAGTACCAACAGTAACGGGACGATGGAGATGATGTAGGGTTCAAACAATTTCCCAAGTGTTCCAGAAAGAGTTTCGAAAGCAAACAGAGCTCCTTGTCGGGATTGATAAGATGCTTTATCTTCAGCGGCTTCAACCAGTTTATCCATTAATTCGTATTCCTTCAAAGACTGGAGTCCTCGTCCTTTGATGATTCCAGCTAGACCGTATGCTGCTCCTCGTCGAGCTGCGTACTTGGCACCTGTCGTGAGGTTCGAGAAGAGTTTATCGACTAGATATTCGACTTCTTCACCCATGTCCTGTACGAGCGGGGGTAAACAATCTGCGACGGCCGATTGAACCAATTCAGACGGAGTGTTGAGAGCTTCAATCAGTCGATCGACAACTTTAGGAATTCTTTCATCGGCAGTATCCAAATGACGGGCGAGTCGACCAAAGAGCTGTTGTCAGCGGATTCTACACCCAGCTCTTACGCATCGACGAGAGCGTAAGGAGGGAGAAGGGACGAAATGGGACATACAATAACAACAGCCTCCTTGATATAATCAGCAGTTTCTGAACTGGGTCCAGACCTTCCAAGGTACTCTTCAAACATCTTCATCAATTCCGCAACTGATTTCTGACCATGTAGATCGATAATAGCAGTAGCAGCATCCAGCATTCCCCTCCTGACTGCTCCATGTCGATCACCCAAAGCTTCTTTAACAACAAAGAATTCAAATACTGGGTCGACCAAGGCATCAGACATGAGTGGAGCGAGTCGTTGGAAAGCAAGAGCGATAGCTACTCGAGCTTCATAAGGATCGGTTCGGTTTACTGTTTCTGGAATAATCATTCCCTTGCCGTCAGCCATGATTCAAATCAAGGGAAGGAGGGGGGAGGAGACTCACGAATCGATCATATTCCGGTGCGAGCATTCGTGCTTTATCAGCATACATAACCTGCAGTTCCTTGACGGTAGGTTCGATTTGAGCGGGGTACTGCTGAACAGCCTCTGCAATCGCACCAGCACAACTGATCCTAACAGCAGAACTCTCATGCGCTATCATCAGCCCCTCCTCATCTTGGTGTAAATACGGAGAACATACCAAGGTACTTTGGAAGTGTGGTCAAGAAAGTCTCGGGTAGATCCAATCCATTATCATCCCATAGATGCAAAGCAAGCTTAGCATTCTGTTCATCGGCATCATGAGCCGCGATCCAAATTTCTTCAGAATAATCGAGCTCAGTCATATCGACTGGCTGAAGAGCTTCCAGGGCGGCTTTTCGGACTGTCAAGTCTTTTGATAGTGTACCAGCGACCAATCCTTGGACTTCAATGACGGAAGCGACGTCCTTGATAGCGTCTCCAAGATCGATGAGGGATTGAGCAGCTTCCTTGCCAAGTCGGGGATAGGCAGTGATCATTCGTAATAAATCTCGAATAGTCTCCAATCGTGGGTAATTCTGATCAGAGACTGATTATCAGCTTCACTCTCCCTGTGTCGCCACCCGCCGAATAGGAATTGCAGACTCACATTCCCCAACACAAGCACCGGTGATACTAACAGCTAACGTCAATTGTTCCTGCGCTTCATCCGAATTTGGCTCGGTCCCAATTCCTCCCAGCACAGTAACCTGGCTCAAGAGCATACTAACAAGTCCATATGTGGTACTATCGAGAGGAGTTTGTTGAGCTACGAAATCGACTTGATGTAGTAATCGAGTGACTAATTCTGCTTTACCCTCTTGGAGGTAATCATCATGGACGAATGGCGCATCGTGAGATCGGAGGGTGGCAGCAGCGATCATCCTTCGGTATTCTCCTAATCGATCATGAGCCAGTGATCCTAGTGACTGTTCATCAGCCTGACCTCTGTTTCCTTCCTACAGGGAAGAGGGGACATACCAAGAATACTCCAAAAACACTCTTGTCAACCAAGAAACTACCCCTTGAAAATACACTAGCGAGCATACATTCCGCCATGACCCTCAAATGCCTAGCAACAGCTTCCGAATTGGAGGCAATCAAGCATTTAATCAATTCAACCCCTCTGACCAATCTCGCTCGAGTAATCGCAATCTTGGTTCGAGTTTCCGCTTCTTTCGTCCTCTGAGCCGAAACTAATGCTTGGTCTGCTTTGGATAATTTCTGAGTTCCGGGCTGAGCAGCTTTCTTGGCGGCTATTGAATCTCTGATTTCCTGTTCCCATTTCTCCGTAGCGTAATTCTTGGAATTCTTATTTTCGTTGTTATCCTTCTTGGGTGCCAAGACTGTTTTATCAGCTTTCCTGACCCGGCAGTAAGGACAGGAACTATGACTGACCATCGACGAAAAGTTGATCAGGTGGTGATGCCCAAATACCCCTTTCTTCCAATCCAATGAAATCAAGATTAGCAGGATCTAAATCATCTTCCAATTTCTCCAATACTGCCTGAACGTAAATTTCCGGCTGTACAAAAGCAAGTGTAGTGATAGCTCGATAAGATGCTTCAGCGAGTCGAGGATCGGAAGGAGGAGCAGAAGCAGCTTCCCATAAACTCTCTAGAATCCTGGTCCTCTTGTCCACTGCGACTGTAGCTGGATCCAGTCCAAGACTCTGGACAAGACCGATCCAAGAGACTTGAGCATCCTCGTTGATTTCCGGATGATGGGCTAGAACAATGTAATCAACTGCGATATCTTCACAGATTGATTTATCGGTACTACTCGTATTGGAGTGGTGAAAGACTGCCGAGAGTAGTTTCCCAATATCCCTAGATTTCGACTCGACAACTTCCTCTTCGTCTGCCTTTCGAATCTTCGGTGCTCGAGCATCTTGGATTTGTAGCCAGTTCCGCAAGGAATCTCGGATGAGATGACTGATCAACCTAGGATGGGCTTTTGCTAAATCCGATATCGCAGTCGTAGTGATTCGCCTAACTTCTGAAGATTTACTTTCAAAAGCCAAATGAATCAATGCCATCCCTACTGCCAACTTTGCCGCGTCGTCTTTCTCAAGTTTCCGTCCTTGTCGATTGATGATGCCCTCCAAGCATCTCAATAACCATTTCTCATCTTCAGGCGCTGGAAGTCTCGTATAGATCTTGTCGTTGAGTACGAATGAAGGTTTAGGTGAGACCGCCAGGATATCGCTTAAAGCAGGTACTGATGCCAATTTCGAGGCGGAGGGGGTAGTATATAGTGGTCCAAGCGATAGGGCAACGGCAACGTATCCTTCTAGGAAACCAGTACTGTTTGCTGGTTGATTTGTCGATGAGGCAGTCAAGGCAGTTTCAAGAGCTGGCATGATTGTCTCCAAGAACTTTTCACCTTCGTTCGAGAATTGAGATTGGCGGGAATGAACGTTCCAAATCGATTCTCCTACTGCATTTGCTAATGCTCTTCTTGCCGATAATTTGGTAGATCCCAGTTCTTTAGCTAGTGCACTGGCCGATCCGATTGGTGTGTTGGAAGTAAGCGAATGTGAAAGATGAGGGATCAAAGCTCCACATAGAGCTTGTAAAGCATGATCGTTTCCTTCCTTCGTACATAATCCTGGTAGGGTGTCGACGACGATAGACGAGGTACTGTCATTCGTAGGGAAGAGGGCGGTCATCTGGAACAAGACAATTCGGTGTTCTGGACTGGTAGTCTTTCCAGTCTTTGGGAGACTCAAGATCTCGGTAACGATCTTTGTTTGGATCGACGTATCCTCGCATTTTGACGAGATGACTTTCATCAAATTCAGCGACTTTGCTCGAGTATCGGGGTTGGACGATTTCGAAGATGATAATGCTGCCGTAACGAGTTTACCGGGTAAGATAGACGATAGATCGTAAGGTAATCCAGAGAGCAGATCGGATGTTACTGCCATTGAGCACTTTATCAAACGACAGACACAGAAGGAAGGGACATACAATCAAGAGCGACTTCTGGAGACCTCAACAACATCTTTTCAGAAGTCGGCAAGATCTTTGTGGAAAGTGTATCGATATCCACAAATTCTTTATGAAACTCATTCAATGCTCCACTCGTATGTCTCCCCACGACCACCTTTGATCCAAGGACATTGGTAGTATACCAGTCGACAATTTTGCCCTTGTTCTCCTCAACAGTCTCTCTACCATTCAAAGGTCTCTTTGCTGATGATTTCAATCGCAAGCAAACACCAATAACGTGTCGTAATAGAACGGCTGATTTGGGAGTAGTTGATTTTGTCAAGGTGTCGATGATTGTAGGGATTGATTCTCGGATATCACGTATAGTCCTCCATATTCTAATACCGACTTTACGCCTGAATCGACCGATCTTAGCGGAAGGATGTGTTGTCGAAGCGGAAGGATCCAATTCTCGAGCTTCGACCGCATCAGTCAATAGAGCAAGCGAGTGGATGAGGTCGGAGAATGTAGAAGTGGTATTAAAGGTACTGCGTGATCGTGATCGATTTAATTCGGAGAGTAAGGCGAGATTTAAGAATGTATATGGTAATAATCCAGCTGGTGTTGATGCTTTTGTCGAGTTTGCAGCTTTATCTCCTTCAATCTGTAACCATTTCACAAGTTTATCTCCTAGTTTCCCTCCTGAACTTTCATCCCTTTTCACTAATTCCACGAGGATATTGACGATATCATCAATTTGTGCTGGATCACTTGATAATCCAAGAACAGCCAATAATGACGAAACGATCGAAGGCAAGTGTTCGACAGGCGGGGCTTTACGTCAGTCTCCTCTGCGTACAATACGACAATCAAAATCAAATGACTTACAATCATTAGAAACATATAAGTTTCTAGCGATGAACGCTTGTCGTCTCTTGGGCGATTTATCTCCTATAGCAATTCGGATTCGTCCCAACACATCATTCCAATCTACTTCCTCCCTCACGACTTTTGGTCCACTGCCATTTATCTTCCTTCCATTGCCATTTGTATTTGACCCCTCTGCTTGTCCTTCTGCTTCTGAACCTGAACCGGAACCGGAATCATAGGCTTCTTCTGTTGCTTTAGTATCTGAAAGCCAGGAACCGACTTTCTCAGAAGGGGCCATGCCCGTACGAGATTGACGGGGAAGTTTACGGAGTTGTCGACTTAGTGATATCTGTGTATTAGATGGGGTTGGATATTGAGAGGTGGTACTTACTGTGTACCAGAGATGAGCTGACTGGCAGCTAGGTATATGGATGATTTGGGTGACGCAGCGATCCTCTCTACTATAATGCACTTGAGTTGAATCGAATCCCAGATTCCAGCGGAGTAAAGTGGGATCTCCGCAACAGCAGCGGGACCTTTTACAGGCTACGGTCACATCGGTTCTTATTTCGCGTCAAGCGCTTAACACCGATCCTGCCCCTTTTGTAGAGTGCCACTCTCGCTGGTCCCGGCAATACCACCTCCACTCCTCCCTTTCTCCGCTCCTCTGCGTAGTGTGATCTAATCTGTGCACTGAATCCAGGTCTTTCATCCGTCAACTTCGACAAAGGTTAGTCCAAATATACCCTATACATATATACATACGATCACAACTGATCATATCAGATGCCTACCCGATTCTCCAACACTAGGAAGCACAGGGGACACGTTTCAGCCGGTCATGGACGTGTAGGAAAGCACAGGAAGCATCCCGGTGGTCGAGGTCTCGCTGGTGGTCAGCACCACCACAGGACTAACATGGATAAGGTGAGCGAGATTGTTTAAATGGAGCGAGGGCAGGCGAGCTGTTCTGTGGTCTGTCTGGTTGAACGAGGGAAAGGATGGGAGGATAGTGGATATCGACGCAAATTTTGGATGGACAGGATACTGGACAGCTTGGAATGATGGGACCAAGGAAGCAATGAAAGACGAAGAGACGAAGAACAGGAGATGGCGGAAGGATATGACCAGACCAAAGGAGACCAGGCATCGCTCGCCCGCTCGTAGCTTGGAACCAACACCTGAACTCGAACTAACATCACAGTACCATCCAGGTTACTTCGGTAAAGTCGGTATGCGACACTACCATCTATTGAAGAACCACTACTTCCGACCTACCATCAACATCGACAAGGTACGTTGCTTTACAATCCGTTCATGGAGTAGAAGGACGCGGAGCTAATAAACAGCTCATCACTCTACCTGAAGCCAAGGCCGATGCTCCTGAGGGTTCCGTCCCAGTTCTTGACCTAACTCATCTCGGTAAATTCAAGCTAGTACGTCTTTGTATATCTGCTATTGAATTAACCTAACATTATAGCTCGGTAAAGGACGTCTCGACCGACCATTCATTGTCAAGACCCGATTCGTTTCCAAGCTCGCCGAGCAGAAAATCAAGGAGGCTGGAGGTGTTATCAAGCTCGTTGCATAGGGTTCTAGGGTTGCACTTTATGCAGCTTGTATGATATGCGTTGGCCGTAGGCTGTGGGATGTCGATCTGATCAGGACGTCAGGCTGTTCCGCAATCCAGTCTGAGGAGTAACTGACACGGTCGATACTGGACGAGATTAGACGCATTGCCTGAGCTGTCAGCTCCGCTGACTGAATGGCTGTTCTCGCAGTCTGCAACGCGTGATTCTAGCGCTACGAAGGGAGGGATCCAATGCGGTCTGTACTGCGAGCAACTGACCTGGAGTCTATCGTTTGTTGCATCACAATAGAATTAGGTGAATTAGTCCACTTGCCCAGGACATGTCGAGTACTTGGGGATCTCAGGCTGCGGGCCTCATACAGACAGAGGAGAGAATGGCCACTCTAGTCAATCAAAAAGTGACGATATCTGAGTAGCTTATTGATCATACAGTCCCTGGCCGAGACGATATCAAGTACTCGCGAGCGCTGCTCTTGACTCTATATAGCCCAGATTGGTTGTGTATACAATGTCCACTAGCAATTATTCCTGAACCTGAACTGCACTAAAGGTGCAGGTCCAGATTGTGAAAGTGCAGCTTTATCCAAATTAGTAAAGCCAGGTGTGCCTGAACGCAATTGCAACCACAACCAACTTTATGAACACCTATGCATCGCCTCTGCCTATGCATACAACATCCAACTCGATCCAGCTTCCACCTTGCTCAGAGAATCCATTCCTAATTTGTCTTTTGAGGGACGATTAGATGGCCCTGGTCTCGGCGGTTCGGAGGTTAGGAAGTAGAGGACCCTTTGCCTTCAAGAACTGATTTATCAGCATCTGCCCAAGTAGAAGTAGACGGGACTGAGCCGAGGTCTACTCATAGACCCCGCGAACAGCCACGCCTGACCTCGAGACCTGTCGGTCTCTCGGAGGACTTACTTGAACATAAGCTCCATCGGGCATGACCTTGTGCTCCCTCCTCAAAGCCTCGTAATCGGCCCTATCGAGAGAAGTGAAACCCCACTTCTTGGAAACGATAATCTTCTGCCTTCCGGGGAACTTGTATCGTGCTCGTCGGAGTGCCTCCATGATGACGGGTCGGTGTTGGTCTCGGCATCGAATAGACATGATGACTTGGCCACTGATTGTCAGCGGGGTTCAGAGGGAGGGTTGCGGCGAGAACGACGAGAGACCCCAAATGGAGAGTGGGGTGGCAGAATAACTCACATGTTGACTCGGGCAACGGATCCGTAGGGTTTACCCCAAGCTCCTCGCATACCCTGTTGAAGCCTGGTTATCAGTACGTTGTCGTGACACATAGTTCGATGCTCGCCTCGACGCTATCGCGCCGAGACTTCGCGGTCGACGTACCTATCGGCTCCAGCACAAGACAACATCTTGTTGATCCTGACAATATGGAAAGGGTGGACCCTAACCCTCAAGTGGAAAGCCTCTTTACCGGCAGTCTTGACAATGTACTTGTTGGCACAAATTCGAGCTGCTTCCAAAGCTTCAGATGAAAGTTGCTCGTACTCATCAGAGACTAGATGACAACAGAATGGGAAGTCGTTGACGTTGGCCCTCTTTCGTCCTAGATCGAAAATTCGAATCTTTGGGTCGGGAACACCACGGTTGTATCGCGACTTTGGGAACCTGTCATCAGATTGGAGTTTGATGTGGGGGTGGGAAGGACATACGGCTTGTTCTTACAGTACCTGTAACACCTTGCGGGACGTCGACCCATCTTGAATACTGTTGATTAGTAGGTATACAAAGTGATTGGTAATCTAGCAGTCCCGCCCATTTCTTCCTACTATCCATGCTCCAGTGCTAGCCCGCAATCGTATCCATGTATTCTATCCATCTTATCCTCTAGCTGACCCACTGGGACTGCTGTAGTCGATATAGAAGACCCACTTACAATTGATAGATTGAAGTACAAAGAAGAGTAATGACTCGTTAGCTAACTACTAACCGGATTATCAATCCCCCCCTTGACTAGCATCCTTCTCTTCCCTTCATCATCCGCCACACTCAGATTACTAAGCCGGAGTTTGGCGGTATTACAAAAGTGGAGGTGTGTTCAGTGTGGCACTTGATGAATGGGGCACCGGGTGATTCACTCCACTCTGTCCACTCTGTCCAGTGTTGATGCATACGATAAGATAGGACAATGTCTAGTTCAGAACATACATATACTCATACAGTCTTGATACTCCCGTTCACGACTCAGATCCTAGATGATCCGACTTTAATCCTACCTTTGATCTATCGAGTAACTCGTGAATCAATTGAATCATGTACTATCCTATTCTCAACCCCCACTCCGAACCAAGGGGACCTGTATACGGTACTCAAAGTTTCACCGAAGAAGTACTGGCATCCCTTCCAGAGCTTCTTGGGCAAAGTATATGCGACCCTATCTGCTGCTCAGTGGAGTGTTGGGAGGGTATTGATGGATGTAGAAGTTGGGTTTGAGGGGTATGATCTACAAAGTAGATTCGGGGGAAGAGAGGTTAGGGTTGTGAATCTCGATGGTGAGTAGATTCCTGATTGAATTCTGGCTGCATGTGATGTGACAGGACTGATTGAAAGGTCATCTGGATCTACCTATCATGCCGAAACTCATCCAGGTCTTAGGTAGTCATGCAGGTGAAACAATACCTACTCCAAGCGACCTCAAGCCCTCGTCCTCTGGAATAAATACCACCCTCAACAACGCCTCCGAGCCATCGTCGTCGAGCGACAGAAATACATCACAATCGTCGCAGGCCGGAGACGAAAGCTACCCAACAACAGCTCTAGGGGGTACATTCGACCACCTCCACGCAGCCCATAAACTACTTCTCCACCTCTCTCTTTTCCTCACTACCAAACGTCTAATCGTCGGTCTAATGACCCCCTCACTCCTCCAGTCAAAATCAAATGCTCAACTCCTCGAACCATTAGATGATCGTATACGGAATGTCCACCATTTCCTCAGTCGTCAGAACGACAACAAAAACACAAGTCGAGGGGTGGGAGTTGAATTGGATGTAGTAGAGATCCACGATCCATTCGGTCCAACAGCTTGGGATGGCGATATTCAAGCTCTTGTAGTTTCTAGGGAAACTCTAAGTGGGGGCGAGGCCGTTAATAAGAAGAGGAAAGAGAAGGGATTGGGTGAATTGGATGTTTGGGTTATTGATGTTATCGCCGCTGCCGCTGCTGCCGAGCCAAACGGGGAGGGTAGTGGGGTGGAAGGAAATGGAGGTGATGCAGGGATCAAGACTCGTGATTTGAGTCATGTGGATGATGAGGGGGAATTAAAAGTACTGAAAATGGGTAGTACAGCCATTAGGCAGTGGATTAAAGATCATCCCGAGGCGTAGAAGGGGGTTTGGTGAGTGGTCGGGGATTGGGTTCTGTTGTATTGCTCTGGAGTGTAAAGTCATGGTATGCCTAAACCATTTTACGAATAATGAATGAATGAATATACCGATGAATAGTCGACTGGTCAAAGAATGGTGAATGGGGATACATTACGTTGACGTAGTTACTATATTCTGCTATGCTATGCTATGCTATATATGATATGATTTGATTCGGTGGTACAACAGATTGACTACAATGAGCATGAGTGTTTCGTCGCCTTTCGTTGGGGTATGTATGAATATTGTCATAGACAGTATTTGCGGTGTATGCGAGTCGTCTCGAGGTTGCATGGATCATGATTCGATGGAATAGTCGGCGATCTGATCGGACCGGACATTGTCCTCGATTTATACCTAGACCCTTTGGTCTAATCCTGCCCAATTGATCTGATCGCATCGTCGGTGGGTTTAGAGTCCAAGATGAGATTCTGATCGTCAGCTCCATTCAAGCATACGGCATCTCAGCTTCTGCCTGGCCTGCTCCGAGTAAGAGATCCCAGGGAGATCGGCAGGCAGAAATGTAAGGACCAAAGACTATCACTCACATCAGGTTTAAAAGCCCATTTGTCAAAAACATCCACTACCCTAGCCCAATCCTCAACAGTCAAATCCCTAACGATCTTATCCCCTCTAACTCTATTGCCCAAAAATTTGCCTCCTTGCTCAGTCTCACTCTCGATCCTATCAATTAACCCTTCAGCTCCAAAAGCTAGATTCTTTAATGCAACCCCAATACTTTGAGCTTCTGTAACGAAACATTTCCTAAGTACATAATCCCATTCATCTTTATTTTTGATCGTAATTGGTGAATCGAGTCGAGGTTCAAGGAGTATTCCAAGCATTTGAGGTCGGGGGAGGGGGATATCGAGATGTTTCTGTAGACCTATTGTGATGGGATAAAAATCGTCTGGGTAGGTTATTGTAGGTTGGTGGGCTTGTGGAGGGGGTGGGATTGTTTGTGAATTTGTCTGTGACTTTAATTTTGATTTCGATTTTGGTTTCGATTTGGTCGTTGATGATAATGATGATGATGATGATTGAGGGGGTTTTATGGGTGTATCTTCTGTTCGATGGGATGATTTATCGACATTGTAGACATGATGATATGGTGGGAGTGGTGATACTTTGAATAGAGCTTGGGTCATCACTGATAATTTACAGTGAATCACTTCTCCAGGTCCTGCCATCAAGCGCTGAGCGTTAGCTTTAGTTCGCTCTCTTCTTTTGGCTGTTGGGAATGGCCTGTGGACTCACGTCGTACTGGTTCTTGCCTACCAGTAGGGCCAGCCTGATCCTACCCCATTGCCAGATCCAAGTCCGATCTGTAGTCCCACTACCTACACAACTGCCAATCCACTGAGATACCATCTGATCCCCAGCAACACTAAGCGGCATCTGAGCCACGATCGTCAAATTCGGCGGCGAGGCGTCCCAAGGTCTTTTCCCCATTTCATCTATATTCCCACTCGTACCCTCGTGTTTGTTGATATGTGAACTAACGAGCGGATTGGCGATCAATTGACTAAGTGTAGGCCATCTGTAAGGTGTACTTGGCGAAAATAGTAATCGAGGTTCATGAACTGATGGATGCATTTTGGATTGATATATTGCGTAATCTTCCGATTCGAATCGAGCTGGTATTTCACTTGGTAGTTCTGCTTGACCCATTCCTAGTCCATTCACCAGAAGACTAGGTGAAGGTTCACAAGCGACGACCACCGATGGTATATGTTTATGTCCTTCCTTCTCCTCTTCTTTATCTTTCTTACCCTCCCCCGGATGAGAAAGACCACCATAGAGTAACGATCTAGTCAATAGACCAGGACCAGGGAAAGCTTCAATGATGACCTCCTTCTCCCTAATCTTTAATGCATTAACGAAATCATCTGCAATTCGTCGATTCGCAAGGAAAGTTCGACCTGTAAATTCTCGATTTGTTTTATCCATAGAATATCTAAGGACTGATCTTGGCCATTTCGATTTCCAGCTTGAAAGAGGTGGGAGGGGGGGTAGTGGTGGCATCTTGGCCTACTCTATAAATGGTGGATCTGATCTAGCTGAGATTGTCCGACGGGTCA